>Ga0138256_10003106_pt1 | contig 17702 bp, 19 predicted proteins | sample KNB2016incub_MG_FD_105486 | JGI IMG/M metagenome (GOLD analysis project Ga0138256, IMG submission 105486) | Active sludge microbial communities from wastewater in Klosterneuburg, Austria - KNB2014incub_MG | ecosystem: Engineered > WWTP > Activated sludge > Unclassified | place: Austria... | reverse complement strand
GCCGAGAATGGCAATCTGGTATTTAACAATGGCGAGAGCCTGATATTGAGAATACCAAAGTCAATAGAAGAAATTAAAATCAAAATATTAAAGCTTGCTGAAGACCACAGCTACGAGCAAATAGATGACAGCATTGCGCCAGAGTATGGAGGAGGTATAGTGGATCAAAATTCACCTTACTGGAGTTTTGGAGCTAATAGAGAAACATCGGTCATCGTGTTTGGGCCTCCAGAATTTGTCAAAGATTTAGGAGTATCATTTGCCAATAACGCCGATTACAGTGTAGACGTATCTTCAGAGAATAATTATTTTGCCATTCATCCCGGAAGTAACTTTAGGGATAACAAGGGGATGACATTAAATACTTTATCCGCCCATGGTCATAACATAATAATGATCGGTAATAGCGTGTCTGATTGGGTAGTGCCAACCTCAGGAGTACAATGTGCTTTTGTTGCTGACTCAAGAATCACTGAGGAGATCGTTGAAAAGACGGCTTACATATCTGATAAGCCTTTAGTTAGCGGAGTCGTTGATATTATAAAAAGCATAAAATGAAAAACTTTACAGTAATTTCCGATCCGGGCATTGACGATCTAGTAGCGCTTGTATTGTTGTACAAACTTAGATCCGAGTCCAAAAACTGCTTAGTCTCAAGTTTTGGAAATGCAGCCGAAACAATAACTGCACGTAATGCAAAAGAGTTCATATCTTATGTTGCCAACGACTGGCAGTTTGTCCATGGTTCGGCACTTCCACTAAGGGGAATAGTAGAGAGACCTTGGCCAGATTACTTCCATGGTCCAGACGGCGTATGGGGAGTTCATCCAACCGTTAGTACAGATTCGGTCAGGAGCAATAATGAAGTTTCAAAAAATAACAATGTTATTTCCTTGTCGCCAATGATGGACACACTTAAACTGCTTAAAGAGCAAAAACCAGAAAACTTCACCATTATGGGTGGAGCATTTAATATTGAGGGAAATGAAACCAAGTATTCTGAGACTAACATAGCCTTCGATACGGACTCGGCAGTAGAATTTTTTAATAACTGCAAAGGAGCTAAGGTAAGGGTTGTTCCATTAGACGTTTCAAGAAAGGTATTTTGGAATTTAAAAAAAATTAAGAGCATTCCAGAGAAAGGTAAGATTAACAAATGGATAAAGGAACTTTTGTTGGCTTGGTTTGAGAAATATAATCATGAGAGAGAAAAAAGCTTCAACCTGCATGATCCGCTAGCTGTATATTTAGAGTTTTTTCCTGAGAAAGCAAAGTGGATGACATCAGGTATCGAGGTGATTGTAGACGGTGAGCAAAGAGGTAGAACAATCTTTTCAAGAGATAATCCCAAATGCCAAATTGCGCTAGACCTAATAAGCCCAGCGGAAATTGCCGATCAAATATTTAAGATTATTTTTTTGTCATAGTATAATTACATAATTATGATATCTATTGATGATTTTAAAAAACTGGAGATAAAGATTGGGAAGGTGAAGTCTGTAGAGAAGGTTGAGAATGCCGACAAACTTCTAAAGTTTATCTTCGATATCGGAAATGGAGAGGAGCGACAAATTCTAGCGGGTATTGCGGAATTTTATACTGATCTTGAGTCTCTTGTTGGCATGGAAGTGCCATTGCTTCTAAATCTCGAGCCAAGAATGATGCGAGGTCTGGAGAGTCAAGGCATGATGTTGGCTGCTGATGATGGGGAAAAAGCAGTGCTACTGCACCCAGATAAGGATATTCCTGCAGGAAGTATTGTGCGTTAACCGAGTTCGGAGGTGCCGGGCTTAAAGATCTTTGGCTTTAGCCATGTGTCGTCTTCCTCATCCTCTGAGATTGAGTCATCACCCTCGATAGATCCTATCATTGGCGCACGTTCTACAGATTTGATTGGCTTTGCGCCCTGTCTTTCAAATGATTTCTTTTGATTCACCTGAAGTGACTGAGTTTGATCCATCTGTGTATGTTGTCCTGGCTTCTTAGCTCCTGCCTTTAATAATGATGCACTTGTCTCAAATGTAGAAGCGTTTGTTGAAGGGGTTGAGAACGTCTTAGTTGCATCAAGTACTCCTGCATACAAATTTGTGGCTATTTCTTTATCAATCTCCACATTCATCGTATTAAGAATGGTTAGAGCAAGCTCTGATAAGGACGAGACATTTCTATTCACAAAATTTGCTGTTCCAAAGTATGCATTGGTTAGACTTCTATCTATATTAATTATTTTTGTCTGTTTGAAAAGCTCCAGATTTTCTGTATAAAGTACTCCAAGCGATCTTAAAGTCGAGACTCCTATTACAATAATAAACTCAACTGTACCACCAGCAGTGCTGAAGTTTACGACTTTGCTGTCGAGCGCAGGTGTTCCTGGTCGTGGTGTAACAACTACATTGAATTTATCGTTCTGAATAAAATAATCAACCTTATCTATCGATCCTTCTGTGTAGGGGAAAGAGATGACTAGATTGTCTCCTGAGGTTGTAAGTTCTGACTGAATCTTTTCTGTGCCTACAATCTCTGACTCAATGGCGGTAGACGAAGCAATAGAAACATTTTTTCCAAGCTGAGTAAGTCCTAAATAGAGTGATGTAGCAGCGGCAACAGAGTCAATACTTGGATTCTCACCAAGACAGATAACTCCTGAGTTGTAATTCTGAAGTGTCTCAATAACCTTCTCTAGTTGAGAGCGGGTAGGATTCATATTATAGGATGAATTTTATCACATCTCCCACCCTTATGTCAATGGCTGGGTCAAACAGCATTCCAGCTTCTTGATCCTTCTTTACCTCCTCAACAGTCTTTGCATGAATACGAAGTGAGCTCAAAATGGTCTTTGCTACAGGCTTATTATCTCGATAGAGCATAACAGTATCTCCCATATTAGCTTTACCCTTATTTATTCGTACACCGAAGACCTTTTCACTCTCAATAACGAAGGATGCGAGCACTTTAGCCTCACCCTTTATGCTTTTTTCGATCTCTTCCTTTTCCTTAATAAGGTCCGCAACTTCGTGAAGCTCTTCAAGCAGCTCGTAGATAATATTATAGAGTTTAATGGTGATTTTTTCCTGTTTCGACAGATCCTTTACCTCATTTGATGGTTTTATGTTGAACCCAATCAAAATCGACTTGGTAGCCTTGGCTAAAAAGATGTCGGACTTTGTGATATCACCAATTGCGGCTAAGACCAATACGAGATTCTTATTTTCGGCTACAGATTGCTTGATTGCCTCAAGAGAGCCTTGGTTGTCTGTTTTTAAAACTACTGAGAGCTTACGACCTTCTTCCTTTACAAACAGATCTTCCATCTTAATGGATCTTTTTTCAAACGGAGCTGCTTTTGCATGAGCTATGAGATCTTTTGTAGAGATGACGGAACCAACCTCGGGTAGCTCACTGAAACCAAGAAGTTCGAAAGGAGTAGATGGTTGTACCGTCTCTACCTGTTGGCCTTTGTCGTTTGTGAGGGAGCGAATGACGGCTTTTTTGCTGTCTGCATAGATAGTGAGTCCTTTTTTAAGCACGCCATTTTTAATTATCGCGCTAATAATTGAACCACGCCTGTCTTTTTTTGTTTCGATTATATATGCCTCTGGATCTGTATCGATATCAAAGGTTAGCTGTTGATCTGATGCTAAGAGAAGGATGGATTCCAGAAGCTCAGGGACTCCTTTTCCTGTCTTTGCAGAAATCTCTGCAAGTGGTACCGAGCCACCTTTCCCTTCTACCATTACCTCGTACTTCAGAAGATCGTTTTTGACTTTGTCGGGTCGTGCTTCAGGCAAGTCTATTTTATTTAGTACGACAATGTAAGGAATGTTTGCGGCTTTTATATGTGAGATAGACTCGATAGTCTGGGGTTTAAGAGAGTCTTTTGCGTCTATGATAAGCAAAGCAACGTCTGCCACCGTTGCTCCTCTTGCGCGCAGTTTAGTAAAGGCCTCGTGGCCAGGAGTATCGATAAAGGTGATTTTGTCCGTCGAGTAACCTTTGAGTCCGGTAGATATTTCATAAGCTCCAATACTTTGAGTAATTCCTCCATGTTCTTTTTCTGTGAGGCTAGTTTTACGAATGAAGTCCAATAAAGTAGTTTTACCATGATCGACATGGCCGAGAATCGCAACGATAGGTGAGCGGGGTTGTGTCATTGTTTAACTAATAACTAAGAACTAAAAACTAAAAATTACTTTGCGTCTGATGTAGTTTGTGTATCTGTAGTAGCTTCAACAGGCGTTTCGGGAGTTGTTTCTGCTGGAGTTTCTTCGACTACTTTTTCAGCTGGTGCCTCGGTGGTAGCGACTATGTCTTCAGTTACGGACTGAGTTGTCTCAGGTTCAACTTGAGCAGCTTCCACTGACTTTGTTTCTGCTTCAATGGGAGTTGCCTCAGCTGGTTTATCTGACTTGATCTGTTCAATGTCGATCTCAAATCCTGTAAGTTTAGAGGCAAGATTAACATTTACTCCACCTTTACCAATCGCTAAAGGTGCCTGTGATTCCTCGACGGTGACTCGAGCTTTTTTATCTACGATCTCAATTTTCTGGATTTGAGCAGGTGAAAGCGCAGAAGCTAGATAGACCGACTCATCACTGTTCCACTGAATGATGTCGATTTTCTCGGCGCCTCCCAGCTCATTTGTTACGGTCTGTACACGTACACCTTTCTGACCAACGCAGGCTCCTACTGGATCAACACCGCCCTGTGAACTGTATACGGCTATCTTCGCTCGTTCTCCTGGTTCACGAACAACGTTTTTTATTTCAACGGTGTTGTTTGCAATTTCAGGAACCTCTTTTTTAAATAGCTCTGAGATCAATTGTGGTGCGGTCCTCGATACTATAATTCTTGAGTTTCCGAATTTATCCTCTCCAATTTCCTTAAGGAGGAAGATGAGTTGGTTATTTACATTGTACGTCTCATTTCTGATCTGGTCCTCTTTAGGTAGAACAGCCTCGACTCTACCGATGTCAACAAAAGCATTATATCCGTCATAACGAATGACTCTTCCTTTAACGAGTGTTCCAACCTGTCCTCTATAATGAGAAACAACGGTTTTTTTCTCAACTTCTCTGATTTTCTGAAGAATTACTTGCTTAGCAGTTTGTGCGGCTATACGTCCAAATCCAGAGGGAGTAATGTCCTTCTCTTCCTTATAAAGATGAGCTTCTCCTGTATCTCGATTTACTTTTACACTGATTCCATCATTCTCACCCTCAAGAAGTGGAGCTTCATGCATCTCTTTTTTATAGGCTGCAAGAATTGCCGTTTCTATAGATTGAACTACTTCATCGGCTGAAATTCCGCGTTCGGTTGCTACTTGGTTTAGAGCCAATGCAAACTCACTCTTTATGATACTCATAGCTAAATTGTATCATAGAGATGTACGTTTAGCCATCGGTTTTGAAGGTAATTACGGTAAGAAGTTGTAGGAAAGTTCAGGTTATGAAGTTTTTTCTTTTTTCTCTGAGGTTTTTTCTTTAAGTTCCGCTGCTTTCTTGTCCTCTACTGGAGCCGCTCCCTCTGTCGCTGTACCTTCTGCGGTTAAATCTCCCTCTTTCTCTGTGAGAACCTCAGGTGTTGCGACGGTTGTTTCTGGAGTTACGCTCTCTTCCTTATGAGCAATAATTGAGAGAAGTATCTTTTCTGGGTCTTCTTTAATGACATATCCAGATGAAGCTGGAAGATCCTTTACGCGAACCTCTGCACCAATCTCCAATAATTTTGAAAGATCGATCTCGATTTCCTGTGGGATTTCTTCAGGAAGGGCTTCGATTAAAACATGGTCAGACTGGGTCAAGAGTACTCCACCCTGAGCAATTGCCGGTGAGTCGTTAACTGTTTTGACTGGCACGGTTGTCTCTATCTTTTGTTTAAGATCGATTTTTCTAAAATCGACATGGATTATTGCGTTGGATACTGGGTGGCGTTGAACCTGGCCGATTAATGTTGGAATCTCGTCTTTGTTTAGGTCCAGATAAACGACTCCTGTTTCGTGAGCGGTTTTATAGGCTTTAGAAAAGTCTTTGACCTGTGTTGAAATTGAGACTGACTTAAATCCTGGTCCGAAAACATTTGCAGGAACAAAACCCTGATGTCTCATTTTTTTGAGATTTTTCCCAAACTGTTCTCTTGGAGTGACGGCAAGATGAAGTTTTTGAATTTTGTCGGTTTTCATATTAATCTTTCTTTTTGAGCACTACAAAGAAAAGTTTGTCGGTGTTCAAGATGTCATTATATGAAATTCTTTGACTGTTTACAACCGCGTCTATGTTTTTTGAGTTTAGCTCATAGGTCTCTGGGACTATTAAATCAAAGGAAAAATTACTTGTGAAACTACCGATTTGCTTCTGTGTTATTAACTGGTAGTTGGTACTATCCCTGAGTCTTGCAGGCATAGTATATGTAATCGAAAGTTCGGTTGCTTGCCGAGGTAAAACCTCAAGGTAAAGTCCTAGAATGTTGTACTGACCTGTTAAAGTGTCGACCTCCTCGACCAAAACATTATTTTTGGTTATTTGAGTCACTTTACTCGTTTGTGGTAAGAGTAACTGCGTGTAAATTTGATAGTTTCCTCCCTGAGTTGCAGATAGTGGCGACTCATTTTTCCATAATATACGAACTGTGCTTTCGAGGGTCGTCGAGTTGATGAATCTAACCGATTTAGACTCCGATTTTTGAATATATGCCGGTCCTTTCCGGGATGATAAGTCTTGATCAGCAGAGAAAAGATAGTCGTTTATACAGTTGGAAGATGATATACATTTTGGCGCGATAGTTTTTCCTGACCAGTACAACCCATCAAGCATTTTTTGAATATCTGGTTGTCTCGAAAGTATCGCGAGTTGCTTCTCGTTTAGTGAGGTTATGATTGCTGAAAGAAAAGCACTGGGATCAACCGTACCAAGAGTTTGGGATATTCTATCCAGTACTGCAGGGAAAAAAATAGGATCGGATCCATAGAGCTGCTGTTTGATAGAAATATTTTCTGACGTGATGATCTCTCGATTGTCATTAAGTTGCAAGGCGGGAAAAACGGATAGGATATTTTGGAGAGCAGTTGTGGTAATAAGAAGCGTTGTTGTTGGTCTTTCACCTTGTAAGATCGACGAGATGTTTTCTACGATTTTATTCTGGGCATCGTACAGGTCTACAGAGGTTGTTGCATCATTTAGCATATTTATTTCTCCCGGAGTATATGAGACTAAAATTGGAGCTACTGTTTCCAGATTGAAGTCTTTCGGCTCAAGTTGTTTTGCAGAGAAGAACTGTGACGATATTATGCGATGGTTGCGGATTTTTATAATACCTACACTGTCAATAACGCCCCCTGAACCGCGTACTCTTGCGTTGTTGACAACAAGAAGCATAAGTATTTGGTTGGCTGGACTATTGGTAAAGGAGGTCGCGATGGGAAGAGCCTTTGTTATCTTATCCGAGACGAGCTCTTTATTTTTTAAACCTGTGTGAAGTGATTCTAATGAAGGATGGTTGGGGAGGTTAGTTATAATTCGCTCCAAATAGTCATGTGTCTGATTGTTTGCCTTATCAATTTGAGCTAGGATTTGCTTATAGTTTGGAAAACTTGAGGAAGAAGAGGCATTGAAGGACTGTAGCAGTCTTTGTTCGGCTTGAGCAAGATTCCTAGTTGCTTCTAGATAGTTTTCGATATGGGTATTTAGCTGAATGAATGACTCGGGGAAAAGTGAAACTGAAAACAAGGAATAAAGTGGACGTGCCGGAATAAAAAGGATTGCAGAGGCATTTGTCAGAAAACTACTCATAGGTCTAAGTTGCGCCACTTGTACATAGTTATTTTTTAACGAGGCATCAAGCATAGAAATATGCATGAGCGTCGACGGAACAAGCGGAACTAAGTATCCGAAACATACAGCCATAAAAATCAGCATAAAGGCTCTTGAAACTCGTCGGCGCAGAAAGATGCTGGATGTTTTAGATTTGACAGCACTGTGTTCTCTTAGTCTGAGTCTTTTAGTTCGAAGATCAAGAGTAGTCTCAGAGCTCATTGAAACGGAAAACCATAATAGCTGAGTGAGTTCGTCATCGGTGATATTCTCTGAAGAGATGAGTATAAACTTCATATTTTTTTTCGTAGGAGGAATTGAAATGACCTTACCGTGCGGTTTAATGAGGACAACAATGACTTTAATTGCAGATGGAATGTAAAGATCCGAGGGCGGCTTTGAAGCAAGGAAAAAAATTCGTTGGAAGCGGGTGTAGGACGGTGGTAGTGCATCAGCTTTCTGAATGGCAACGTCATACTGTTCGAGCCGAGCGCTTAACAAGCTCATAAGTTGTGGAACTTTCTTACCGACAATAAGAATACGTTCGTCCGATCGTACAATTTCAGAAACATGACGCAACATATCTTTATTGTATAATGAAGCGATGAATAACTCCAAAATTATCTCGCTTAGCGATCTCTCTCTGTCATTAATTGATGGTATGAAAAACAGAGTTCTTGTTGGAGGATGTTTTGATATTTTCCATTTTGGCCATCTAGACTTCCTTAAAAAATCCAAGGCATTTGGCGACAGCCTGATAGTGGCACTTGAACCGGATGAATTTATCCGTAAATTTAAACATCATGAACCATATCACGATATACAAAAGAGGGCGATGTTACTTGCTGAGTTGGAATGTGTGGACTTAGTTGTTATACTTCCCTTACTTACGAGCTTTCAACAGTATTTTGAGATGGTTCAGAAGGTTCGACCATCAGTGATGTCATTAACCGATGGCGACTCTCAGCTAGAAAATAAAACCAAGCACGCAAATGAGATAGGTGCGAAGATTAAGGTAGTTCCGTTAATTCCAAACATTTCATCCACACTCATTCATAAACATGCAACTATCACTAGCGATTAAGATTCCAGATGTAACTAAGAAAGCTATCCTTGAACAGCTCAGTCCTTTGAACGATGAGTACAAGGTGTTTCAATGGCTCCCCTCAGAGGAATATACTATAGAACTTTTTAACTTCGGTAAGGTTGAAGAGTCAAAGATCGACCCCTTGTGCGAGATGATAGAACGAGGTGTTTTTGATATGCCGGCCTTTACCCTTTACTCGGAGCTACTTCATATGATGATGAGAAACAACATTACCTTTTATGTCGGATTCCAGACAAGTAAGCCTATGGAGCGTTTAGTTAAGCAGCTCAAGCAGTCATTTAAAATAGAGGACAATCTGATTTTCTTCCCACACCTTCCGGTTGCGCGTTACAAAATACCTTCAAAACAACAGTATTTACTGATAAAAAAGAAGTGCGCAAGTTACAAAATGGAGTTCGAGATTGGCATAACTCAAATAACGCTGTTAAACAGCGTTATTGAGAATAACAAACTTCGTTATGAAATCATAAAGGAGTTTGCTCTTTATTCTAAAAGTTAAGCAGCTCCAATTTTGAACATTCCTGTTGCACAAACTGGACACTTACCTTTGAGGGCTGGTTTTCCGTTTTTTAGTGTAACTTTTTCAGGATCTTCACAGTCCCGCTTTGCTCTACACTTAACGCAATACATTGATGATGTCATATTATAGTTTCACCTCCTTTATTCATTTTCCTAGCTTCAATATGAGGCTAGGATGATTATTCATCGTACCATAATAAAGAACGAATTCAAGCGCAATTATGGCTAGAATTATTATAAGACTTTTTGTAATATCCTTTCGAAAGTATGCGTGTAGAATGACATCTTCTTGGGATGGACCGTCCTGATAGGATGTTTTTATACGATTTTTTTTGAGCTTGGTACGAATTTTCTGCTCTTTTGTGCGTTGCGGCATGTACAAGGTTTTAACATATTGACAGTATTTTGTAAAGTGTTTAGAATGTAAATCAATGTTCTTTTATATCGTAATCGCTCTTCTTTTTGGTTGGCTCACCACGCTCACCATAGTTGTATATAAGACAAAAAAGCACTATCAGCATCTTGTTAAGGACACGAAAAATCACCATATCGACGAAGTTCTTGAACGACTTCTTGCCCACGACGAGTCTCTTATGACCGATTCTAAACTACTCAAAGACTCACTGATAAAACTGGACAAGGATGTATCCACGCACATGCAAAAAGTTGGAATTACTCGGTTTAATCCTTTTGGTAAACCCAATGGCGCTGATCAAAGTTTTGTTTTATCGCTCTTAGATAGACATAACAGTGGAGTTGTTATTAATTTCGTATATACTCATGAAGGAGTTCGGGTCTACAGCAAGCATGTTCATCTTGGAAAGGGTAAGGAATATCCGTTAACACCAGAAGAAGAACATGCTATTGAACAAAGTTTCAAATAAGTCGTATATAATGTAATTTCATATGCCAACAAAACACAGTATTTTTCTATCAATCATAATGTTCTTAGTTGTCGGATCCATTTCGTATTTTTATTTCTCAAGTGGTTTTGGTAAGGACTCAAGCAATGCTCCTCTTACCACGATAAAAAATGCTGCTGGCGAAGAAGAGGTTGTTGATACAGCTCCAAAGACAGAGGAATGTCCATTAAACGGAGAGCTTTTCTCAAAGGCAAGAAAACAGCTTTGGGAATCAAGAAGGCCTTTGGGAGTAGCTATCGAAAATCATATTGAGGCAAGACCTCAGTCAGGACTCTCAAAAGCAGACGTTGTGTACGAGGCAGTTGCTGAAGGTGGCATTACCCGATTTTTAGCTATGTTTTACTGTCAGGATGCTAAGCCAATTGGACCAGTTAGATCAGCAAGAATTTACTTTCTTAAGTTATTACAAGGATACGGAAACTCACCTCTTTATGCGCATGTTGGTGGCGCGAACACGGCAGGACCAGCAGATGCACTAGGTGAGATTCGAGACATTGGATGGGATGGGTACAATGACCTGAATCAGTTTGCCGTCCCGTTCCCATATTATTACCGTGACTATGAGCGATTACCAGACCGAGCTACCGAACACACAATGTATTCATCAACACAGAAATTATGGGAGTATGCTCAGAAGAATCGAAAGCTTGGAGCCAAGGATGATGATGGCGTAGCGTGGGACAAGGGTTGGAAACCCTGGAAGTTCGCCGATGAGGCAAAGACCTCAGATCGAGGAGCTGCTGGTAAGATCAGCTTCGGTTTCTGGTCCAAGTTTGATGCAGATAACTACTCAGTAGTATGGAGTTATGATCCTGTAACAAATACTTACTCAAGATCAAATGGAGGTACGCCACATCTTGATAAGATAACAAATAAGGCAATCAAATCCAAGAACTTAGTTGTTGTGTTTGCGGATGAGAGATCGGCAAATGATGGCTATGAAGGTGGCCACTTATTATACGACATTGTTGGTAGTGGTACAGGAACAATGTTTAATAACGGTAAGGCAACGAAGATCTCATGGAAGAAGCCAACCGAGGAGGATATGATGAGATTTTATGATAACTCAGGAGTAGAGATAATGCTGGTCAGAGGTCAGGTATTTGTAGAGATTCTTCCAACCGGAAATGTCGTTAAGTATTAAAATCGAGTCGTCAGTTTTCAGACTTCAGTTTCTGATTTCTGACCGCTGATAGCTGATAACTAGATAAGTATGTATGTTAAGACACATTATTCCTTCGCGGACGCGAATAAAGGTTCTTCAGTTATTGTTTCATAATCCAACTGAAAACTACTACCTTCGTCGCGTAGTAAGAGAGATCGACGAGGAGGTCAACGCAGTGAAACGTGAGTTTGATATCCTTGTAGAGGAAAAGTTGGTGACAAAAGAAAAAAGACTAAACAAGGTATTCTTCGCCTTAAACAAGCAGTACGAGTTCTACGATGAGTTCCTTCGCATCTTTACAAAAAGCGATCCATTTGCTCAAGCAATTATGCACACACTTCCTAAACTAGGACGCGTTAAGTTTATCGCGCTTTCGCTTAAATACTCAAAGAGACTCCCAATTAAGGAGGATGAGGTTTATGTTATTTTTGTTGGATTGATTGTAGTACCGGAGATTGAGCTTCTAATTTCTGAGGCTGAAAAGACCTTTGGTAGAGAGATAAATTTTACTGTAATGAATGAGGATGAGTTCACATTTCGTAAGAGAAATACAGATCCTTTTTTATGGAGATTCCTTCGACAGCCAAAAGTAATGCTTGTCGGCTCAGAGGATGAGCTGTTAAAATAGCGTTTACAGATGAAATATCTTTGGTATGTCGCGCTAACCTGTCTTTTCATACTTCTTGTATGGATAGATCTCCCTGAGAACTATCGCATTCACCTTACTCTTGGAAGTAGAACCCTAGACACCACGATTAATCCATTATCTATAAATACGAATATCTACGGTTTAAGGATCAAGAAGGACTTTACAACCAAGTACGGTCTTGATCTAAAAGGCGGAAGCCATCTTGTTTTTGAAACCGACACATCCAAATTACTGTCATCAGATATTCAGGACGCCCTTAACTCCAGTAAAGACATTATCGAAAGAAGAATTAATTTTTTTGGAGCATCTGAACCGCTTGTACAAACTATAAAGGCAGGAGACAAACATCGAATTATCGTCGAGCTTCCGGGTATTAAGGATACGGCTCAAGCTGTGGCGACCATTGGTCGAACTGCAAACCTTAACTTTCGAGAAGAGCTTCAACTAAAAATTCCAAATGCAGGAACAGAAACCGCAGGTAGAATATATTTCAGCCCTGAGTCTAAATTAAAGGGAGGGGATATTAAAAGGGCAACGGTTACGTTTGATCAAAATACAGGTAAACCCCAGGTCTCTCTTTCATTCTCTCCAAAAGGCGTGAAAATATTTGCCGATCTAACCTCAAAAAATATTGGTAAACCAATTGGAATTTTTCTCGACGATCAGGTCCTTGTAGCACCAACAGTACAGCAACCGATTCTTGACGGAAACGCGGTTATCACAACCCAATATAATGTTGATCAAACGAGACAACTTGCGATGGCTATAAACTCTGGTGCGTTGCCTGTTCCAATTAAGCTAATCGAGCAGAGAACCATTGGACCATCACTTGGTGCCCAAGAGATTCAAAAAAGTATAGTTGCGGGAGGGATAGGGTTGGTGGCCGTTGCGCTGTTTATGATACTTAACTATGGGGGACTCGGGTTGATTGCTTGTGCCGGTCTTATTATTTATGGACTCATATCATATGCGTTTTTTAGACTTTTCTCGGTTACCTTGACTCTTTCTGGCATTGCTGGATTTATACTCTCAATCGGTATGGCCGTAGATTCAAACATTCTCATCTTCGAAAGAATAAAGGAGGAAAAGCGTAAGGGACGAAGTCATTTCGCCTCGATACAGCTTGGATTTGGAAGAGCTATTGATGCAATCAAAGATGCAAACATTACTACACTACTCGTGGCATTCATTTTATACAATCCACTCAACTGGGAGTTTTTCCCACAGCTCGGCTTGATTAAAGGGTTTGCTCTTACTCTTGCCATTGGTGTGGTAGTGAGCTTGTTTACGGGTGTCGTAATCACGAAGAGACTTATTAATATTTTTTACAAAGCGCAGGTGCAGCCAAAGGTATGATTAATTTTTTCAAGTTTCGTTTTATCTATTTTGGCATTTCAGCGATTGTGATTATATCGGGACTGATCTCGATGTTTACCTATGGATACCGAACATCAATCGACTTCAGTGGGGGAACAATAATTGAGTACCAAACCGGCTCTCAGACTAACATGAAGATTTTAAGTGACTTACTCGAGACTAAAAAGATTAAGACAATCTCACAAGAACAGACGGGTAATAAAGTATCGATGCGCTTCGCTCCGTTGAGCGTCACAGATGAAAAGGTGGTATTAGAGCAGGTAAAAAAAGCATCAAAGAGTTCGGTCACCGTACTTCGATCGGAGACGGTAGGTGCGACTCTCGGCAAGGAAACGATTAATAAAACCTTAATCGCTGCATCGGTTGCGATACTAGGAATTCTGCTTTATATGACCTTCGCCTTCAAGAGCTTTAACTTTGCAGTTGCCGCAATAGTTGCACTTGCTCATGACCTATTAGTCATGGCAGGTGGTTACTCTATCATCTCTCATTTTTATGGAGCAGAGCTAAACACGCTATTTGTCACAGCGTTGCTTACAACGATGTCGTTTTCGGTTCACGACACAATTATCATTTTTGATAAGATACGCGAGTATCGAAGATCGAAGGTTGAGGATGCTCAGATTAGCGCAAACAGAGCGCTCACCGAGACACTTATTAGATCAGTGAACAACTCGATGACCATAATGTTCATGCTTCTTGCACTCATCTTATTTGGTGGATCAACGATACGATTTTTTATCATCGCTCTTCTCATAGGAACCGTTACCGGTACCTACTCATCGCCCTTTATTGCGACCCCAGTGCTCGTATTGCTAGAAAAACGAAAACGTAAATGAAAATTCTTACATATCCGTTAGGGGAGCTTCAGGCGAACTGCTACTTTTTGATTCAGGATAAAGACTGCGTGATTATAGATCCGGGAGACTCTGCAGACTTTATTCTTGAAGAAATGTCTCGAAACAATCTTCAAGTAAAGGCGATTATTGCGACGCATGGACACTTTGATCACGTGATGGCGATTGGGGAACTCAAGATGTCTCTGAATGTGCCCGTATATATATCGTCTAAAGATCGATTTTTACTAGATCGAGTAGAGGAGACGGCAAAGTACTTTCTCGGTCATGCTCCCGTAGTAATCCCCATCTCAGACACGATAGATTTAAAAGGTGGGCAATTTCAAATTTTAAACTTCAAATTTCAAATTTTGGAGACTCCCGGCCACACTCCAGGGAGTGTATGTATTTATATTGAAGAAGAAGGGACTTTATTCACAGGCGATACTCTTTTCAAAGATGGAATCGGTCGCTACGATTTCTCGTACTCAAACAAGCAAGAGCTATACTCTTCAATTAAACATTTAATTAAAGAGTTTCCTGAGGAGACGCTGGTGTATCCCGGTCATGGAGATCCGACAACGCTCGGTGAGGAAGAAAAGAAATTAGGCAATCTTTTTTAACTCGGAGAGAAGAGCTTCCTTTTCATTTTTTAGTCTTCCTTCCTCAATTTCGGTAAATAACTTACTGAGAATTTCTCCAATCTGTTTTCCTGGTTTTAGATTGAGTTGTTTCATCACGTCATTTCCATCAATTTTTAGATCTGTAATTGAAAATACGTGTTTCTGAACTTCCTCAAGACGTTTTTTGAAAAGATCGAGTCTCCATGAAGTTGGCGTGGCATCTGAACCAATACGATCTCCTGTACGTAGGTCGAGCATGTCCTGAAGATATTCTTTAGTAACGTCACGAATAAATCTTCGTACCGCCTTATCGGTTTGATCTTCTTGGACAGTGAACTGATGATGTTTCACAAGAAGGACCAGCTTTTCTTTCTGTTTATTGGAAAGCTTTAGTCGGTCAGCAATTTTTTGCACAAGTTTGTCGCCAACAACCTCATGATTGTGGAAGGTAATGAGTCCTGTCTCATCTTTATTGTAAGTCTGAACCTTTCCGATGTCATGTAGTAGAGTAGCCAGTCTGGTAACAGGGTCTTTCGATGGACAGTGCTTAAGAGACATTACTAAATGAGTACCAACATCATAGATATGATGACGTTTGGGACTCTTCTGTTCTATAGTGAAACATGCATCAAGCTCGGGGAGTATCTGTTCTAAGATTCCCGTGCTTCGTAAGAAGAGAACGCCCTCAGCAGGATTATTCGATGAAATTATCCTAAGAAGCTCATCTCGTATTCTTTCACCGGAAACTTTATTGATTAGAGTGGCATTATTTCTCATTGAATCTCTCGTCTTTTCATCAAGGAGAAAACCAAGTTCAGCCGTAAGTCTAACCGCTCGCATCAATCGAAGTGCATCCTCAGCAAATCTAGTATCTGGATCTCCAACAGTTACTATACGTTTTTGCTTAAGATCTTCTTGTCCATTGTAAGGATCGACCAAGACCGGTTTACTATCAATATAGTGAAGGGCTATTGCATTTATTGTAAAATCACGACGAGCTAGGTCCTCCTCAATCGTTTCAGCCCATTCAATCGTGTCAGGATGACGAGCGTCAGAGTAGTCGCTTTCCTTTCGATGAGTGGTCACCTCAAGCACATGACCTTCAAACTTTATACCCACAGTTCCGAATGTATTGTTATAAAAACTATCTGGAAATAGTTCTTTAAGTTCTTCAGGCTTCGCGTTGGTGGTGAAGTCCCAGTTAATAACATCCATTCCAAGAAGAAGATTGCGAACTGCTCCACCTACAACATAAATACGATATCCCTTATTGATAAAGATATCCATAAATGCGTGAATCTCTGCTGGTAGTTGAATCATTGCTTCATTATACTAGAGGAACCTTAATGCTATATAAAAAACACAAGAGACTTGTCGATATTCTTTCTCGGATCGTAGTTATTCCTTTTATTTGGCTTCCACTCGTTCCTATAGTCTTCACCGATATAATTCTAGAGATCTACCACCATATATGTTTTCCGCTTTGTGGCATATCGCTAGTGAAACGTAACAATTATATAGTGTTTGATCGGGCGCAACTTTCGTATATTACCACCATCGAAAAACTCTCCTGTCTTTATTGCAGTTACGCTAATGGCTTCTTTCACTACGCCACAGCGATAGGTCTTGAAACAGAGAAGTACTGGTGCGGAATAAAACATAAAAGCTTCCCTGGGTATATAGAGCTCGTAGATCATCAAGGCTACATAGAGTATGGAGATAAGAAGGCATATCACGATAGGTATGAAGACTAATAGCGGAAGCTCATCTACATCTCAAAAACTTTTACGAGAGATGCTCGGTACTTTGGTAAAAGTTTTTTGTTAAGTACTTCGTCGAAGGAATACCATCCAGCCTCATGAAACTCTCCTTTGTCGGCGGTAAGGTTAGGAAGTGTTTCTAACTCCACTCGATAGAAAAAATCATAGTGCTGCATACAGTCGGATCTGTTTACATCATCGAAATGAGTAAGATCAAACATGGTGGCATCAATAACCTCGAGGCCTAATTCTTCTTTACATTCTCTAATTACGGTATCAAGCGGAGATTCTCCCTTTTCCATGTGGCCTCCCGCTCCCATCCAATGATCAGACTTTATGTGGTGGCCAACAAACATCTTCTTCTGTTTTTTATTTACCACGAGAACGCCCACACAAAAATGATCGGCAACGCCATCTGACTTGAGGTAGGTCGTGTTTTTCTTCAGTCGGTTTTCAAAGGCTTTGATCGTTTCTGCTTCGAGTGCAATATTCTTCTTCGCATCTTCAAAGGCGAGGACGATCGGAGAGGTCATACGATAAGTGACTTTACAATATCAACGTTCTGCTTATCCGGACCCTCACCCTTAAAACCAGGAACCTCGAGAATGACGGGAATATGTTTGGTCTTGGGGTGGTTCAGAAGATGCTTAAATACATCCATTCCCACAAGACCTTCTCCAAGATTGTCATGACGGTCCCGAAGTGATCCAAATGGATCCCGACTATCGTTGAGATGCCAGACCGAAAGTCTGTCCAGTCCGATTTTGTCATCAAATACGGTAATAAAGTCTTCGTAGGATTTCTCGGTACTCAGATCGTATCCCGCTGCATGGAGGTGACAAGTATCTAAGCAGACCTTAAGACGCTTATCCTTTACCTCCTCAATAATTTCAGCAATCTCTTCTATGTCTTTTCCTATCTTTCTGTTTCCGGCATT
>Ga0138256_10003103_pt1 | contig 17711 bp, 17 predicted proteins | sample KNB2016incub_MG_FD_105486 | JGI IMG/M metagenome (GOLD analysis project Ga0138256, IMG submission 105486) | Active sludge microbial communities from wastewater in Klosterneuburg, Austria - KNB2014incub_MG | ecosystem: Engineered > WWTP > Activated sludge > Unclassified | place: Austria... | reverse complement strand
GTTCTTCCGTATAAAATGAACACAATGAACCTGCAGCCTGCATTTCGCTGATGATTTTCTGAGCTGATGCGGCAGCTGCGTCATGCGCACTAATCACGTGAGCGGTCGCAGCAGTTGTGCCATGCTGCTCAATATTCAGATTAATCATGTAATCACGCGTGGTGGCGTTTAGAAATCCCCTGCCTCGGCCCGCTACAGATACTTTGCAGGGAGCGACAGCACGTTTGCTGATTGCTTTTTCAACGAGTGTGCTTTGACGGAGGATCAAATCAAAATCTGTGAGAGTAAAGTCTGTGGGTGGAAGTGCACCCGAAACAGGGTCAGGAATGATTCCGGATCCGGGATCAACCGGAGTGGAGGGGCCATCGTTTCGCACGCAAAGATATTTGATCAACGGCGGAAAGCGACCGGTGAAACCATTTTGCAGCGATACGTAAAGCCCCTGGTCCGATGTCCAGAAAAACCACTCGCGGTCACCGACACAAGGATATTGCCTGTCGAGGTGGTAAAGCCCATGGTTTCGCGCCGTGCTGAATTCCTCAAGGGAGGGTAGGCGCATACCCCAGGCGGCGCAGTTGTCAGCAGCGGTTTGCCAGTTCACCTGCTCGGGTACCGTTGGGCCCCATATTAGCCGGGTCATCGAATCCTGGATTCTGCAAGATCCCTCGTCAGCGGGTTCAGGTGAGGGATTCCAATCAGCAAAAAGGTCTGATCCGGCTATGGCTGAAACAATAAGTAGTATTGAGCATAAGACGTTAGTCAATTTTGGGAACGCCATAACGGGGCCTCCTGTGGAAAGGCGCGCAGTATGGGGGAACGACTAAGCTCTGTCAACGCATTGGGGTCTTTACGCGGCGAAAAATGGCAGAAATGCCTATTTTGCCGTCTGGACGTTTTTCCGGACATATGCGGTCCCTATATCTGTTTAGGCGACTCCCGGTGCGGGTTTTAGTCGTCAAAGGAGGATGTTACCAACGTGGAACAGGCCTTGCTCTTACAGACACAGGTTCTCGCATTTTTTACTTTTGGTGTGCTGGAGGGCGGTAGATTGACCAAGCAAATTTGGAATCACATGAGACTACAAGCATTGCTGAGCGGCGTGATCCTGACGTCCCTCTCCGGGTGCATGTCCCTGTCTTCCATGCATATGGCAAGAACGTTGCGCCCGGGCGAGGTCAGCGCTTCTCTGGGTTTGGGTTACCAATCGGTCGATGTGAAAAAAGAATCTTCAGATGAATTTTCCCGGTCCATCGAGCGCGCCATTGAAGATATCAAAATTCCGATTCTGGAAGGTGGCTTGAGGTATGGGGTCGGGACGGGGTTTGAACTAGGCTCGCGACTGGCATTGATTCCGGGAACCATCGGAGTCGACGCAAAATACCTGCTTCTGGGGCGAGACGGTAAGTTTGCAATGTCACTCGGTTTGGCTCTTGACTACAGTTCATACTCGCTCGGTGGGAAGAGCAGTGACAGCGATGATGGCGATTCATCATCGTCTTCGGGGACGACGTCAGCCGGAAAAAGCAAGATTTCGCTGACTAAGACCTCCCTGCCACTCTATCTGTCTTACGATGTCAGCGATTTTTTTACAGGTTATTTTACACCGCGCATGGGGGTCATGAATGTTGCTGCTTCCGGGACTTCCAAGTCATATTCCGGACAATTTTCGACGGCCGGATTTTCTGCGGGTGCGCTTCTTGGGTCCTGTATCGTCGAGTTCAGCTACGAAGACCAAATGAACGGATCAAATCTGGCAAATTATCAATGGATGATTGGTTGGTTTATTGGGAAGGATCGCCTGGATCACGGCAAGAAGAAGGTATCCGCATCAAATCGGCAACGCGGGAGACACTATCGGGCGCGTAGCGCCCGATTTTCTACTGGAAAGCCTTAACAATAAAACTGCAATAGCCGTGGTTGCTCGGCACGTAATAGCGAATCACAACATCGTAGATATTGAAATTATTGCGTACGTACCAGGTGTTCCCATTGGAGGCGAGGGCAACGTCATCGGCGTAGACATTCTGAATTTCCCCTTCGCAGATCCAGGGGAAGATGGAATTGACGTCGATGGTGAAATAGCGGACACCCTTTTTAACTTCAAATTCAATTTCATCCACCGCTGGTCGGTCGTGAGTGTGGGGAAAAACTTCAATCTGGAAGACCGGAACTTTGCCGGGAGCTGAGGCCGCAGAGGCAGCGTTTCCACCCGCCGCGAAAGTTCCAATCAACATCATCAATGTCATCGTCAATGTCGTCATCGCACGGGACAGACTCACGGGATGATCCTCCAGTATTTTGGGAGCATTAAACAGAAAGCTTGAAATCGATCTTACAGTGGCAAGGATGGGCAGACAAGAGGCGGTCCGGTCCTTTGCCGGGTGGCAAAGGACCGTGCGAGAAAAATGCTGTGAAATTAGGCAGAACGGCGCATGGGCTTGGTCTTTGCCGTCATATGACGCGTGCAGGCCGCAACCCAGCCATGGGCGTTGGCAGCTTTGTAGGATGCGGGGGCACCGGCACTCCAGGCCTCTTCCGTGTCAAAACGGCGGGCAGCCTTAATGGCGCGATCGACGGTCCATTTCGCCTTCTTATCTTTCTTTTGCATCATCGGGGATGTGTCTTCGGCAGCAGCGGCAGCAGCTTTTTTCTTGTTGTCCTTCTTTGCCGGCGCACTGGTTGCGGCTTCTGTTTTCTCTGACATGTATGCTCCCTGGAGCGTCAGCTCCGACTTGGGATCCCTGGATTGTGCCAGGGATCATGTTCGTTACCTTACGGGGTGTCGGAGTGCGGTGGGCAATCTTTACCCATTTTTTTGAGGTGATGCGCGCCTCAGATTAGCTAACGTGCGGTGATCCATGAAAAAAAAGAGAGTTTTTGAGGAATGTTAAAAGACCCGATGCCACATCGATGCCGCGAGATCCTCGGAATCAGCAAAATACCAGCCTAACGTGAAGCTGCTGCGTTCCACCTGGTAGGCTTTTGCGTATTGTGTGCGGTAGAGGCTCTGGGTGAATACGAGTGAATCCCAATCAAATGCAACAAAGAGGTGATCGCTCATAAAAACCCGGTGCCCGAAAAAGAGCCGGCCGGCGGCGGCTAAATACCAGGCAGCATGCCGATCCTGTTTTTGTAACCAAAGAACCGCCGGTCCCCAGCCGGCACCGACATAGGAAGTTCCTGCGGGTGTATATAAAGATCCCTGAACGTTCAGGCTACCCGCCGCTCCATAGGTCTCGATCTGTAACGAAAGTGCCTCGGGATACTGTTCAGCATCGGCGAGGTCGGTTTTACGAACGAATTGACTGTCCTGTTTGATGCCGAAAAAATAGGTTGCAGGCAGGATGCTGCCGGACACGTCAAACAACCTGTAACCGCGCCGGTGGTCGACCCGCGTTAAGGTGACGGAGGACAGCAGGGGAGGTAATTGCCCATGGGATGTTTGGGATTTTCTTGTAAAAACTTTTTCATCGACATTGAAAAATACATCTGTTTCCGAATATCCCAGTGTCACTGAGTTGGGAGCCAATTTTGTCAGGTAGCGCGCCAGGACGGAGCTGCGGTGTGCTTCCAGATCGTCCGGATTCAATGCCATTGTGTAGGGTCGGCCGGGTATCAACCGCTGATGGTCGAGGATTTTAAAAAGCTTCAGTTGGAGCGAGCCATCCTCTGAAGGGATGCCGGGAAACAGGATGTGTGTGACGTTGAGTTCTTCGGCCACAAGGGCAATTTGATTCTTTTTGTACGAACCAGGTGCCAGCGGGAATCCAGTGGTCGCTCCGATCTTATCAAAAGTTGCGGCCGTTTTTTCCAGACCCAGAATGGACCAGCAGCGTTTAGGGGAAAGTCGTGCAAAGTGTGTAACGATTTCCTGACTGATCCAGTTCGCCAGCGGACGGTCGTTGACCGGGGGTGGCGCGAGGGCGACGGTGTCAGGGCATGCCCCTCCTGCAACTTCAGCCACTAAACAAAGAACGAAAAGACCGGCGCGCAGCGATATGAAACGCCGCCGAAAAATCGGCAGAAAATTTGCCAGAAAATTTAATTGAAAAACCGGCTGCAAAGTCAGTCCATGGCGCCAATTTTTACGATTCTGCAAGCGTGCAGTCTCCCGGTTGTGGACGCAGCTCATTTGACTTCATCGGGACCCCGGCCCGGATCCGAATCAGGGATCCGCGCGGGAATTCGGGCGGCACTCCATTTTTATGCTGCCACGAAAGGAATTCTCGTGACGACCCCCGGCACACCATCTGTTTGCTCGCGCCTTTCTCCCTTTGGAGATCCCCGGTGAGTCGGGCCAATTCCCTCAGGTCTGCAGGCGGTGATGCCCTGCGGGCCAGTAGCCAGGAGAACGTTAACGTGCGGTTCTTCATGGGCAAGTGGGCCTCGATGGCTGTGAACCACGGCGGCATGGTCCAGGTGATCCGATCGTGGCACCAATCGCGCTTTGAGCCGACCAGAAGGGGACACTCCCCTTCGTGCGTACAGGGTCCCCAGATTCGAAAGCCAGCTTCCATAATTTTTTTGCGGTGCTCCATGAGCCGGCGTCCATCGGTCTGCGTCGCCGGTTCGATGATCAGCAGGGCTTCGGCGTCCAGCGCCCAGCGGGGTAGCTCCTCTAGCTCGGTAAACGAATAGCAAAATGCGTTGAGGCGGTGGTTTGCATCGGAACGTCCCTGGCCCGGCGCACCGGCCCTGCTATTTATATCGACCTCCCAGTGGTGCGGGGTTGGGGAGTTGCCAAGGAGTGCCTTATGCATGTTGACCGCTAACGAAGACCGTTCTACAGAGGAGACCTCCTGCCAAGGGGCTTTTTCTGCGGCGGCATCGAGCAGAGCCAGTGTCAGGGTTCCGGGGCCACTGCCAAAATCCTGCGCGGACCGGAGGTCCGCAAAAAACCCCACGGAAGTGCCTTCATGGATCACGGCTCTCGCTCGTACGTAGTTCAAGGGGAAAAAATAGGCCGCATAAGCGACGCGGGCCCACGGGTGCTCGTACGGAGTCGGCGCTGCGGGGTTGGCAATGTAAAAATCTGAAAGCTTGCGTACCGCTGCGGCGACAGCCGGGCTGTTTTTCAGGTCAGCCCCGTTCGCTGCTAGCAGGGACTGGACTCTTTCGGTATAGAAGTCCGGCAAACTGAATTCAGGGCGCATGACGTTCCAATGTTACAAGAGGCAGATGAATGGCGCAGCTTACTACGGACGAATTTATTGCGAAAGCACGCGCCCATTGGACGCCGGAAGTGACCCGAAAAGTCACCGGGGGTAAGAAGTATCCTCTCGTTCCCGGAGCAGCTCCCATGCTGCTGCGAGAGCTTGGACTTCTCAATGCCGACGCCACGATGTCGGCCGATGCGGTCCGAAAATTTGGCCAGATCAATCATATGCTTAACCTTTTAGGGGGCCAGCTGGATGATCTGGCTGCCCGACACAAGGTCGTCCGAATCCTCGATGCCGGGTGTGGCAGCTCTTTTTTGACCTTTTTACTGGCCTGGTGGTTCGAATCACGGCAGAGCCAGAATCCTGGTTTTGCCTCTACCCAAATCCTGGGTGTCGACAGCAACGGCAAGCTCATTGAGAAGTCATCCCGGATTGCCAATATACTAAACTACGGGGAGTCGTTGCGTTTTGCGACTTCCTCCATCGCGGACTGCACCTGGTCCCGACAATTTGTATCTGCCTTTGGGGAGGGCTCCACGGCGACGAAAGACGGAGAGGTAGCCCGCCCCAATATGGTCGTAGCGCTGCACGCCTGCGACACAGCCACCGATGACGCCATTGGGCTGGCGCTCAAGGAAAAAGCTGATTTCATCGCAGTCGCTCCCTGCTGCCAGGCAGAATTGGCCGCTATCTGGAAGGGGTTTAGCCAGAATCCGCCAACGTCGGGGAAAGCCATGTCCCCCGTGTTTGCCGCGCCGCAGCTTCGTCGCGAGATTGCGGCGGAACTGACCGACATGCTGCGGGTGCTTCTCATGCGAGGTTGCGGTTACGAGGTGACGGCTACGGAATTCGTCTCGTCGAGCCACACTCCCAAAAATCGGCTGATCACGGCGGTGCGGCGTGGACGATATCTGGAATCGGCACTTGCTGAGTACAAGCTCCTGCGCGATCATATAGGTGGAGGCGCGATCTCGCTCGAGCGCCATGTCACCGATACGATTGGAGAGACCGGGCTTGCCACTCTTTCATTCCCCTCATGATCCATCCAGTGAATCAATTCGGGTTGTCCGGCTGCGCTGGATGATGCTGGCGTTTTTGGCAGGAAACATCAACGTCGGCGGATTTATGGCCTGCCACCGATTCGTAACGCACGTGACGGGGTTTGGTACCTTCGCCGGCATCGAGCTCGCAAATGGGCATTTCATCGAAGCGCTTGGAATGTTGGCTGTTCCCTTTTTTTTCCTTGCTGGAGCGATCGGTTCTGGGTGGCTGGTCGATGGGCGGATTTCACAAAATAAAATGCCGCGTTTTGACACGGTCATGGCGTTGATCTCTTTATGTTTGCTGCTGGCGACGGCGGGCGGGGTGTCGAGCTACTTCGGGGAGTTTGGGTCACCGGCTGCCATCAAGCACGACTTTGTTTTGTTGGGACTTCTCTGTTTCGCCAGTGGACTACAAAATGCCGTGATCACTTCTTCGACCGGCGCTGTGATTCGCACGACGCACCTGACGGGGCTGACCACCGACCTTGGGATTGGTATTGCTCGGATATTACGGCGAAATCCCGACCCCATGAAGCACCATCACGACGTCCAGAATAACTGGATCCGAACGGAGCTTATTCTGTCGTTTGTTGGTGGATCGGTGACGGGAGCCTTTTTATATTCTCACTTTGAATACAGGGGGTTTCTCCTGCCGAGTCTGATCGCCCTCTACGCCACCCGCCTGGTGTTCAGGGCCCGCCGGGTCGGAAAAAAGCCAGTACCGGCCGAAGGTTAAGATTGGTAACCACTGGGCTCCAAGGGCTGTGGGCCCTTTATCCAGTTGTCTTAAGCCCTTCACATGTGGTAATCGTCAAGAAATGTTTCCGCGTCAGAGTTCCTTGGTGCTTGTGCTCAAGACCTCTCAGCGGGCCTAGACCGATTTTTTAGGAGGTTTTTTATGGGTAGCAAGCTTTACGTAGGTGGTTTGAATTACAAGACCACGCAAGAAGGACTCGGCGAGTTGTTTGCAGAATGCGGCGAAGTCGCATCGGCAAAAATCATCACCGATCGTGAGACTGGTCGCAGCAAAGGCTTCGGCTTTGTTGAGATGACGTCTGATGAAGGTGCTCAGGCTGCGATCAGCAAGTTCAACGGTGTTGAATTTGACGGCCGCAAACTGACTGTCAGCGAAGCACGTCCGCAAGAGAAGCGCGACTTCGGCGGCGGCGGTCGTTCACGCGACACCGGCAACCGTTGGTAGTCGGCAATCGTTTAGATTGACCTAAGCGGGGCGTCAGCCCCGCTTTTTTTTGCCTTAGGGGCGTTAGCCCCACCTTTTTCTACCTCACTTCGCCACGAAGGCGCGTTTCACTAAGCCTCCGCTCCAGACGCGAAAACGATCGATGTATGAGTAGGCCGCTGGTACGACGACCAACGTGAGCAGCATCGAGCTGATAAGGCCCCCGATAATGGCGACTCCCATCGTCGTCCGCTGTTTAGAGGCCTCGTTGAGTCCAATCGCGATCGGCAACATGCCGGCGATCAGAGCAAATGTCGTCATCAGAATTGGCCGCAGCCGCGCTCGCCCCGAAGCAAGTATGGCGGCGGTGCGATCCATGCCCTCCTGCAATTTTTGGTTCGCGTAGTCCACCAACAGGATGGAGTTTTTTGAGGCGATACCCAGGAGAAGGATGCAGCCGATCATTGAATTCAAATCAAGTGACTTCCCGGTAATCAGCAAGGCAAAAAAAGCTCCGGCGAGAGCGAGTGGCAGCACGAGCATAATCGTGAAGGGAGTCACGAAGGACTCGTAAAGACTCGCAAGCACAAGATAGATGAAGATCACCGACAAAATCACCGCAGTGACGACACTGGCGATAAGCTCCTCGAAACTCTCAGCCTGACCAACGAAGTTGTAGCTCATGCCTTCGGGGAGCTTGATCTCATTGTCCAGAAACTGACGCACGTCTGCCATGGCCGCCGCCAGTCCTGGTCCGTTCGGTGCGACCTCGGCGCTGATCTGGATATAGCGCCCGCGATCCTGGCGATTGATGTTGGCCGGTCCGGTTGTCGGGGCCAAAGTCGCGAGATCCGATGCGCGCAGCAGGCGGTAGTTGATATTGGGAAGGTAGGTCTGCGGGAACTGTTTCTCCAGGTCCCGTTGATCCGGCTGGAGCCGCACTCGAATGTCATATTCCGAGCCGCTTTCGCGCAGAACTGCAGGGGTCTGTCCTTCGATGAGGGTGCGTAGTTCAAGTCCAGCCTGGGTCGTCGAGACTCCGAGCTTTTCAGCCCTCTCGCGATTGAGCTGAACCTGTAACTCGGGCTTTCCGGGTCGACTGCTGGTGTCGACATCCAGCAGGGCGGGGTGATTTTTTAGCCGCTGCAATACCTTGGCGGCGACGTCTTCGACCTGGGTCAGATCCTGCCCGGCGATATTCAAGGAAAAAGGACGCATGCCCCCACCCACCATATCGACGTCTTTAACTTTGGGGTTAGCCTGCGAAAATGCTTTCAGCTCTTCGCGCAAAACGCCTTTGAACTCCGATGTATTCATGGTTCGCTCGGCTCGCGGAACCAACTGCACAAAAAAGTCCGCGACGTTGGTCTGGCCATCCCGCCCGCCGACCGTCAGAACCGAATAACGAACCTCCGGATGTTTCCTTAAGGTCGCATCCACGGCGGTGGCGACTTCAGACATGTTTTCCAGAGTGGTGCCAGGGGGGAGATCGAGTCCGACTGCAAACTCGCCGAAATCCTGCGGGGAAAGAAAAGTCTTTGAGACGTATTTCAGTGAATAAACGCTGCCGACGAAAATGCCAAGCGCGGAGAGGAGCGTCAAAATGGGGATTCTCAGCGTGATTTTTAAAATGACCTCATAGAGGTCTTCGAGCCAGGTTTGAAAGCGATCGAATCCCCTCAATAATGCGCCTAACGTGTAATAGTAGACACCTTTTTTTGGAGTGCTGTGGGCTACACCAGCAAAATATGCAGACAGCATGGGTGCGATCGTGAGGGCGTCAAACAAACTGATAGCCATCGCAAAGCAGATCGTCAGGCCGAATTCCTTAAAGAACTGGCCGACGACCCCCTTAAGAAATCCAATCGGACCGAAGACCGCGATGACGGCGAGGGTCGTAGCGACAACTGCCAGCGTCACCTCTTTGGTTCCGTCCAGCGCAGCGGCGATCGAAGATTTTCCCATCTCAAGATGTCGAAAAATATTTTCTCTGACGACGATCGCGTCATCCACGAGAAGTCCAACGGTGAGGCTTAGAGCCAGCAATGTCATCACATTGATTGTAAATCCGAAGATCGCCATGAGAATGAAAGCACCCAGAAGAGAATTCGGCAGCGCCAGGCCGGTAATGAGGGTTGAACGGACGTTGCCGAGAAAGAAGTAAACCACCAGGATTGTCAGGATGATGCCGATAACGATGGATTCCTGGACATCCTGAACGTTCACGTGAATCATTTTGGAATTGTCGGTGACGATGGTGATTCTGGGCTTGCCCGGTAGCTTTTCCAGAGATGTGTTTATCTTTTCAACGCGAGCTTTCACCGCGTCGGTCACCTTAATGGTGTTTGCGCCAGACTGCCGAAAGACCATCAGAAACAAGCTTGGTTTGCCGTTTACAAATGCACGGGAGTCCTCGTCCCTGAGAGAATCTGTGACCGTGCCGACATCACCGACGGTAACTGGGATGTCGTTGCCAAGAAAGTTGACGATCGTCGCCTTTACATCGTTGAGGGTCCGGAACTCCCCCAGCGTGCGCACGACAGAGTCTTTTGTGCCCTGAGTCACTTTGCCGCCCGGAACATTCATACCTGATGCCGCGATGCGGGAGGCGACCATTTGGGAGGAGAGTTCGTAGGATTTCAATTTTCTTTGGTCGAGCTCAACGTGAATTTCCCGCTTTCGGCCGCCGATCAACTCGACGAGCCCGACTTGATTCACCTGTTCAATGCGCGGCTTAATATCTTCATCGGCGACCCGGAACAGGTCCGCTTGTGGCAAATCCGCCTGAATGGAAAGCACCATGATGGGCTGATCAGCGGGATCGAGGCGGCGGATCATGGGCTCGCTGATGTCGGCCGGGAGCTTTCTTTTTGAGGCCGCAACCCGGTCTTTGATCTGCTGTTCGGCGAACTTCACGTCGGTCTCAAGGGTGAATTCCGCGACGACGGTAGACAGGCTGTCTTTCGAGACGGAGCGCAGGGCTTTAATGCCAGTGACCGTGCTGAGCTGCTCCTCGAGAACTTTTGAGACCAGTGTCTCAACCTCCTGCGGTCCAGCCCCCGGATACGGGACGTTGACCATGACAATGGGGAAGGCGATGTTTGGAAAGAGGTCGACCCCCAGTTTTTTGAAGGAAAGGAAGCCAACGGCAAGCATGCCGATGACGACGCATGAAATGAAAATCGGTCTTTTTATCGATAGTCCGGCCAGGTTCATTTGGTCACTCCAGCATCAGCGGTGGCGGTGAAGGTCTTCATCTGGGCAATGATTCTGAGCATTTCTGCCTGCGACCGAATGAGGTTCAGGTCTGCCTGCGCCAGATCCTGCTCGGCCATCAGGACCTGAAACATGGTTGTCCGGCCGGTGCGGTGGCGGGCACGCTCGTTGTCGCTGCGCTGCTTTTGGATCGCCGCGATCTCGGCGGCGAGTTTGACTCTGCCCCGGCTTTCATCGAGGGATCCCGCCAGGGAGTCCCATTCGCTGTCTTCGGCGAATTTTCTGGCGTCGACGGTCAGTTGAGAGACTCCAGCGTCAGCTAATGCGGCCGCACGTTGGCGGGAAATGCTTTCTGCACCCAAGGGTGCGTTAAGTTTGATGCCAATGACCGTCGTTGGGTATTTCCCCTGGAGTGACTCGCTGCTTGCCTTGCCGAAGCTCTTGTCTTTGCCGTTCAAAGAGGCTGACGCGAAGAGGTCGAGTTGCGGCGTGTATTTTTCCTGCATGAGCGTGAGATTGGCCGTTGCGATTTTGGTGGCAGCGATGGCAACCGCCGTGTCGCCCCGTGGAACACCGGTTTTTCGTTCCGGAGCGGGGTGCCGCGCAAGTATGTCCGGTGATATCCGGACGGTGTCTTCTACCGGCGCTTCCGCTGGATGCCCTCGCAAACCATTGAATGCCCGTGACGCCGCCCGCACCTCGTCAACTGCCATCTGCAGTTCCAGCTTGCGCCCGCGTGCCGCCGCTTCGGTTTGCAGGACGTCAGCGTTGTCGATGAGTTGCTGCCGGGCTTTCTCATTGGACCAATCGCGGAGCTTTACCGCCCGTGCAAGGCTTTCTGTGTGAGTGCGTACGGATTCGCGGGCGAGGACCACCCGCCAATAAGTCATCTCGGCTTCCATCATTTTCATATTCAACTTAAACGCCTCAGTGAACTTTATGACTTCGGTCTGGGATCGAAGGAGTTCTTGGGTGGCCTTGATTTCGCGGCCAGCAGCATTTTTCCAAAGTGCCTGAGTGAGTTCAATCGTGGGCTTTGCCTCGTAAAAAGACGGCTCGGGGACAAAGAGCGGATTCGCACCTTTGAGATCGTACTGGCTGGCACCATAGGAAATTCTTCCGGCGAGGCCGAAATCAGTCATTTTGCTGACACCAACGTTTAAGCTGGTGACCTCGGTCCGGTCGCCCTGAAGGGGATTAGCCTCTGGCTTGCGGTCATCGGCACGCTGAACGGAGGCGAAAACATTGGGGACCAGAATCAGATCACCGTCGGCTTGCTTGCCCTCGGAGGCTGAAGCAGTCTGGCGGCTGATCGCGAGGTCTTTGTTTGCGGACTGAACCTGTTCGAGGAATCCATCTAGCGACAATGGCTCTGCCGCATACGCAGAAGAGAGGCTGACACAGTGGAAAACAAATAGTAAGCAGGGCGGGGCAATAGGCAGTCGTCGCTTGCTTAAGCTAAAAAAACTCGAAAAAAACTTTGATGTCATTGGTTGCTCCGACGAAATTTCGCGGACTCCGGATGAAGTCCGTCTACAAAGGCGATCATAATCTGATCAACAAAAGGAAGATGGTGTTCCGGATCAGCAAGTGTGGATTTATAAAGCTTTTGTCTGATGTGGTCGTTGGTTAGTGCGTGAATGAGCGACCCATAAAAAGAGCTGGTCATCTCAAAAGGAAGGACATCGTCCCTGATGATTTTCTTTTTTTGTGCATCGGAGAAAAATTCCACCAATGTTTCGAACATCCGCAGGAATGTTTTGTGAAAAGTCTCCGGTGCATGACGTAGTCCGTTTTGAATCTCGCGCTGAATGATTGTGACAAGGTCTTTATTCTCAAAATGGGATTCAATGAACTCGATCGTAAATATTTTAAAGCGGGTCCCGAATTCCGTGAAATCAGCGCAGGGTTGCAGGATTTTGCGTACAGCCGTTAGCCGCGCGGACCCAAATCTTTCCAGGCACGCCCGGTAGAGTTCGGCTTTGCCTCCAAAATGGTAGGAAACCAGGCTGACGTTAACACCTGCGGCCTTAGCGAGGTCCTGAATGGTCGTGCTTTCATATCCCTTGAGGGCGAACATCTTTTCGCCAGCTTCAAGCAAGGCTGCGTGTGTGGATTCCCCAGCCATCCCACCGCGTTTTGTATCCCGGCGTCGTCGTTGAGATTTTTGTCTGGTGATTTTACCTTTGGCTTTGCTCATCAAATGATTATAGCTCCCGCCGAGGTCAAATTCAAATGATCGTTTGAAAATATCAAATGAACATTTGATTAAGAATGTGGCTTTCCGGGGATGGGGTGAATGACAGATCCCGATATACTTGGGTCATTCGGTCGGTTATTCTCCGGTGTTCTGGAGGTCACGCTAATCTTGGGTTTTAGCCGGAAATTAGTTCACCGATTGCTCAATGAATTCCAGAGAGGGTTCCCACTGGTGGCTGAGCCTTTTTTGCACATCGCAAAAAAGTGTGGGTGCACCGAGGCTGAGGTGATGAGTGCCTTTGCCCGTTTGCGGGAACATGGAGTCATTTCTCGGATCGGGCCGGTGTTCGCGCCGAAAAAAGTCGGATGCAGCACCCTGGCGGCGATGGCGATTCCGCCGGACCGTCTGGAGGAAGTCGCCGTTTGGATCAGCGGCCTGCCAGAAGTTAATCATAACTACGAACGGGAACATGAACTTAATCTGTGGTTTGTTGCGACCGCTCGTGATGAGGAGCATCTTCTCAACGCTCTTACCTCGATCAAAGACCACACAGGAATTGAAGTCCACGATCTGCGTCTTATGGAGGAGTATCGGATAGATCTCGGATTTGAAATCCCAGAGACTATGCTGCTGCCATTCACCGGGGAGCGTCATGGACTCTGAACGACAGCTGATAGCCGCAATCCAGGGAGGACTCGATATCGTCCGTCGTCCCTTTGCGGCTGTGGCTTCAAAGGTCGGAGAAGCGGAAGACCACGTTCTGGCACGGATTCAAAATTGGCAGGAAACCGGCGTGATCAAACGCTTTGGTGTGGTCGTCCGCCATCGTCTGCTTGGCTATACCCACAACGCGATGGTGGTATGGGACATTCCTGATGAGCGCGCCAGCACTTTGGGGCAGAAGCTCAGCACTTACCCCTTCGTCACGCTTTGTTACCGTCGGCGAAGGTCCCTGCCGGTCTGGCGTTACAACCTGTTTTGTATGGTCCATGGGACTGACCGGGCGATTGTTTTGGACCAAATTGAACTGCTCAACAGGGAATTAGAATTAGGCGACTATGCTCACCATGTGCTGTTCAGCCGTCGCTGCTTTAAACAGCGCGGTGCTCGTTACGAGTGAGACATGGTCGTCATTTTTCTGCGGGAATAGCGATGAATCAACATGCATTAAGCCAAACGGATCGTGAGTTGCTGAATATCCTCCAGGCTGGAATTCCGGTGGTTCCTCGTCCATACGCGGCCTGCGCAGAGGCGTTGGGCCTGTCCGAAGAGCAGGTTGTCTCCCGAATCGGGGAGATGCTGGCCGGGGGGCTGCTGACGAGATTTGGTCCGATGTTCAACGTCGAAAAGATGGGTGGCGAATTCACTTTGGTTGCCGCCAAAGTTCCGGCCGAATCCTTTGAAGATATCAGTGAGCAAGTGAACGCCTTCCCGGGGGTCGCGCACAATTACGAGCGCGAGCATGAGCTCAACATGTGGTTTGTCACCGCCACAAGCACCAAAGCGGAGACTGATGCGCTCCTTCGGGCCATATCTGAAAAGACGGGGCTGACCCTGTTTGCGATGCCGAAAGAGAAAGAATTTTTTCTGGAGTTGAAGCTGAAGCTATGAGCCCGGAAACAAAAATAGCTGCTGATGAGCTCGAAAGACGGATTATTGAGGCGACGGAAGCCGGGTTGCCTCTGGTGGTAGAACCTTATGCGGAGGTCGCGCGGCAGGTCGGCACGTCTCCTGAGATAGTGATGACGACGATGCAGCGGATGCTCGAGCGGGGTGCCATCCGGCGGATCGCAGCGGTCCCGGATCATTATCGCTTGGGATTTCGCGCCAACGGCATGACCGTGTGGGATGTCGACGACGGAGATGTTGATCGGCTGGGCGCTTTGGTTGGGCAGCTTGATTTCGTGACCCATTGTTATCGCCGACCCCGCCACCTGCCGGGATGGTCTTACAATTTGTTTGCGATGGTCCATGCGGAAACGCGGGAAGAAGTCATGAAAAAATCCGCAGAAATACGGAAATTGCTGGGACGGTCGTTGCGTGGTGGTGACGTTCTTTTCAGTAAGCGAATCCTGAAGAAAACTGGATTTCGATCCCGGGGAGGGACACGGTAATGTTTCGCATCACCCAATTTATGCGGGAGCTAATTCATCCGACGCCGGTCACGCCACGGCGAAATCCGCCAGGTCCGGTGGTGATCTGGAATTTGACCCGCACCTGTAATCTTCTCTGCGTTCATTGCTACACGAATTCGACGAGCAAGCCTTTTGAGGGCGAACTCACGACGGCAGAGGTCAACGCCACGATGGATGACCTCAAAAAATTTCGAGTGCCCGTCTTGATTCTGTCCGGTGGCGAGCCACTTTTACGTCCGGATATTTTTGACATCAGCCGGCGTGCCAAAAGTATGGGATTCTATGTCGGATTGTCCACCAACGGAACGCTGATCGATTCAACCAATGTCGCCACTATTGCGAAGATTGGGTACGACTACGTGGGCATCAGCCTTGACGGTGTGGGTAAACGCCACGAAGACGTGCGCCGCATACCTGGATGTTTTGACAAATCGCTAGCGGCCATGCGCTTATGTCGGGACGCGGGAATTAAAGTCGGCGCGCGCTTTACACTGTCAGAGCGCAACGCGGCTGATTTCGATGACATGCTCGACCTCGTGCATCGGGAACGAATCGATAAATTTTACCTTTCCCATTTAAATTATTCCGGACGAGGCAAAGTTCACCGTAAGGAAGACGCTCATTTTCTCAATACCCGCCGCATCATGAATCGCGTCTTTGACGAAGCCTGGCGGTGCGCTAAAGAGGATATTCCCCGTGAATTTGTTACCGGCAACAACGACGCCGATGGCCCTTTTCTTTTAGCCTGGGTGCGGGAGAAGTTTCCCGATCGGGCAGATCATATGCAGGGTAAGCTTCGCCAGTGGGGCGGTAACTCGACAGGTGTCAATATTTCCAATATCGACAATCTCGGCAACGTCCACCCCGATTCGTTCTGGTGGGAATATTCGCTGGGCAATGTGCGGAACCGCGCATTTTCGGAGATATGGGCGGATGTTTCGGAGCCTTTGATGGCGGGTCTTAAGGCGCGTCCCCGTCCGCTCAAAGGGCGGTGTGGCGCCTGCACCCATGTGGACATATGTAATGGCAACACCCGCACCCGCGCCTTTACCACGACGAAAGACCCCTGGGCGGAGGATCCCGGATGCTATCTCACTGACGATGAGATTGGATTGTAAAATGGCAGCCATCCAAGAAGGAATCAAGCTTGTTGGTGTCGGCAAAGCCGGCAGCAAAGATTGTCCGGCCGGGCTGGTAGCGGAAATCGTGCGCGAGCTGCGCCAAGGTGATGTCGCGCCGGTGGCGCGAACGGTTTTTTTTACGGGGCTGTTTTTGAAGGAACTAAATGCCGACGAAGCGCCCCTCGCGGAGCTTCTGCCAGCTGGAGCGTTGGCTGGTGTCGGTGCGTTGATTGATGAGTTAGCTCCGGGAATGCCGGAACGGATCCGGACACTGACCTTGAAAATACTCGGAGCAGATACTCTTGATGTGGCCGAGTCCCGCATGGTCGGAGACTACCTTTTCTCGCCGGAGTCTCCCGATGTGTGCCGGGCGTTGATCGCTACGGCCCTCCGGATTCGCCATGCGGAGACCGATGAGTATGCCGGAATCATCGAGGCCATTCATGCGGTGATCGATCCATTTTATGATTCGGTAACCCATTCCAAGTCCCGATCGCCCTTCAAAGAAAGTAAGCCTTTGGTGCAGCTGGCGGAACCCTTTGATGGTGTGAATCACTCTCACCTTCTGACCTTTGCGCTTGCGGGGCATTTGACTGGCACCGGCTGGAATGTGCTGAGTATTGCCGGAGAAAATCCGGGGCCAAAGCAGGGTATCAATGTGTTGGATCTTGCGCGGGATCTGGATGTTCCGATGCTAAGACCGGACATGGATGCCGTGTTTGATCTTTGTTCCGATGGTGGCGTTAACTCTAAAGTGCCCATGAAGAAAAAATGGGGCTGGTGTTTAAACACTGCAGATCTATCGCCGCGTTTTGCGGAATGGACGACCCTGCGACGGCAGATGATCAAACGCCCCTTTCTAGCGACGGTTGAAAAATTGATTAATCCCTTGCGCGCAGATGTTCTGCTGAGCTCGATTTACCATCCCACTTTTAAAGGGCGCTTGGGAGACATTGCTCACCGGGCGGGATTCAAGGCTTCGGTCGTGGCCTTCAGGTCAGTCGAAGGGGGGTTGGGGCTGTCGCTTGCCCGCGCCAGCAATGTGACGTGCACGCTCTCCTGCTCCGATGGTTCGGTCATCGAGGAAAAGTTTGTGTTTCATCCCGCTGAGTTCGGATTCGAACATGAGAAAGACCAAAAACTTGAAGCGGTCTCTGCCGCGGGAGACGCGGCGAAAACCATAAAATTTCTGGAATCCGGATCGTCCGGAGATACGTCATTTGACCAGCGTTTGAAGTTCACCCTGGCAGTTTACGGAAGAGCCTTTGAATGGCTGTCAGAACATTGGCACTTAGCGTGAAGTTGAGCTTATTTTGTGGCAATTCGAACAGGGATGGCGGGTGCAATAGAGGTTGTTTGTCGGACAGTTCACTCAACATTAATTTGTCAACCCAAAAACGTCGGTACTTGATGGATCAAACCGTAATTTTTACATAAGATATAGGCTCAAAAATTTTCTTATTGGACTTCATTAGGCGGCCTCTTGTTTGAGGGGCCAGTCACAGCGGATGCGAAAAAAGGAGATATTGATGAGACTTGGTTTGTTCAGGCGAATGTTGTTGGTCCTTGGAATCGGGTGCGCTTTCTCAACGCTGACTGGCATCGCTACAGCCAAGGAAGATGCACCGCCGTTGACTAAAGAGGAATTTGAAGCAGG
>Ga0138256_10003102_pt1 | contig 17714 bp, 13 predicted proteins | sample KNB2016incub_MG_FD_105486 | JGI IMG/M metagenome (GOLD analysis project Ga0138256, IMG submission 105486) | Active sludge microbial communities from wastewater in Klosterneuburg, Austria - KNB2014incub_MG | ecosystem: Engineered > WWTP > Activated sludge > Unclassified | place: Austria... | reverse complement strand
TTGGCCTGGATTGATACCCGAAATCATGGGTAGCTTTCGCAGCACTTATTCTCCGGTTACTAAATCGCAATATATCCAGATAAGGTCTGTCATACAAGGGTTCTTTGCCGGTTATCTGTGCATATAATTTGACAAATGGTAAAAACAGATCAGCAATAAACATGGGCAATTCTACTAGTTTCTTTTTTGTTCCCCGGGCGGACAGAACTAGCGCGCTTAGTTCCCGGATAGTCAGGTAATGGCCACTCAATATATACACCTCTCCCGACCGGCCATGATCAATCGCTTTAATCGTCCCGGCTACAATATCCCGCACATCCACAAAATCAAATCCGCCTTTGATGACTGCCGGTACGCTTCCATTGTAGATATCTATTATTGCCTTCCCTAGCTTGGAAGGTCTGTGGTCAGGCGGGCCTATGACCCCTGTAGGACAGAGTACACAGACCTGTTGTCCATTTTCAGCAGCAGACAATGCCAGCCGCATTGCATCCCGCTTAGTCCGGTCATAAAACACTGCTTTATCACCTACCAGCAGCCTTTGCTCATCTAAAGGTTCATCAAATGGTGCATGACTAAATGCATGGATAGAGCTGAAGCAAATCACCTTCTTTACCACTGCCTGTCGTGCCGCCTCCAGGATATTCTTAGTACCGGTTACATTGGTGTCATAGATTCTCTGGTCGAAATGATATCCGAGATCAATCAGCGCAGCAGCATGGATGAGGATATCACAGCTTTTTGCAAATATTGGGAGTGTATCCGGGTTACAAATATCGCCAATTATCACTTCTACCCCTTTGTTGGAAAGTAATCGGGATTCTGTCCGCATCAATGCCCGCACAGTAAAACCTTGCTTTATCAATTCCTGACATAGCAGATTACCTATATGTCCGGAAGCTCCGGTGACGCCTATTACCATGAGCTAAAATTACATTTTTTCGATAATCGCTTCTCAGATTTGAAGATTATCTTACAAAGAATATGAAATTACATTCCACTCAGGCTCCTTCTAATCAAATCCTCTATTCTTAAATCGTCAATAAAAATAGTCCCGGCGGCATGCCAGGACTATTCGTGAAAAAAACCGTATGAATTGTTTTAGGGATCGGGAATAAAAAACCGATTGTCCGCTTATTTATTCATTATTGTGGGGTCAAAACCTCATCAATTACGTGAATAATGCCATTAGAAGCCGGAATAGAAGCAATGATGTGTGCTTTGCCATTGATGAGTGGTTTTCCATCCTGCATGGCAATCGTGATATTGGAGCCGTTTACCATATTAAGGTTCTGACCATCATGTAATTGCTCAGGATTGATTACTCCCACATAGACATGATACTGAAGTATATCTGTCAATGCATCTTTTTGATCAGTTTTCAGTAATTTATCCACAGTTCCCTTTGGTAATTTATCAAAAGCTGCATTTGTAGGTGCAAAAACTGTGAAAGGACCCGCATTGCTTAGTGCGTTTACAAGATCTGCTGCTTTTACTGCGGTGACCAATGTAGTATGATCCTTGCTACTAGCGGCTACTTTGACTACATCCGGCTTGGAAGTCTCATCGACCACACCAGATTGACCATGAGCCTCTGTTGATGAGGAAGTAGTTGCTGCAGGACTGCTTTCAGGATTGCCCGGGGTACAGGCATATAATAAAGTGCATAAAAACATTAAGAAAAAATAAATTGATTTCATAGTTTTAAAATTTTGTGCAAGGTAGTATCAGGGCTTGCCGGGTTTTTATGACTATGGTCATAAAAAAGAAAATAAATTTCTATTGATAAAAGTTATTTTTAAAAATAACTAATAATATGCTGATTTCGTGTGTGTTATATATTTAATTTCTGGCATGGATTATATCTGAGAATTACAAATAAATTATAAAATTTGCCACATTAAACAAATCGGATATTAAATTTTGCAAATTGAATATATTTATACGCTATTAATACCTCTTTCTATTCTGTGTATGAAAAAATACGTGATTATTTGGTTTCTTGTCAGCGCTTTCATACCATCCAGTTCACTGGATGCGCAGGAAAATATTCATATCACTATAGATGCAGCTATGACCCAAGGTATCATGCCCCCGATCTGGCGGGATAAATATGAAGTACATTTACTTGCCGGATATGGTATGGATCCCCGGATATTCGGCCCACATCAACAGTTTATCACTGATCCTGCTTTTAATGAATCCATGGCACAATTAAAGCCCAGATATATCCGTATCTCGCTGGGACGTATGGATAATCCACCGGATACCAATTATTTTTCTACAGATATTCCCACATTGCGCCGGCTTCCTTATGAATTTTACACAGGTGCCTGTACTATGGCTGCGGCGGACAATCCGGCAAATTATAATTTTGGTTATATCGATTCTATGCTTCGGGTCATTCAAAGGATCGGTGCGCTGCCCTTCATTACTATGGATTATATGCCTTATACATTAAGTGCTGATACTATTCCTGATTATAATGGACTGATATCACCATTATATTATCTGGGTTATAATAACTCGATCCGGAATTCACCACCCCGGGATTACGCAGTTTATGGTAGAGTCATTTACCAACTGATCCGGCATTGTTACACAGAATATGGCGCTACCTATTTTGAGCACTGGAATGAACCAGACCAGCAATGGCTTAATCCCGTCTTTGCTCATTTTTTCTGGACGGGGGATGAGTATCAATTGTACCGGGCTTATGCATCGATCGCAAAGGAAGTTGCCACAGATACTGCACTGGCTAATCATATCAAACTCGGTGGTTGTAGCTTTGCTTTTTATTCATTATTTAATCTGGTTCCGATTCATTTCCTGGATTCTGTTCGCATTAATAAGGATAAATTCGATTTTCTTTCTTTTCATCCATATTCTGACACACAATGGCGGGGTGGCTATGATACCACAAAAGCTGCACTGGCAGTAACATGGCGGAATACTTATGCCCCAAAGGCTGAACTAATTAATGCCGAATGGGGCAGGCTGGATCCCGGAGCTGCGGTCTGGGGAGATCTGGATTATGGCTTGGATCAGTGTAGTCATATCATTGATATGCTGGACAGAGGAATTGCTATGTCGCATGTGGTGAGTATATTTGATGCTGTTGCTTCAGACGATGACAATACTACGGTAGGTATGTACCGGGTAGGGCCAATTGTTGCAAAACCAAATGCTTTCGTTGCCTGCAATATGAACAGAATGAATGATGTACTGAATAGAATACCTGTTAAAATAGATCCAGGATGGTCTGCACTGGCAGGAAAAAACAACGCTGATGATAAAATAGTAATCATCCTGCCTGCCTTTAATCCTGGTACTCAGACAAATACTATTTCACTGACCGTAAATGATATCCGTTGGAACCAGCCCTATTCGGCAACCCGGTTTGAGTTGACCGAAGAATCATTCAGACAAGGAATCATTTTTAATCAGACCAAAGCAGATACACTGTCCGGCCCTACTTTCAGCAATACGATTACCTATCCGGCCATTGATAGTAGTGGGCGTCTGATCATCTGGGAAATAAAAAAACTATCATCAGCTACAGTAAATTCTTCTGCTACCTCTGCTCCAATGATTAAAGTCTTTCCAAATCCTACCAATGGTTACGTATATTTTTCACAATCTGCACGGTTTAAATTATATGATGTATACGGCCAACAAATCAGTGAAAACAAAGCAAATCACATCAATCTTTCAGAAATAAATACCGGAACATTTTACTTGATCTTTTTCAATAATCAGGGACAAATCATTCAGTGTACTCCGGTAATCAGGTATTGACATTAGAAAATTTTTATCATTTTATTAAAAATGTCCGATACATACAATTTTATCCAGTCGAAATAGCATAAATTTACAATAGCGCTTTACTACGCCTGAGAATGTGGGAAATGTCATTCGGCTGGATATACTTTCCTTTATTTTCAATTGGTAAAAGCAAGGCATACATTTATTACATTCAAAAATGCTTGTTTATGAAAAAACTACTTAGAATTTTACTTTACATTTTTATTTTAATTGCAGTATTAATTGGCGGGGCTCTGGCTTATTTAGGCTTAGCCTTGCCCAATGTAGGAAAGGCAACGGATCTGAAAGTAGAGATTACTCCGGAGCGAGTGGCCCGGGGTGAATATCTGGCAAAACATGTTTTCATGTGTGCAGACTGCCATTCGAAGCGTGACTGGACAAAGTTTTCAGGGCCAATTACGCCAGGCACGCTGGGTCAGGGTGGTGAAGTGTTCAGTGAGCTTTTAGGGCTACCCGGCAGATTTGTCGTTCCCAATATCACACCCCATCACCTTAAGGACTGGACCGATGGCGAGATATTCAGAGCGATTACTACCGGTGTCAGCAAGGATGGGCACGCCTTATTTCCTGTCATGCCATATCAATTATTTAGAATTGCGGATAGTCTGGATATTATTTCAGTAATAGCTTATATCCGAACTCTCCAACCGATAAATACGCCGTACGAGAAATCAAAAGCGAACTTCCCGGTTAATTTTATAATGAATACTTTTCCTCAGAAAGCAGCATTAACACCCAAACCGGATACGTCAGACAGAATCGCTTATGGTAAATACCTGTCAGTGGGCTGTATGAAATGTCATACCGCTGAAGTCGATGGAAAAGTAGTTGGCAAACCCTATGCCGGTGGATCAGAATTTAAAATGTTTGACGGTGGAGTCGTCCGCTCGATGAATATTACACCGGATAAGGAAACAGGAATTGGTGGATGGACAAAAGCCGAGTTTCTGGAACGGTTTGAAATCTATAATGATTCATCGTACGTACTGCCTAAAGTTGGCCCGGGCGACTTTCAGACGGTCATGCCCTGGACGATGTATGCCGGACTAAAGAAAAGCGAACTAGAGGATATCTATGATTACCTGCGCACCGTGCCACCAGTCAAGAATCAGGTGATTAAATATTCTCCGCCACCTAAATAGGGAAGTGAACGTAATCCGGGGTTACTCCATTTTTATCTGCATAGGATGGTTGGAATTATTATTTATTACAAATAATACATAAGTATTATGCTGAAATAATAGTCAAGATGTAACTTTATGAAACTTTTTAAACAGTTTTCGTATTACGATATCTAAGCTATTGTTTTATCCTCAAGGTATTATGTATAAACCTACTTTACTTTTTATCGGAGTTATTCTGATTGCTTCGGTTATTTTATTTAGTTGCAAACAAAAAAATCACGTTTCTCCTGCAACTGGTATCGAATATTCACCGGAAGATGAGAATTTGGATCAGTATCTCGATCAATATTGGCAGGCTTATCTGAAGTTTTTTCCTTTGAGTGCCACGGCTTTTGGTGACAACCGGTATAATGATCAGTTGCCAAATGACCAGACTCGCGCTTTCAGAGACAGTCTGATTGATTTTTATCAGAATTATTACAATTTGGTAAAAGGTCTGGACCGGGAGCGCCTGGATGAAAACAATAAAATAAGTTACGACATTTTCCTGTATGAAATGCAATCCCAGATCCGCGGTCTGGAGCAAATTTCATGGATGCTGCCTTTTAATCAATTTTGGGGCTTACCACTGACTATGCCACAGTTAGGTTCCGGTACCAGTTCACAGCCTTTCAAAACTGTAAAAGACTATGAAAATTGGTTGGGCAGAATTCATGGCTTCGTCACCTGGTCAGATTCAGCGATCGGTAATTTCAGGCAAGGTATGAAGACAGGCGTGGTTTATCCACAGATCCTGGTGAAAAAAATGATTCCTCAAATGGAAGCGATTGTCGTCAGCGATCCGGAAAAAAGTATCTTTTATGCACCGGTTAAAAACTTCCCCGCTGATTTCACCTCGGCTGATAAAGATAGATTACAGGCGCAATATAAACAGGCAATACTCGGAGAGATCGTCCCCACTTATCAGAAACTGGCTGATTTTCTAAAAAATGAATATCTGCCAAAAGCGCGAACCACCTCAGGTATCTCAGCTATCCCCGGCGGGAAAGAATTGTATGCATATCTGATTAAATACTGGACCACCACTGATCTTACACCGGATCAGATCTATCAGACCGGCTTATCAGAAGTGGACAGAATTACCAAATTAATGGATAGTATAAAAACATCCGTAGGATTTAAAGGTGATTTACCCGCATTTTTCCGATATATGAAAACTGATAAGCGATTCATGCCTTATAAGACACCGACAGAAGTATTAGCGGGGTATGATTCTATTCACCAGCGTATGAAACCTTATCTGAAGAAACTATTTAAGCACGAACCTAAAACAGCCTTTGAAATCCGTCAGACTGAAGCGTACAGAGCTGCATCAGCCAGTGCCGAATACAATCCGGGTTCTGCAGATGGTAGTCGTCCGGGGATTTTTTATGTTCCTATTCTGAATGCAACAAAGTTTAATAGTCCCGGGATGGAAAGCTTGTTTCTCCATGAAGCGATACCGGGACATCACTATCAGATTTCCCTGCAGCAGGAAGACACCCTGCTGCCCGATTTTCGCCGGTTTTCCTGGTATGGCGCTTATGGTGAGGGGTATGCATTATACTGCGAAAGCCTGGGTAAGGAATTAGGCCTATACCGCGATCCTTACTCCTATATGGGTGCATTAGGAGAGGAAATGCACCGTGCAATCCGGTTGGTGGTAGATGTAGCCATACACACCGGAAAAATGAACAGGGATGAAGCTATTCAGTATATGATGAGCAAAGAACCTGTCTCTGAAGAATCTGCAGTAGCTGAGGTGGAGCGATATATGGCTATTCCGGCACAGGCACTTTCCTATAAAATAGGACAATTAAAGATTCTTTCCCTCAGACATAAATACGAGAAAGCATTAGGTAACAAATTCAATATTGCTGACTTTCATGATCAGCTACTGAAAGATGGCTGTATGCCTCTGAGTATTCTGGAAAGCAAACTGGATAGATGGGCTGCTTCAGTCCAATCACATTGACTAAAATTTTAATGTATTTTACGCGAATTTTAACATATAATATATCTATAAATAAGTTATTTCGCACTACATATTCTTCGCTATGCCATAAAAAAGTTAAATTTTTCTGTCTATAAGGAATCTCCAATTTAATTCTGGTATCTTTGGAGATACAGGATATCCACATGAACGAAATGTATCACAAAACCACCTGCGATATTCACATCACTGTCGATGTGTCTTATCTACGATACCGGCAAGTCAATGAGATCGGTCAATTTCACCATTTATATCATATTACTATCGGCAATGATGGCAAGGATGCTGTACAGTTATTACGGCGGCACTGGAAAGTAATGGAGCTGCCGATCACTTTGGAAGAGTATAAAGGTGATGGAGTACTGGGGGAGCAACCGGTCATACAACCCGGCGATTCATATAGTTATTATTCCTATGCAGGAATCAAAGCTACTATTGGAAAAATGTGGGGGACCTATGTCATGGAAAATCAACTCACACACGAGCAATTGACTGTCGAAATACCCGAGTTCAACCTGATTGTACCCTGGCTTATGAATTAAATCAGCTATAAACCCTATTTATATATTGGTTTTGTCAATTTATACTTTCTCATGTGAATAATTATGGATTGCTATTCGCTGTCCGCTGATAGACCCGGATATAATCGATCAGAAATTCCTTCAATAAAGCCGGTTGACCATTCTCTGGTAAAGTCCGCTCACGGAACGAATCAACCGCGGTATTGGCAATAATCTGAAGTGGATTACCCACACGGGGATAGATCGGATTAATCCGGTAAGATTCACCATTTTCCAGATAACATTCATCAATAGTACGTCCTCTACGTGTAACAAAGCGACTCTTCGTATGCACTAACTGATAATCGACATAAAAACGGATAAAATAAGGATCATAAATTACAGTATAAACATGGAAATCTTCCCAGAAATTAAAATATTTCAGAAAACCGCTATTGTACCTTGAAGTGCCATTATCACTCCACTTATGCACGGTCATCATCAGATTCTTATATTTTCGACCGGATAATTCAAATACATCTATTTCTGTGCTCCAACCAAAGGCCCAGAATGCGGCAGTGATATGGTCATCGTGCGGTATTTTACACCGGATCTCATATCGGGCATAGTCCTTAATTGCTTCCTTAGAGTGGATCATGCCCGCTGAATATTGGCTTTCATAGCCCCGCCAACTTACAGGCTCATTCTTTACCTGTAAGTGAAGCAGGCCATCCGAGACCTTGACATTCTCATTTTTAAAGATCTGATTGGTAGCGGTGGTGCTGTGAGTCCGGCAAAATTGGCAGGTATCCAAACCTCCAGGTGCATAAGGAAAATACGTGTACCAGCGGTTAGTATCTAATGATGTCCCCATGAAATCATCCTGAAAAATAATTTTCCAGTCAGAGCTCTGGCATAATTGCTCTCCATCATACTGCGCATACTGCGGGTCCTGCCCCGACAACGGATGATAAGCCAACAAACAAATAATGAAAATTAAGCTTATTTTTTCCATTTAAAAGTATTGATCATCTGCATCACATCCGTCTTCATAAAATTGATTACAGGTGCCAGCGAATCCTGATTGGTATGTGCTTTAATATACAGTGCCCCTCTCAGAAAGTTCTTGGTACTATCTGTAAGGTAAAACTGGAAAGAGGAGGCTACATCCCCTTCTATGTTGAAAATCATTCCGGATACATGCCCGGGCTTATTAATGGGGAGTTCATCAATATAGTCTGCCTTTATGGTGTGTTGATCTGCAAATGTAAATGCATCATTAACTACTTTGTCAAACTTATTCTCTTTGCCCAATGGATAATAGGTACAATAGATATACGCAGCAAACTGCGGTACGACGATATTGAACCAACAGCTATTGGGCGGTGGGGATCCAAAATACTCCTTACTCTGTTCAATCACTGCATATTTAGGATACTCGAAAGTGAAATTGCAGAAATTAGTGTCAAACTGCTGATAGGCTCTTTCCGGAAAAATAATGCGGGGATAAGATCGGGGCTTGGGCGTTATCGCTTTATCCTCACCGCAGGAGCTGAGAATAAAAATACATAATAAAAGAAATAAATAATTCTTCATTAATTGTTTTTTAAAATCACATATACTAATCGTAATTAAATTTGACCATCCGATTTCCTTGCCCCTTTAGGGTGAAGGGGTCAAACAAGGAAATCGGATTGTCATTTCTTTTTCCAAGAAGTATATTCATACATAAATTTACTATTCAGAATATCACAGCGACTAAACTATTCTTCGTACAATCTGATAAATCAGCTCTGGATTTGTCCAACTCATATTTTACGGTCAATTCTACTAAACAAAGATATGCCGAATATAGAGCTTGCCACAGACTAAAGGTAAAATAATTCTTATAGTAATAGGCAGTCATTTTCACTTCAGGACTGTCATAAATCAGGAAGCATTCGGGGCTCACCGGCGCTGATCGTATTGACAGATGTGTAGCCAGGTCTGTTTTGACTTGTCGGGAATCCTATACTCAACGGTGGACAATGTCTATAAGATAATTATTATTTCTTACAATACAAATCATAGGCCTGATCGATAAAGTTAAAACCAGTTAAACTCATATTTACTTCAGAAACCATTATAATAAATACATCGGTATTGTCAATTTCTGACTTAAGATTTAAATCAGCAACTGCCATTTTACGGCCATCAGGCAAAAATCTATCCGGCCAAATTTCGTTAAAATAATACCAAAACTGGCAACTCTCGTACATGCTCGGGAAATTAAGGTAGATCATTGACCAAAAAAAGCTGTCCGAGATAGAAACTAATCGCAGTGGTATTTTTTTATAATTTTCCGGGAGAGTATAAGTCGGATAAATATATGGCCCTCCTTTCAGTTGTTCGATTAGATTCAATGCCTCTCCAATATCAGCATCAGTATATTCCGGAAGCTTATTTATATGAAATGTCCGCAGCGGATGTGCCTCCGGAGTAGAAGTCTCTAAGGCAATTATATGCTGCAGTGAGTCTTTTACCAGACCGGCACCATACATCGACCAATGCGTGCCATACTGCGTAAATAATGAATATCGACTGGTATCTCTGATAAAATCAAAGTACTTATTACAATCAAAAACCTGTTTTCCACTAAGTTTGAGATGCTGGCTATATCTTTCATAATTGCCCGGTAACACTGTCTTTCGGAGTGAATCAGGAATTTTATCCGGATAAAACCTTACCTTACTTGGTGCCAATACAACTATCATCTTCTTCCCCATACTCGCAAAAGTGTCAGAAAGTATCTGTATCTTTCTGATTCGGTCATCAATCAGTGAATCGCCTATGAAGTTACCCCCATAATAAGCATCAATATACCCTTTCTCAAACAGGTAATTATCCTTGCCGAGGACTACACTTTTTGCATTCAGTTTATCAAACAATGAATATCCTAACTGATTATGTACCCTGATTAAATCACTCCTAAATCCGAAATTATCATTGAAATATTTCTCTTTATCCTGTTGATATACTCCGCTTAGCCAGCCTTCGATTGAAAATGTCACATCAGGCGAAACCTGCACAGCGCCTTCTAGATCCTTGCTTTTAATAATGTGCAAAACATTATTTAGTAGTGGCGCAGCCAGGAATGCAAGCCATAAAATTATGAGATATTTTCTCCCTTTGTTTTCCATCTCGCTCAAAATCTAAAGTAAATAAATGGATTAAAGCCAAAGCTGGTGATGTAGGCTAATGATAATACCAATAAAATCAAAATAACCGGGCTCATCCAGAGATGCTGCTTCAGGGTAAAATTACCTTCAAAAATTTTCTGTTGAAAGGCAAATGTCCGTTTTGTCACTGCAAAAAATGCAAAAAATGAAGCTAAAATGAACACTGTTGTAAATTGCATATCCACATGAAACAACGCTCCGTGCTTCATTGAGAACAAATTACTGATGTATAAAATAGCATCACTAAAATGTTCCAATCTAAAGAATACCCATCCGATTACAACAAAGAAAAATGTTAGAACCATTGGAATCAACCAGAAAATCCGATTATAGAACTTAGATAAGAACAAACGCTCCATTACCAGAAAACATCCATGATAAATTCCCCAAATCACAAAATTCCAGGAAGCACCATGCCACAATCCGGAAGCAACAAACACCAACCACAGGTTCAGATACGTCCGATACACAGATTTGCGATTACCTCCCAATGGGATATATAAATAGTTGCGCATCCAACTCCCTAAAGTGATATGCCAGCGCCGCCAAAACTCGGTTATGCTTCGGGAAGTATAAGGGCTATTAAAATTTTCAGGTAACTTAAAGCCCATCATTCGGGCAATTCCCAACGCCATATCAGAATATCCGCTAAAATCAAAATATATCTGGAATGTATAAGCCAAAATACCAATCCATGCAGTAGCAGAACTCATCTGATGAAAATCCTGATTAAATATAATATCGGCTTGTGCACCCATCTGGTTGGCTATCAAGACCTTCTTTGACAGCCCTATGGCAAAGCGATAAAATCCGGTCAATCGGTTTTCATTTGTCTCATTTGCTGATCGATCGGTAATTTGATCTGCTATGTCATGGTAACGTACGATAGGGCCTGCGATTAACTTAGGAAAGAGAATAATATAAAGTTGGTAGTCCCAGAAATTCTTTAATGGTTTGTGGATTTTACGATATACATCTACCACATAAGTAATGGTTTCGAAAGTATAAAAGGATATTCCAATGGGCAGTATGAGCTTAGTCCAGGCGACCTGATGAACTCCAATACTATTCAAAATAATATTAAAATTCTCAATGAAAAAATTGGAATATTTAAAATACACCAAAAGTCCGAGGTTAACACTGACTGAAATTCCGAGCAGCAAGGTTCTCTTCCAGGATGTCCGCATCTTATCCATTTGTCGGACCAGGAAAAAATCAAGCAAAGTCGTCCCTAAAATAACAAATATAAAGCGGGGTGCACCCCAGGCATAAAAAAAGACTGAAAATGCAAGTATTAATATATTTTTATATTTCTTGTCTATTATAAAATATAATAATAGAAATACCGGCAAAAAGTACAATACAAAGACTATGCTGGAAAATACCATATACCTGCTTGATTTAAAAATCTATTGTGACAAAGCAAGCCAAATGTCGGCAAAATGAATGGAATTATCAATGTTAGTGCTTTTAATTTTTGGAGGATAAATCTAATCAGGAAACCTGCACCCAGAGGCAATTATATTAAAATTAGTAGATTATATACACAAATAAAGGCTCTCCGAATGCTATTAAATAGTCCAGCTATCATGCACGACAGCTACTAAATACAATTTATCCCCAGCTGGCGCAAACACCAATCGCAAGCTCTTCCAGTCTAGCCCTCTATAATCCGGGTTCATGCCCGGGATAAAATATTCTACAAATGTGCTGTGTGGATAAATCTCCCGGATATTTATTTTTGAATTTCCTGTACCCAGTATCTTGTCTATGGCCGTTTTGCCCTTTTGGTTAAATGGTGCGTCACACACAAAACGGTCAAAATATTGGTCCATACTCAATCGTATCGGCTCACCTGAGCCATCATAACTGCCCCAGTGATAGATCTTCTTCCGGTCTATTTTCTCAATTTCTCCCACAGTAAACAGCATACTACTACTCGTATCGATGTAGCCATAAGGGGAAAACCGCACACCAAGTACCGGATGGACATAAGTGGCTAGTTTATGATAATCTTTCTGTACCAGTGTTGTTAATACTGTATCGGCCAGGTCTCTGATATTTATTTTCTGCACAGTGTGTAAACTGTCCTTTGGCAATATTGTGTCTGGCTTCACACCCGGATTGACGACCACAGGTGTGCGCTCAGGCGGTGTCTGTTGGGTACGATAGGAACAGGACAAAAGCTGTATTATTAAAAAGAGCAACAAAAAGCTGGAATTATATCGCCGATTATTGATTTTATCTTTCTTCATTTGTTTTTAATGTACTTAAATTTCAAAAATAATACCTCTGTCCATTAATTCACATTTTTAAGGAAAGAAATAAGCTTTATTCTGGATTTTACAGATTAACTCATTTGCGCTATAGGAAAGTATTAGAATCACTATTGATCAACTTAACCTGAGATGAATATGATGATTGTAGAGGGGTAATTTGTGTTTGATTTTTCCTAATCTAAAATAATTATGCAATAACCGGAAAATAAAGCGGAGAGTTAGGGATTCGAACCCTAGATAAGCTTTTGGCCTATACACACTTTCCAGGCGTGCTCCTTAAACCACTCGGACAACTCTCCAATCATTCCTATCATAATCACCTTTTCTAAACCACAGTTCAGCAAAAAAGCATTGACAGGCGGTTTACATCAAACCGGCTGCAAAAGTAACAAAACAATCGGAATACAGGTGAGTATTCACCAGAAAATCAAAATCGTGTGCCGCGCCATTCATCCTTTTCCTTGCCACCATTGATCGTCCATTTAACACCGATACCAATATTGTAAAAATCAGGAAAGACGGTATGTCCCAGTACCCGGCGGGTAGGATGCATAAAGGTCCCGTCCAGACCGACTTTTACCCGGTCACCATACATGATCCCTCCTGAAAGACCGGTATATCCATTGTAAGTCACAGAGCTTAAACCCAGCAGTGACAGAAACTGGCCGGCATATTTTGGGCTGACATAGATCGCCAGATCAGGCAAGGGATGAACAGATGCATACACAGGTATCTGAAACTCATAGTAGTAAAAGAGGAAAGTATTCAGACTACCTCCGGCTGACAGGGCAAACAGAGATTCCTGATCACCCAGGAGTTGATACTTAGCCTCCAGTCCGATCAGGCCATAGGTGCTCAGATTGAGACCGGCATCCAGGTGGTCAGTAATGCCATATTTTGCATTAAACTGTAAATAGCCAAGCCTGGGAATGTGATTCTCTTTATCCAATTTAAGTGCTAATGCATTAAAAATCCCCTTAGGTCTGTAATAAGATAATCCAAGTTCTACTGCATTCTTCTCTACAGTCCGTCCTGTCTGCATCCCGCTGAATGTACCGCAGGAACTGAGCATACTCAAACCCATCAGACTTACAATTGAATAAAATATTCGTTTATTTCTCATCTTTTCAATTTTATGTGATGCCGAAATCGATATCAATACCTGTTAAGACGTAATATTCTTGTTTTGAATACATGATTTTATAATCTTATGAAAATATTAGTACTTTCATCGCTGAATTTAATAAATATGACGATCCGCATATTCATTATTATTTTATTGAGTGCTTTATATCATCATTCTTTGAGGGCACAAATCGAAGGTAACATCTACAGTACCGACAGTGTAGCCTTACCTGGTGCATCAGTGATGATTACAGGTACGACGATTGGTGCCGTCAGTAATGCGAAAGGGCATTTTGTGATCCGTGAGACCCCGCGCCAATGCCATATCACCATCAGTTATGTTGGTTTTAAAACACAAAGCATGGACGTCACCCGGGGGCAACATCTAAAAATCTATCTGGAAGAAGAAGCACTGGAAATCCCTGAAGTAGTAATTAATGCCGGCGAAAATCCTGCAATCCCGATCATCCGCAAGGCAATGGCACGCCGTGAGGAAGCTCAAAAGATACAGGATCATTATCGCTCTACTGCTTATACCAAAGGCGTCTTCCTTACACCCAACAGCTTTGAAAAACTAAAATCGATGGGTGTGGTGGACTCCAATGAAGTCGTGGACTCCAATGGCAATGTGATACTTTATCTGGCGGAAACGCTCACTCAGGTGACAAAAGCAGGTGGAGTGACGAAAGAATATATTCTGTCGTCCAGACACAGTGGAGACCCAAAAGGAATAGCGCTGAATTTTGTGTCATTTTTTAATATCAATTTCGAACAAAGCATTATTTCATCTTTTGGTAACCTGATCAATCCGATCGGAAGTGCAGCTTTCCAATATTATGATTACAGGTTGGAAGGGAGCTACTATGAGAATGGTGAAAAGTACTATAAGATCACGCTACTTCCTAAGCGTGCGACAGAACCCGTATTTCAGGGTGCCATTTACATCGCTGATCATACCTATGACCTGAAGCAGGCAGATGTATTCGTACTGGGCAAAAGCGTCAATCAGCCCCTCATGGATAGTATATTTATCAAACAATCTTATGAGAAATTGCCTGATTATGAAAAATATGTCCTTCACAGTCAATATTTCGAAGTAAAAGGTAGTTTTTTATTTATCAAGTTGAAAGGCTATCTGACCGGGTTTTATAATGAATATACAGTTCTGCCTAAGGATTTTAAGATAGCAGATACCAAAACGATTGTAGCTTTCGATCCTTTAGCACCCAAAAAAACTGAAGATTACTGGAATAAGATCCGGCCAATGGCACTCACTGCCGGCGAACAAAATGATTATGTCAAGCGCGACAGCCTCGCTGCAATGTATGACTCTCCGGCATTTAAGGATTCAGTGGATCATAGGCGCAGTCGTTTCAGATTCAGAAATATCCTGGGTGACTACAATTTTACCCGCAGATCAAAAGGTATTTACTTCGGTAAGACTTCATTTGTATCGTCGCTAAGTTTTGATCCCGTGCAGGGTCTGGCTATTTTTCCATCATTATATTTTACAAAAGAATGGGCATCATCCGGTGACCGGCTTCGATTCACAGTTAAACCCTCGTATGGATTTTCTGAAAAGAAATTCAGGTATAGTGCCGGCATAAGCTACAATGATAAAGAGGATAAATATGCATTCCGCGCAGAGGCAGGGAATATGCTGAATGACTATAATGATGGCAAACCGCTTTCAAGGCTTTTCAATAGCATCATCTGCCTTGCTCAGAAAATTAATTACACGCGTCTGTATGATTCACGTTACTATCAGCTCAATGCCCAAATGCAGGTACATCCGGATCTGCGATTATCCTTAGGTGGCAAATGGGAACAACGATCGCTTGTACCCAATTATACCGACTTTAGCTTTTTCAAAAAAGAAGCTCAGTATGCACAAAACTATCCTTCGTCCTGGGGATTCCCGGATGAAGATTTCGTAAATAGTAAGGCTTTGCTCCTGAAGTGGGGATTACACTGGCATCCCGGGACGCGGTTCCTCCAACTACCGGATACACGGGTAGCCATCGGTTCTGCCTTCCCTACATTCAGTATTTTAGGGCAGAGTGCGGTAGCATTAGGTTCGGATTATGTTCACTACAATCTGTTACAATTTCAAATAACCGGCATCAGCAAAAGGCTTTATACGCTGGGGACAATTAATGCCAATATTTATTCGGGGATATTCCTGGGTCAGAAACCGCAATACCGGATCGATTACAAGGATTTTTCAGGGCATATGCTCTATGTCAAAGAAAGTACCACCTATCTGACCTCATTTAAATATCTGCCTTATTACATGCACAGCACTGATTCCCGCTATGTTAACTGGTTTGCTGAATGGAATCTGGGTGGTTACCTGTTCAAGAAAATTCCCCTGCTGCGCAAGACCGGATTTGAAGAAGTACTCTCCTGCAATGGCCTGGTGACCGGAGATCCGTATTCGTATCTCGAGCTCGGTGTAGGGCTGGACAAAATCGGATGGAATGTCTTCCGGCCATTCCGCTTTGATTATTTCTGGCGCATTGAAAACGGAAAAGTAAAAGAACATACCTTTACGGTGGGTGTAAATTTCAATATTGTCTTATCCTTGGCAAAAAATGCAGTAAAATAAAATGAAAGTAAGGAATAAATGGGTCTGGATTACCGGTGCATCCTCAGGGATAGGCAGGGCACTGGCAATCGAATTCTCACGCCGGGGTGCGAATCTGGTTTTATTGGCCAGAGACAGGGCACGATTGCAGGAGACTGCAGATGCCTGTGCACAAAACACTAAGATTATCATTCGTGAAATGGACCTTAGCGTACAGGAAACGATGGAATTGGTCTGTAAATCCCTGGCGGAGGAAGGTGTTCCTGTAGATATCCTCGTCAACAATGGCGGCATCAGCCAGCGATCACTGGCACTGGAAACTGAAGATTTCGTGTCCAGAAAGATATTTGAGATCAATTTTTTCGGTACGATATTTCTTACGAAACTGCTCCTGCCCCGCATGATACAGGCCGGTGGTGGCCAGATAGCTGTGATTACCAGTCTGGTGGGCAAGATCGGCAGTCCGAAGCGCACTACCTATGCGGCCAGCAAGCATGCACTGCATGGATATTATGATAGTCTGCGGGCAGAATTATATCAGGACAATATCCGGGTGACCTTACTCTGCCCAGGATTTATCCGTACAAATATCTCGTACTCTGCAGTCACCGGTGATGGCTCCAGCCAAAACACTATGGATACAAAAACCGGTAATGGGATGGACCCGGCACGACTGGCGATCAAGGCTGTCAGTGGGATAGAGCGGGAGCGGGAAGAAGTCTATATCGGCCGCTCAGAAATCCTCGCTATCTACCTCAAGCGATGGGTCCCGGGCATTTTCTCCCGCATCCTGCGCAAGGTAAAAGTAACTTGATTAATTGTGAATGGTGAATGGTGAATTGTGAATGGTGAATGGTGAATGGTGAATTGTGAATGGTGAATGGTGAATGGTGAATTTATATGAAAAATATACGCAATTTGGCGGAAAGACAACCGTTACAGGCAAGCGTAAAGAACGACCGTGCTAACATCAAACTTTCGGACTGAAAGACAATCCAACTAAAACATATTGACTAACTTTGCA
>Ga0138256_10003101_pt1 | contig 17720 bp, 17 predicted proteins | sample KNB2016incub_MG_FD_105486 | JGI IMG/M metagenome (GOLD analysis project Ga0138256, IMG submission 105486) | Active sludge microbial communities from wastewater in Klosterneuburg, Austria - KNB2014incub_MG | ecosystem: Engineered > WWTP > Activated sludge > Unclassified | place: Austria... | reverse complement strand
GCCAGCGCCGCATCGTATCCCGGGCGTCGCGGGTCGAGGTAGCCCCACAACGCGTGGTCGGTGTCGTCACCCAGTGGGAAGTAGTCCAGCATCAGCTGCGGCGAGGACGTGCGCCACCCCCATGCCGCTCCCTCCATGAAGCCGCGGGTCAGCAGCTCGGCGCTCTCCAGCCAACGCCATTCGGCGGTGCCATCGCCCCCCTGCACCACGGTCGTCCCCAGCCCCCCGGTCGCCCACAGCGTGAGGGCCGAGTTACCGACCCAGCCGGGAACGGCATCGACGTACCGGTTCGTGAGGGCCACGCTGTTGGCGTCCGCCAGCTGCATGCCGGGGATGAACAGGGTGAACGACGTGTCACGCGCCGAGAGCGTGAACAGCCGCAACCGCATCGAGGCCCGGCGGCCGTCGGCGAGGGGGAGCACAACGGGCGCAGAGAAATACCGGGCCAGGGGGCGCCCGCGCGCCGGCGCCAGGTCCTCGGCGTGGGGAACGACCTGGACCGCCTGCGCCAGGTCGGGCTCGAACGCCGCAAAGAGCTGCGCGGAGTCGCCGGCCGGCCACAGGCGCAGCAGGACATGCAATGCACCGCCGCGCAGCAGCGAGTCCGGCGCCAGCGGCAGCGCAAACGCCAGGTCGCGCGACCGCGTGGAGGAGCGCACCCCGCGCCATCCGCCGGCGTCCGTCAGCTGCACCTGCCGGCGCGTGAGGAGGCGCGGAGCCAGCAGCACGCGGTTGTAGCCATTGAGGACCGAGACGGACGGTGCGGCCAGCGCCGCGCGTGCACGCTCGCGTGGCGCACGGAAGGTGTCGACCGGCTCACCGTCGTCCGTTGGATAGCCCGGCGCGCCGGGGGCCTGCGTGACATGGTGGGCGAAGACCCGAAGGCCGGCCGCCCCCGCCGTGATCCAGATCGGTTCGGCCCGCAGTCCGGTCGTCCCGAATCCGTTCGCCGTCTCCAGGATCGTGTGCTGCGATGCCGGCAGGCGCAGGTGCGCGTTGGCAGCGATGCCGTTCACGTCGCCGTACGTCCCCGTCCACAGCGATGCGTGCCCCGCCGCGGTCACGGTGGGATAGGCCGGCTGGGCCGACTCAGCGCACGCCCCCTCAGAAAAGAGGGCGCGCAGGGCCGGGATGCGCGCCGGGGGAATCGTCTCCGTCACCCGCTGCTCGTTGAGGGCGTCGAAGGAGATCACGATGGCCCGCGTGGTGACGGGGGCCGTCGTCGACTCGCTCCGTGAAGGAGCGACGCGGGCTGCGAGGAGCAGGAGTGCGAGCGACGAGGGCACGGGAATCCGACGGATTGGACGCAGCGCCACCATGCGCCGCCCCCGCGCTCCAGCACGGCCGCTCCGGTTCGCGGCCCGGCCTACCATGTCAGCGTGCGCCGGGTCATGGCGTCACTCCCGCGTGCGAGGTGTGGAACGCGAAACGAGCCCGGTCTCGCGACCGGGCCCGCCTCGTGCAGCAGCATCACCGGCTCAGAAGCTGTAGCGCAGCTGGGCCTGGATCTGGTAGTTGGAGCGAATGTTGTCCGAGTTCCACTTCTGGAACGCCGGGTCGAAGGTGTAGATCGGCGTGGCGCCGGCGTTGAGGTTCCCGGCGGTCTTCGCACGGTACGTGAGCAGCGTCTGCGAGCCGAAGAACGCCGTGTTGACCTGTCCCCAGTCCTTGTTGAGGAAGTTGGCCAGGTTGAACACGTCGAGCTGGAACGACACGTTCTGCACCCCGATCGTCTTGAGCGACTGGCGGAGCGACAGGTTGACCGTGTTGGACCACGGCGCGTTGCACTCGTTGCGCGGTGCAAACGTGCCGCGATTTTCGTCGAGGCAGGAGAGCCCCTTGATGAAGCTCTCCAGCGCCGCCGCCTGCTCGGCTGCCGTGACCACCGTCGTCGTACCCGCCCGTGTGAAGTTCTGGAACTGGATCTGCGCCGGGTCGGTGGCGTTGGTGGGGATGTAGATCGGGTCGTTGCTGCCGAAGCCGTCACCGTTCACGTCGCCATTGATCGTGTACGTGAACGCGGCGCCGGTCTCACCAACGTAGGTCAGCGTGACGTCCGTCTTGGTCTTGAATGCGTACGAGAACTGCCCCACGAGGCGATGCGGCTGGCGGAAGATCGACTTGCCCAGCGTCGCCTCGTCCTGGCGCGTGGCCACCGGCCGGCCGAACTGGTACTGCGAATTGGCCGTGCTCGACGTCAGGCTCTGCACGTCGCGCGCGTCGGAGTACGTGTAGAACAGCGACGCCTCGTAGTTGTTGCTCCACTTGCGCGCCAGCCCGGCGGTGAGCGAGTAGGAGTAGTCCTTGGACTGGTTCGACACGTCGAGCACCGCCGTGCGCCCCGCCACCTTGAGGACCGGGGCGTTCACGTTCGGTCCGTACATCACGCGTCCCTTGAGGTCGGTCCCCTGCGGGCCGGCCAGGGCGATGTTCTGGTAGAACAGGTTGTTGACGCCCTTCGTGTACATCCCCTCGAAGGTGGCCACGAACCGTCCCGGCAGCTGACGGTCGTATCCCAGCGTCGCGCGCATGTTCTGCGGGAAGTTGAGGTCCTTGCCGAGCAGGTTGATCTCGGCGCCGGCCCGGGCCGTCGTACCGTCGGCGCACGCCTGGGGCGGTGTCGCCACGTTGGACGAGTTCATGCGCGGCGCCGCGGCATTGAGGCAGGTGAGCTGTGCCACGCCGGAGAACCCGGAGTTCTGGAACGCGTTTCCGAGCCAGACAAACGCCGGCCGACCTGTGAACAGGCCGATGCCGCCGCGCAGCTGGTTCTGCTGGTCCCCGGTCACGTCCCAGTTGAAGCCGACGCGGGGCGACCACTGCATGTTTCCGCTCGGGACCTCGGACGTGTTGCGGGCGAAGCCGCAGGTGGCCGACGGCTGCCCGGTGCCGGAGCAAAGCGGGTTGGCGATGAGCGGGTTCTGCGGCGGCGTGTCGCCGAAGTACGGCACGTCGAGGCGCAACCCGAGCGACATGCTGAACGTCGGCGAGACCGTCCATTCGTCCTGCGCATAGACCGCGTGCTGGCGGGACTTGAATCGTACGGCGCCGTCGCCCGACACCGGGACACCGACCGCGTACGAGCGCGGCGCGCCGATCTCGAGGGAATCGATCGTCCCGAAGATCCAGCGGCCGAGCCCCTGCTGCTGGAACAGGTTGCGCACCTCGTAGAACTGGTTCTGCGTCCCGAGCGTCAGCCGGTGCGACGTGCCGAGCGGGATCGAGAAGTTGTCGGTCAGCTCCAGCACATCCTGGTCAAGTTCGTTGGCGTGCGACGAGCGCTCACCACCGCCGATCAGCAGCGCGACCGGGTTGTTGACCTCGACCTGCGGGAAGAAGATGTTCGGCGCGCGACGGTCGCGAATCTGGTTCTTGCTCACGAGCAGCTCGTTGAACATCCCGTTCGCGAAGTTCGTGCGCAGCTGGGCTGCGGTCGAGTTCGACTTGGACTTGAACTTGTAGCCGTTGTTGTCCAGCGCGAACGTCGAGGTCGAGCGGCTGAAGTTGTCGTCCTCGGCCTGGGCATAGTTGTGGCGCAGGACAAGCGACGTGTTGCCCGAGAGGTTGAAGTCGACGCGGGCGAACAGGTTGGTGAGCGGGTTGTCGTTGGTCACCGGTCCGCCGGAGCCGCCGGGAATCCCGTATTGCTGCAGCGCCGAGTTGAAGCGATCGATCAAGGCCTGGTTCACCGACGTGCCGCTGCTGCCGATGAACGGTCCCCCGGCCGGCGCGCTGCGCTGCTGGAACTCGGGATTCAGGAAGAAGAGCACCTTGTTCTTGACGATCGGCCCGCCGACGGCGAAGCCGTACTGCGACTGCTTGAACTCGTTGAGGTACGGCTGGCTGCGCGTGAGGTCCTGGTTGCGCGTCACACCGTATAGCGTGCCGTGAAACTCGTTGGTCCCGCTCTTGGTCACGGCGTTGATCAGGGCACCGGCGAAGTTGCCCTGTCGCACGTCGTAAGGCGATAGCAGCACCTGGTACTCCTTGACCGACTCGATCGAGATCGACTTGCCACCGGCCTGTCCCCCCGGCTGCCCGGTGGAGCCGAGGCCGAACAGGTCGGACGACACCGCGCCATCGATCTGGATGTTGTTGAATCGGTTGTTCGTCCCGCCGCCGGAAAGGCCCGGGCCCGAGTTCGAGATCTGCGGCGTGAGGGCGACGAAGTCGGTGAAGTTGCGGTTGAGCGACGGCAGTCGGCGCAGCGCCGAGTCGCCGACCGTGGTCCCGGCGCCGGTCCGCGTGGGCGAGATCAGGGCGTTGGACTCCGACACAACCGTCACCGCCTCCAGCTGGGTGGCCTGGCGATCGAGGCGGATATCCGCGCGCGTCACCTGGCCCAGCGTCACGACGATCCCCTCGACCGTGACCGGCCGGAAGCCGATGCGGCGCGCGGTGACCGCGTAGTTCGACCCGACCTCGAGTCCTTGCACCACGTAGCGGCCGTTGCCGCCCGTCTGGGTCCCGCGCGCGAACCCGGTGGACCGGTTCACGAGTTGAATCTGGACAGCATCCACCGGCTGCCCCTGGTCATCGGTCACGAAGCCGGTAATCGACCCGGTGGTGACCTGTGCCGCCAGCTGCACCGGCGCCGCGGCGAGCGCCGCGGCCAGGGCCAGGCCGGCGACGGCCAACAGACGAGACATGCGCATGATGTGCGTAGTGTGAAAGTGAAGCAACACGATCGACGCCCCATGGCAGGAGGTCGAGACGATGCGCCGTGTCGCAAGCCGCCGAGGCATCTCCAGGACATGTCGGTGTCGGCGCTGCGGCATCGACCACGGGCAAGCTAGACCTGGCGCAGCCGACGACGCGGCAGGAAATGTAAACGGTCCGTCACGTTGCCGAATCGGCGGAGCCGGGGTCCCGGCCGCCGGCGAGCACCCTACGATTTCTTCGGCACAAAGATCATGTATATGGGAATTCCCGCCAGCAGAACGGCAAAGATGCCCGCCGTCCACGCCCGGCTCCCCGTATCGGCCAGGGCGTTGCCCAGCAGGATCACGACCGAGAGCAGAAAGATCGCCGGGACGACCGGATACCCTGGGGTCCTGAACTTCGGGACGTAGCCGGGACGGGCCCGAAGGCGGTACACCGCCGCCACCCCCAGCGCGTAGAAGGGAAGCATGGCGATCACGAAGGTGTCGGCCAGCTTCTCGAACGTCAGGAACAGGACATACACCAGCCCCAGCGTCGCGACCAGCGAGATGGCCACGTACGGCGTCTTGAACCGCGGGTGCACCGCCGCCACCGGCTTGAACAGCATCCCGTCATCGGCCATGGCGAACAACACGCGCGGGGAGGTCAGCAGCACCGCGCTCAACGTCCCGAACGTTGAGAGCATCACCGTCACCGAGACGAAGATCACCCCAGGTCGCCCGAGCACGACCTCGGCCACGTCGGCCGCCACAAGCTTCGAGACCCGGATCTTCTCCACCGGGAGGACCGCCAGGTAGGCCAGGTTGGCGAGCACGTAGATCGTGATCACGGCCAGCGTCCCGCCGATGAGCGCCCGCGGCAGGTTGCGCTGCGGGTCCTTCACCTCGCCGGCCACGTAGCTCACGTCGCCCCACCCGTCGTACGCCCACAGCACCGAGACCAGCGCCAGCCCGGCGCTCCCCCACGCGAAGCTCCCCTCGGGGACCATCGGCGTGTAGTTCCCCCCGGTCGCGGGGAGTCCGAGTGACAGCGCGGCCCCGATAATGAAGAGGAGTCCGCCGAACTTGGCCACGGTCGTGATGTTCGTGATCGTCGTCCCCCACCGCACCCCGACGATGTTGAACGCGGCCGTCAGGGCGATCGCCCCGGCCGCCACGTAGCGCGCATACTGGTCATACGGCGCCACCGACGGGTCGAAGCCGATGACCCGCATGAAATATTCGGCGAAGGTGATCGCGATCGCCCCCAGCGCCGCGGCACGCACGATCGTCAGTTGCCCCCACCCGAACAGGAAGGCGTAGATCCGCCCCCACCCTTCGCGCAGGAAGGCATAGAAGCCCCCCGTGTTCGGGAGGTAGCTCGCGACCTCGGACAGCGTCAGCGCGCCGCACAACGCGAACAGTCCGCCGACCGTCCAAATCATCAACAGCGGCAGCGGACCGGGGATCTTGTCGGCGATTCCCGCGGGAGAGCGGAAGATTCCCGAGCCGATCGTCGAGCCGATGCAGACGGCCACCGCGCTCCACAGGCCGATACGCCGCGGAAGCCCACGCGACGACTCGTCGCGCGGAGAGAGATCAGGTTCGGCCACGGCACGCTCGTTCGAGGATGGGGAGGTCGACATGGTCGGCAATGCTACCCGGTGGGCACTCGTTCGGGGAGTAGGAAATCGCGCCGGGCGACCGGTCCAGTTGAATCAGGCTCCCCCCCCATGCACCTTTCGCCCGGGGGACTCCCCCCTTCCTCGAGCCGGTTCCGCGTGTGTTCTCTGCGTCAATTTCCGAGTCAATCTTCTGGATCGCGGCCGCGATCTGCGCCATCGCGCAGGTTGCCGTGATCCGTGCCGCACTCGCTGGGCGCACCCCTGGGGCCTCGTCCTCGGCGGTCGCGCAAGCGCGCGAGTTCTTCTGGGTGTTGCTCCCCGCCGCCTTCCTCATCCTGCTCCTGACGTGGAGCTGGCAGTCGCTCCCCGGACGGTTCCTCGACGTGGGGGCCCAGCGCCCCGGCACCGTCGCCGAGCGACCCGCTCTTACGGTGAAGACATGACCAGCGGCGCCGGCGTGGCCAGCGCCCCACCTCCCCGGGTGAGCGCCGTGCGCGACTTCGTCTCGCTGACAAAGCCGCGCATCATCTCGCTCCTGCTCGTCACCACGATCGCCCCGATGTACGTCGCCGGTTCCCCCTCCTGGCTCGACGTGCTCATTGTCTCCATCGGCGGCTACATGATGGCCGGCGGCGCCAACGCGGTGAACATGTACATGGACCGCGACATCGACGACGTGATGGCCCGCACTCGGCTGCGCCCCATCCCGAGCGGGCGCATGCTGCCGATCGTCGTCCTCGCCTTCGGTGTCGCCCTCGCCGTCTTCGCGACCTGGCTGCTCGGCCGCTTCGCCAACGTCCTCACCGCCGCGCTCGCGCTCGGCGGCTTCTACTTCTACGTCTTCATCTACACCCGCTGGCTCAAGCGCACCTCGCCACAGAATATCGTGATCGGTGGCGCCGCCGGGGCCTTTCCACCGCTCGTCGGCTGGGCCGCCGTCACGGGGCGCATCGACCTGCTGGCCGTCTACCTCTTTCTCATCGTCTTTTACTGGACGCCGCCGCACTTCTGGGCCCTCGCCCTCCTCAAGCAGAAGGACTACGGCAAGGCGGGGGTCCCGATGGCCCCGCTGCTGTGGGGAGAACGGGAGACCATGAACCAGATGCTGTGGTACACGCTGATCCTCATCCCCCTCACGATCCTCCCCGTGGCGTTCGGGGCGTTCGGCGCCCTCTACCTCGTCTCGGCCGCCGTGCTCGGCGCCCTGCTCCTCCACGGCGTGCTCCGGATCCGTCGCGAAGCCGTGTGGACCAAGGCGGCGTGGTGGACGTACAAGTACTCCCTGCTCTACCTCGCCCTGCTGTTCGTGGCGATGGTGGTTGACCGACAGCTCTGGTCCTGATCCGGCACATGACGCTCCCGGACGACATTCCCACCGCGATCGATGATTTTCTCACCGTGCGCCTGGCCGGCGCGGTGGGCGAAGGCGAGCGCTTCCTGCTGGTCGGACGCCCGTACGACGGGCTGGTGCACGTCCGGGAGTGGACCCACAAGACGTACAACACCGAGGGTGAGGACTTCGATGCCGACGCCGGCGAGCTGCTGGCCGACATCGAGTCGATTTATGCCGCGGGGCAGGGTGTCACCCCGGAGATGTACGAGATCAGGCTCTGGCTCGGCGGCTGAACACGCTCGAGGCGCGATTCCAGCGGCAGGCGAGCGCCAGGGTCAGCTGGACGTGAGCGCGGAGTGCGTTCGGAGTGCGTTCGGAGTGCGTTTGGAGCGCGTTTGGAGCGAGCGTCAGGTATGTGCAGGGCGCGCGCTAGAACCGGCCGCAGCCGCACGCCCCTGGTCCGCACCCGGGGGCCGTGGCTGATGGTGCGGACCCTCCCCCGCCCCTGCTCATCAGCCCGAAGCCGCCGGAAATGACGCGGCGCACCGGGACGCCCGATGCCGGATGTGCCTCCAGCGGCGGCTCGTCGAAGCCCTGACGCAGCTCGAACTGCTCCGCGGGTTCGCCGGCGGTCGACGGGACGGTCTCGTACAGGTAGGTCGGCATGGTGCTTCCTCGACGATCCGTGGGGACTGCTCTTACGCTATGCACCCGGCGGGCCATACGGCAAGCGGTGCCGCCAGTCGGCGTTCAGGTCCCGCGTTCAGGCCACACGTTCAGGCCCGGCGATCAGGCGATTATCAGGTCGCGCTGGATCTCGCCCGGGGTGATGAGCACCGACGACTCGTCCACGTAGGCGTTGACCTCGGTACGCAGCCCGATCTCGCCCGGGATGTAGATCCCTGGTTCGATCGAGAAGCCGACCCCAGGGATCAGCAACCGTTCATCGCGCGTCTCGAGATTGTCGAGGTTTGGCCCGGAGCCGTGGATCTCGCGCGCGTCCATGGAATGGCCGGTACGATGCGTGAAGTACTGGCCGAAGCCTGCGCGATCGATGACCGAACGCGCCGCGTCGTCCACGTCGGCACCGCGCACCACCTCGCCCGCCGCCACCTTGTCGCTGACGAAGGCGATCGCCGCGTCGCGTGAATCGCGCACGACGTTCCACATCGCCAGCCCCCGCTCGCTCGGAGCGCCGATCGATCCCATCCACGTCTGGTCGGCGTACGGGTGCCCCGGTTCGCGCGCCCAGAGGTCGATGAGCAAGAGGTTGTCGGCGACGATGAGCGTGGTCGCGTCGGCCGACGGCTCGTAGTGCGGATCGGCGGCGTGGGCGCCAAGCGACACGTTAGGCGGGGAGTAGGTCACCATCCCTGCCCGGTCGAACGCCGCCATGATGCGCGCCTGCAGCGCATGCTCGGCGATCGGAGTCCCGGCGCGGGCCATCGCCCCGGCATGGGCAAACGCCTCGTGCACGATGCGGTGGAGATGCTCGGCCGACCGGATGTGCGCGGCGAGGTTGTCGGGGGTCCACGTGGCATAGAAGCGCGACACGAGTTCGCCCGAGGTGCTCACCGTCGCCCCCGCCTCGCGGATCAGCTCGAGCATCCCGGCGGGGATGCGATCGAGGTACGGCACCGCGTCGCCCGGCGAGTACTCCATGGCGAGGCGCTTTCCCCCAACCATCGCCTGCAGGTAGCCTTCCAGCTCGCGCCACGACGAGTAGCGCTCGCGCCGCCAGGCGGCGGGCCAGTCACGCCAGGCCCCTTGCTCGATGTTATGGGTGATCGCCAGCGGCACGCCGCTGCGCGGGATCAGGACGAAGATGCGCCGCGAGAGATGGGCATCGGCCATGCCGAGAAACTCGCGGGCGATCGGGTTGGATGCGCGGAAGTCGTACAGGAGCCAGCCATCGAGCCCGGCCTCGCCAATCGCCTGCTGGATCTCGGGGAGCGACTCGGGGGTGAGGCGGGGCATGGCTACTCCTGCGCACCAGACGTGGGTTTCCATTCGGCGCGCCAGGCGCACGCCCCTTCGCCGCGGGTCGCGCAGCGCACGTGCTCCACGGCGCCGACGCTGTTCACCAGCAGCCGCAACAGTTCCTTCAGGCTCGCCTCGTAGTACGCGCAGCCCACCGAGCGCGGCGCAGAATCCTGCGTGACCGAACGCTCCACCTCGAGGTAGACGTGCGTGCCTACACGCGAGATGCTTGCGTTCAGGTACCGGCGGGCGATGCGGCGGGAATGGCCCAGGGCCATCGGGCGCGCCACGAACGACGGCAGGATGCGCATCATGGCGCGCGGGAGCATGCCGATCGTCCGGTACGACTCCTCGGCCAGGTGCCGCCCCGCGACCCGGAAGACCGCCTCGGCATCGGGGCGTCGGCCGAGCAGGCGCGCGATCCCCCGTGCCTCATCGATCGGCGCCCGATGGCCGCGCTTCACCGACTCATTGAAGCGTCGGATCTGATTGTACACGGTCTCGCTCAGCCCCAGGCGCTTGTTGCGCAGGTCGCCTACGAGTTCAGCCTCGAAATCCTCGACCGGACTGTCGATGTTGCGTACAGCTTCGAGGAAGGAGAGCGGGAGGAGCGCGTCGACCGTTTCTGACATATGGATCGAGCGAAGCTAACCGGCACTGTGACGCCGTTCAAGCTGGAATGGTGTCCTGGGGCACATATGACGCACCGCGTGCGTTCGCCGCGTGCTTCGCGTGCGCGCCGCTTGCGCCTCACAGGGGCAGGCGCACATTGCCATGCCGATCCATGTCGCTGCTCACTCGCTTCCTCCTCGGCCTCGGACTGGCCGCCATGCTCGCGCTCGCCACGCGGCGCGCGCACGTACTCTCGACATCCGGGGCGTGGGGCGCGGTCGTGGTCGGCACGCTCGCCACCGCCGCCGGCTGGCGATGGACCGCCGTCTTGCTGGCCTTTTTCGTCTCGTCCTCGCTGCTCTCGCGCTGGCGGCACGAACGCAAGGCGAAGGCGACGGCAGCGGTACTCGCCAAGGGCGGCGCCCGCGACGCATGGCAAGTCGCCGCGAATGGCGGCATCTTCGCGCTGTGCGCGCTTGGGGCAGTGCTGGTACCGTCGCCGTGGTGGGGACTCGCGGGGCTGGGGGCGCTGGCCGGGGCGGCGGCAGACACGTGGTCCACCGAGGTCGGGACCGCGATCGGCGGTGTCCCGCGCAGCGTGATCGGGAGACGACAGGTCCCTCCCGGAACCTCCGGCGCCGTCACGGGTGCCGGGACGCTGGCGATGGTCGCTGGTGCGATCTTTGTCGGAACCGTTGCCGTGCTGTCGGGCTTCGGGAAGGAGGTGTGGCTTCCGGTGGTGCTGGGCGGGGTGGCAGGGGGGGCGGTCGACACACTGCTTGGCGCGACACTCCAGGAGCGGCGCTGGTGCCCGCAGTGCGCCGAAGCCACCGAGCGCGTGGTGCACGACTGTGGCGCCGAGACCTCGCGTCGCCGGGGGTGGGGGGGATTCGACAACGATGCGGTGAACCTAACGAGTTGCATGGCCGGCGCCGCAGTGGCGCTGCTGTGCGGGAGATGGTGTTGATGCGCAGCGGGAGACGCTCGCCCCGGTTGTTCTCCCTCCCCCTCGCCGTCGCGAGCGCGATGGTGTTCTCGCTCGCCGGCTGCGATGGCCACGGCGTCGTCTCTCCCGGCAGCGCCCGATTCGGGCGCGTCGGCACCACCAGCACCTCCCTCGACTTCGTGGGGACCTGGCGCCGCGCGGTGTATTTCGTCGACGACTTCGGCTTCGCCCGCTCGTCCGAAACGTCCTGGCAGTTCGGCGGCGACGGCTCGGCGGCTCGCGTGCTGGTTGCACGCAACCTCTCCGTCGGACTCGTCGACGTCCTCGTGAGCGCCGGACGCTATCGGGTGGAAAATTCGCGCCTCATCATCGAACTCACCTCGCCGGCCCCCTCGCGACTGGAATTCGACGTGCGACGCACGGGCGAGCAACTGTTCATCGCTGGCGAGCCGTATCTCCGCGTGGGCGGCTAGCGCGTGGCCACCCATGATGCCGAGGTCATCGTGGTGGGGGGCGGGCCCGCCGGGGCCGCAAGCGCGTGGTTCCTCGCGCGCGCCGGCATCGACGTCCTGGTGGTCGATCGCGCCCGCTTCCCGCGCGACAAGCCGTGCGCCGAGTACCTCAGCCCGCAGGCCTCGCGCATCCTGAACGAAATGGGGGTCCTCGGCGCCATCGAAGCCGCCGGCGCGGCACAACTCTCGGGGATGCGCGTGCGCGCCCCCAACGGCGTCGTGATCCACGGCGAGTTCGTCTCCTCGCACGGCTTCCGGGGCTTCCGCGACTGCGGACTCGCCCTGCCACGCCGACAGCTGGACGCCCTGCTGCTCGACCGGGCGCGGCATGCAGGGGCGCGCGTGCTCGAGCAATCGGTCGTGCGCGACCTCGCGCGCAGCGGGACCGGACGTGTCGAGGGGATCGACATCGAGACCGATGCCGGCCGCCGCACCCTGCGCGCCCCGCTCGTGGTCGGGGCCGACGGGCTGCGTACGGTCGTCGGGCGCCGACTCGGGCTGACGCGCACGGGGCGCTTCCCGCGGCGGGTCGCCGTCGTCGCGCACTACGGTGGCGTGGACGGAATGGGACGCTGCGGCGAGATGCACGTCGATGCGTCGGGTTACCTCGGACTTGCCGACGTGGGGCACGGCATGACCAACGTCGCCGTGGTGGTCCCGGCGGCCGCAGCCCGCGCCATCGGCGGCGCGCCCGGCGACTTCCTCGACCAGTGGATCGCCGGGCGCCCCCACCTCGCGCGACGCTTCGCCCACGCGCGGCGCCTAACGACTGCGCGCGCCACCGGTCCGTTCAACACGCGCGCCCGACGGGCCTGGACCCCGGGATGCGCGCTCGTCGGCGATGCGGCCGAATTTTTCGATCCGTTCACCGGCGAGGGGATCTATGCCGCGCTGCACGGTGGCGAACTGCTGACCCAGTACGCCTTCGAGGCGGCACGCGCCCCCACGACGCGCCGCCACGACATCGCCCTCGCGGCCTACGACCGCTGCCTGCGCCACGCCTTTCGCGGCAAGCGACTGGTCGAGCGCATCGTCGGCACCGCCGTGGCCTTCCCCTCGCTCCTGGACCGAACTGCTCGCGTCCTTGCCCATCGCCGCGACATGGCCGACCTGCTGGTCGGAGTCACTGGCGATTTTGTCCCCCCCAGCGAGGTCCTTCGCCCTGGCTTCATCGTTCGCCTCCTCGCCGCCCTCGCGCATCCCGGCGCGGGCGTGCGAGGCTCCGAGACCACTCCCGGTGAGCCGGTGCCGGGTCGCCTCACGAACTCCTGACGATCGCGCCCACGCGCGGCTACCTGCATGTCCCTGGATTCCGATCTCTTTCGCAGTGTCCTTGGCCGCTTCGCCAGCGGCGTGACCGTCGTCACCGCCCTCGACCACGAGGGGCGCGACCACGGCATGACCGTGTCGGCCTTTGCCTCACTCTCGTTGGAGCCGCCGCTCATCCTCGCGTGCATCGATCGCCAGGCGTCGACCCACCGCGTGATCACCACGGCCGAGTGGATCGTGGTGAACGTCCTCAGCGCCGAGCAGGAGCCACTGTCCCGCCGGTTCTCGTACCTCGATTCCGCCGCGCGTTTCGAGGGCGTCGGTTTCTCGCGCAGCTTGCACGGTGCCGCCATCCTCGACGATGTCCTCGCCTTCCTCGAGTGCCGGATCGTGCAGTGCCTGGACGGGGGCGACCACACGATCGTCGTCGCCGAGGTCGAGACCGCCGATGCCCGCGATGAGAAACCGCTGCTGTACTATCGGGGAGGATACGCGCAGTTGGAGCGCTGAATGCGTCCGTCGCTCACCCCGCGTCGCCGCTGCGACCCCGAGATCCTCGACCGCGTGGACATCCCGCCGTCGTTGCGCGAACGCTCGCACCGCGACATTGCGGTCGCCAATGCGGTGTTCGGTGGCACGCGGGCACTGCTGGGCGCCCTCGGCGACTGCACCCCGCACCTCCCGCGGCGCGCGAGCTTTCTCGACATCGGGACCGGGACGGGCGAAGCCACCCTCCTCGCCACGCGCTTCTGCGCCGCCCGGGGCATCGACCTGCAGTCCATCGCCCTCGACCTCGACCCCGGCCTCGCCGCGCGCGCCCGGGGGTGTGCCAACCATGCTGTGTGCGCCTCGGCGTTGCAGCTGCCGTTCGCGGATGCCAGCGTCGATGTGGTCGCCTGCCACCAGGTGGCGCACCACTTCGAGGGCGACGCGCTCGTGGCGTTCGTCCGGGAGATGCATCGCGTGGCCCGCCATCGGGTCATCATCAGCGACCTGCGACGCAGCTGGGTCGCCGCGGCCGGCATCTGGACCGCCTCCTTTCCCCTGCGCTTCCATCCCGTGAGCCGCCACGATGGGGTACTCTCGGTCCTGCGTGGCTTCACGGTGGCGGAACTGCGGGCGCTGGTGTATGAGAGCTGTGGCGCGCATGCCCTCGTCTGCCGCCGCGCCGGCTTCCGCCTGACCGCCTCGTGGGCCCCGCCCCGACTCGCCTGATCCCGCCTCCCGTGCCCGCATGCGCGACCCGTTCTCGTTAGGCCCGCTCCCCGTCGGTCGCGCCATGGAAACCGTGGACGAACGCGTGGTCCGCGCCGGCATCGCCGAGATCTTCGACCTCGCCCGCCACGTCGAGCACTGGCCCGCATACCTCGGGCACTACCGCTTCGTGCGCTTTCGCGAGCGCGCCAGCGACGGCGGGGGCATCGTCGAGATGAGCGCCAACCGACCATTCGGTCCGCTCAACTGGCCGACCTGGTGGCTCTCGCACATGTCAGTGAACGAGTCGGCCCCCGCGGTCCGATTCCGCCACATCGGCGGCATCACCACCCGGATGGACGTGGAGTGGTCCTTCCATCCGCTCCCCGATGGCGACGGCACGCTCGTGCGGCTGGTGCACGCCTGGGACGGCCCGCGCTGGCCGCTGATCGGCGTCGTCGCGGCCACCGCCGTCATCGGCCCGGTCTTCGTCCACGGCATCGCTTCGCGCACGCTCGAAGGCCTCGCTCGCGTCGCCGAGCAGCATCTCGGGCTGTCGGCTGGCACCCCGCCGGGCATCGACCCGCCCTCGTCTCCGTCAAAATCCACGGCATGAATTCACGTCGCGTCGTCGTTACAGGCATCGGTGCCATCACCCCGATCGGACTGCTCCGTGAGGGACTATGGGACGGCTTGCGTGCCCGCCGCTCCGCCGTGCGTACCCTCACGCGCTTCGACCCCTCGATCTTTCGGTCGCACAATGCCGCCGAGGTGGCTGACTTCGTTCCGACCGACCACCTCGAGGCCCGGCGCGCCAAGCGCCTCGATCGTTTCGGACAGTTCTCGGTCATTGCCGCCCGGATGGCCATGGAGGATTCGGAGCTCGACCTCGCGCGCGAGGACCGCGAGCGCATCGGGGCCATGATGGGGACGGCGCTCGGCGGCATCGGCTATGCCGAGGAGCAGCTCGGGGTCTTCCTGCGCGACGGATTGCGCGCGGTCGATGCCACGCTCGCCCTCGCCGTCTTCGGCGGTGCCTCCAGCTGCAACATTGCCATCGAGTTCGGCGTGCAGGGGCCGAACAGCACCAACGCCATGAGCTGCGCCTCGGGGACGATCGCCATCGGCGACGCCTTTCGGCAGATCCGAGACGGCTACGCCGACGTGATGATCGCCGGTGGCGCCGAGGCGCCGCTTGCCCCACTCTGCTTCGGGGCGTTTGCCCTGATTCGTGCCATGTCCACCCGCAACGACGACCCCGAACACGCCTCGCGCCCGTTCGACAAGGATCGCGACGGCTTCGTCATGGGCGAGGGGGCGTCGGTGCTCATCCTCGAGGAGCTCGATCGCGCGCGGGCGCGCGGCGCCCGGATCTACGCCGAGGTCCTCGGCTTCGGGCAGACCAACGACGCCCATCACATGACCGCCCCGCGCCCCGATGGCAGCCAGGCCGCGCGGGCTATGCGCCTCGCGCTCGCCGACGCGCGGGTGTCGCCGGCAGAAATCGACTACGTCAACGCCCACGCCTCGTCCACCCCGCTCAACGACCCGACCGAGTCGCTCGCCATCACCCAGGTGCTTGGGGAACTCGCAACTCGTGTTCCGGTGAGCGGCACCAAGGGGTACTACGGCCACGCACTCGGCGCATCCGGGGCGATCGAGGCCGCGATCTGCGCCCTTGCCCTGCAGCGCGAATGGCTCCCCCCGACGGTCAACCTGGAGGAGGCGGACAGCGCCTGCAACTTGTCGCACGTCACCAATGCCGGCACCGATCGACGCGTCGAGCACCTGATCTCGAACTCCTTCGGCTTCGGCGGGATCAACGCGGCGCTGGTGATGCGTCGCTATGCGTCGTAGGACGGCCGTAGGACGGCCGTAGGACGGCCGGAGGACGGCCGTCGGGCCCGGGGCCCGGGGGGTGGCGCGCCACCGCCCGGCGGTGCCGGGCCCATCGTGCGTGCGTTAGGCAGCCGACGCCGCGACGGCGTGCAGCCCTGCGTCAGGTCGTCGCAGTCCGGTAGAGCGCGGCATACCGGTCGATCGACTCCATGATCACCTGCATCGCGACCTCGCTCTTCTCCCAGCCCACGATCTGCACACGCTTGCCCTCGAGGTCCTTGTAGATCTGGAAGAAGTGCTCGATTTCTGCCAGGTAGTGCCGTGGCACGTCGGCAATGTCGTAGTACTCGACTCCCAGAGGGTCCTGCGACGGGACCGCCAGGATCTTGTCGTCAGGCTCGCCACGATCCAGCATTTTCAGCACGCCGATCGGGCGACAGGCAATCTGGCACCCGGGAAAGGTCGGCTCGTCGATGCGCACGATGATGTCGAGCGGGTCGTTGTCCTCGTGCAGCGTCCGGGGAATGAACCCGTAGTCACCCGGATAGTGGACCGCCGAATAGAGCACGCGGTCGAGCTTGAACATCCCGGTGTCCTTGTCCAGCTCGTACTTGTTGCGGCTCCCCCTCGGGATCTCGATGATTGCCGTGACCTCGTCCGGCGGGTGGGGGCCAGGCTCGAGGTCGCGCCACGGATGGATCATGCCGATCGGGCTCGGTTGTCAGGGAAGGTGGAGAGCTGGTGGGGTCGTGCTAAACATAGCGACTCCCGGACTCCTGCCGGTACGCCGCTCGCCGGACTGGTGACCGCGTCCGCGCGGCACTCAACGAGGCAGGCGCGAGGCCTCCGGCGCGCGCTCGGCCAGCAGCTTGGCCGTGAAGCGCTGCCCCTCCGAGATCCGTTCCACCTCGATCGCCATCGCGTCGATGGCCTGCTCCATCCGACCAAGGCGATCGTCGACACGCATCAGGACAGCGCCCTCCTCCTGCGGGCCGCGCGAGCGGCGCGCCGCGGCCTGGGCCACCGTGCGGATGAGGGTGATGACGACCGCCCCCACCACGCCGATCGAGACGAGTGCAACGATGAATTCGCGTGGGTCCACGACACGTCCTCCAATGACAGGGGTCCCGTCGGGCCCCGCCGCCCTGCGCGGCGCCCAGGCCGACGAGGACCGCGGGATCGCCCTGCCTTACGTCACACCGGCAGGCGAGGTGTCAGCGATGTACGGCGGCGCGGCACACGATGATCGCACGACCAACCGCGTCGGCAACCGCTCGTGTCGCCGCTCGGAGATCGGCTCCCCCTTGAGTGCTGCAATGAGGCGCGTCACCGCTCGCGCGCCCATCTCGAAGACCGGCACGTGCACAGAGGAGAGCGGCGGCGACATGTAGTGCGCCAGGGGAATGTCGTCGAAGCCGACCACCGTCACGTCGCCCGGGACGCGCAGGCCGGCATCGTGCACGGCGCACAGTCCACCGATGGCCATGGAGTCGTTCGCGCAGAAGATCGCCGTCGGCGGGACCGGGAGGGCGAGCAGTTCCTGCACCGCGCTGTAGCCGGACGCCTCGCTGAAGTCCCCCTGCGCCTCGTACGCCGGCTCGAGTTCGATGCCGGCATTCTGGAGCGCGCTGCGATATCCCTGCAGGCGTTCTGCGGTGTCGAAGTGCCCGTCCTCGCCCATGACCATCGCGATCCGACGATGCCCGAGCTGCACCAGGTGATTCACCATCGCCTCCGCGCCCCCGACATTATCGATGGCGATGACTTGAT
>Ga0138256_10003100_pt1 | contig 17728 bp, 18 predicted proteins | sample KNB2016incub_MG_FD_105486 | JGI IMG/M metagenome (GOLD analysis project Ga0138256, IMG submission 105486) | Active sludge microbial communities from wastewater in Klosterneuburg, Austria - KNB2014incub_MG | ecosystem: Engineered > WWTP > Activated sludge > Unclassified | place: Austria... | reverse complement strand
GATTTCGGTTAGTTGATCAAATAGTTCCATCTTAAATTTCCTTATAATTATTATTCATCCCTTCTACTAGCAGTCGGCTATCTTTTTAGGTTTTTCCGGATTTTCTTTATTGTATTTTTCTAAAAATTCATTTTTATAAAAAAAGGCCACTTCTTTTTTAATTTTTTCAAAATCATAAGGGCCTAATTCTTCTAAGTAAGACGAATAGGATTCCTGCATCTCTTTAAAGGCCGAAACTAAAGATTCTTTTACCACAATAAATTTCAAATTATCACTCAAAGAATCAAAATAATGTTCTATAATTATTTCTTTACTTAAAGAAATATTCTTAATTTTTTCAAAAAATAACTCTTTTGTTTTGCTTGCAGAGTCAAAATAAAACCATACTTGCAATAATAATGCCGGAACAACCATACAAAAGGACAAAAACAAAAAAAGTTTCTTTTTCAAACCCATCTTTTTCATAAAAATTCCTTCTTTACACTTTTTTTATGCGGCAATTTCTGGCAAAACCCACAAAACCAAACGATCTTCTGTTTTTATAACACCTTTAAAATGAACTGAGTCTTTGTGCTGGCTTTCTTCTGGAATAGGGTGAATGGAATCAGAAGAAACGTTTAACACTTTTTCAATAGAATCCACAATTGCCCCTACTTGCCTATCTCCTAACTCAAAAACAATTACGGCATTTTCTTCTTTTTCTTTTTGAGAATTTTCCGTTATTTTCATTTTTTTTCTAAGATCAATCACCGTTAAAATAAGCCCTCTTAAATTCATCAACCCACAAACATGAGGAGGAGCATTTGGGATTTCTGTTAAGGCAGGAAGAGTGATCACTTCTCTTATTTTTAAAATTTCAACAGCATACGATTCTTCTGCTAATTTAAATTCCAAAAATCTCAAGAATTGTTGAGTATTTTCCATAAACCTATTTCCCTTTTTTTAAGCAATATCGCCATATAGTTCTACTAAATCTAAAATAACTGAAGGAAGCCCATCACCTAAGATTGTTGTGCCCATGGCCCCTTTCATATGACTTATTTCAAAAGTAAGAGGCCTTACCACAATTTGTTGTTGCTTAATTAAATCATCAATTCCTACCGCAAAAAACTTTTTGCCTTTTTTTACAACTAAGGCGATAGGTGGAAGCTGGACACGTTTATCTAGACCAAGATCTCTTTTGAGAGAAAAAATAGGGACTACCAAATCTCTTAATTTATAATAGGGATTTTTCCCTGAAAATTTTTCTGCCTGAGCAAGATCAATTTTAATAACTTCTTGTATTTGAGATTGAGGGACAACAAATTGTTTTCCAGAAACTTCAATTAACATCCCCTCTATAATGGCCATTGTTAGAGGGATTAAAAGTTCAATAGAAGACCCAACACCCAATTTGGACTGGACTCGAACTTGCCCTCCCATACTTTCTACATTCGTTTTAACCACATCCATTCCAACCCCCCTTCCAGAAACTTCTGAAACTTGATCTTTAGTTGAAAATCCAGGGGCGAAGATTAACTGATACATGGCCTCTTCTGTTAAGTTATCCTCTTCCTTTATAATTCCTTTATGGATGGCCTTTTGACGTAAAACTTGTGGGTCAATTCCTTTTCCATCATCCGTAATATGTAAGGCCAAAAAATTTCCTTGATGAAAGGCCAAGACTTCTATTTTTCCATTTTCACTTTTATTGGCCAAAAGTCTCTCTTGTGGCAATTCAACTCCATGATCAACAGCATTTCTTACTAAATGAACAAGAGGGTCTGCTAAATTTTCTAAAACTGTTTTGTCTACCTCTGTCTCTTCACCTTTTAAAAGAAGATCTACTTTTTTTTCTAAGGTTTTACTTGTATCTCTGACAATTCTTTGAAGTTTTTGAAAAGTAGGCCCTATCGGAAGCATCCTTAACGACATGGAAAGATCTTGAATCTCTTTACAAAGTTTTCCAAGAGAACGAATAGATCTGGTCTCTTTTCCGCTAGTGCCTGCTAAGGCCTCCACTTCCGTTTGTAAAATAACAAGTTCTCCTACTAAATTATTTAAATCTTCTATTTTTTTAAGAGAGACCCTGATCGTTTCTTCTGTATTTGCTGCGGCCCCTGAATTCGTTGTAGGTTTTACTTTTTTTGAAGGTTCTTTTACCAGACTTATTTTACTTTCCTCTTCTTCCGGAAAAGAATCTTCTGACGGTTTGTTTTCTTGTGTTTTATCAGTTTTTTCAATTTTTCCAGAAAGAGCCGCCTCTATTTTATTTAAGCAGTCTTGATAATCAAAGATGGCCTCTAGATTGGCATCTAACCCTAAGATCATTTCACGCACTTTATCTAAAAAATAAAATAAAACATCCATAATTCCAGAGTGAATGATCAACTCTTTTTCTTTTATTTTTAAAAGTAGATTTTCAGCAAGATGGGTAAGTTCGGCTATTTGTCCAAAACCTACGGCCCTTGAAGTCCCTTTGAGATTATGAGCGAAACGAAAAATTTCGTTGATTAAAACTTCATTTGTCGGATTATTTTCCAACTGCAGAAAAGACTTTTCTGCAGTTTCCAAAAGCCCTTTGGCCTCATCTAGAAAATCTTTTTTTAGTTCTAACTCAAAATCTTCCATAAGAACGTTATCGGAAGATTTTTAAAAAGTTATAGAAAGAACGTTGGAAAATCTTTAAGAGCAAGACGTGAAAGAACTTTTTTTATTCTCTCAACTTTTTGTTCGTCTTTATGCAAATCAAAAAGAAAAGTGGCTTGATCTAACAAAGGCCCGGGGCCTATCTCGACACTTACCTTACCCGACATTTTTGCAGTTTTAAGAGTTCTATGAGAAGAAAACTCAACAAAATCATTCCACAATAACACTTGTAAAAGTTCTTCTTTTGCCTCGTTTATCCAATAGAGGGCCTCAAAAACACCTTCTCCTCTCCACCATTTCTTCAAGTCATTTGGAAGTTTAAAGGGAAAATCTTCTAAAGGAACTTCCTTAATACTAGAAATCAACAATTCTAAAGAAAAAAATTCTTCCCATTCTTTAATTTCCCAAAGACGAGAAAACTCAACTCCAATTTCACCAAAGGATCGATCAATTCTTGTGATCTTACCCGTAATTTCCTTTGTCTGCCCCCTCCATTTCAAAATCCCTTCAATATTAGAAAAAACAACAAAATCCTCCCCTAATCTACTAGGGTCCTTTATCTCCAAGCTCATTCCAGAATGAGAAAGATTTTTTACTTCACAAGTCAGTGTCGAATAATTCATTCTAAAAAAAAGCCCCGGAAGGGCATACCGAGGAAATAAACGCTGTTCACTTATTCCTAAAAATTTTTCTGCAAGTTTTCTTCCCTGAATCATTTGCTTCACAAACTCCTTTCCACAAGAATAACATTAGGAGAGATAAAAAAAGCATATGGCCATTTTTTTCTAGAAGTTTTGATGCTAGTCTTCTCTTTAACATGCAGGTGAACGGCCCTAACTTAAATGAATGGCAAATTGACAATCTACCTAATAGATTGACTCTCTTAAGAATTGCTCTTGTCCCTGTTGTCATCACGGCGCTTCTTCTCTCTGAAACCTCTTGGGCCGTACTAAATCAATATCAAGCAACCCTTAGCTATCTCGCTGCGTGGTCTTTTGCAGTGGCCGCCATTACTGACTTATTGGACGGGGTAATTGCCAGAAAAAAAAATTTAGTCACTCTCTTTGGATCTTTTTTAGACCCTATGGCCGACAAATTTCTAGTGGTTTCCTCTCTCCTTGTCTTGCAACATTTAGGGAGAATTCCTGTTATCTTAGTGATTATTTTAGTCTTTCGAGAAATGTACATCATGGCCTTGCGACTTTTAGCACAAGAACGAGGCCTTATTGTCCCAGTTTCTGTTATTGGAAAATATAAAACGGTTGGACAAATGATCGGTATTCCTCTTTTAATGGCCAATGATACCCCTTGGTGGTTTTGTCCGATGCCACTCATAGGGAAAATTTTTATTCATCTCGCCGCCATTCTTTCTCTTGTGTCTGCTATTTTATATACACTGAAATTATTTCAAAAACTCAGGCAACGCACTCAACACATGAAATAGAATAAAATGAAAAAATTTTTTCGTTGGTGGCATCTTATTTCTCAGGATAAAGCAACTTATTTTATAGGCACGATTGCTGTTATTTTCTGTAATATTTCTCAACTTTATCTTGCTCGTATCCTTGGATACTTTGTTGATCTTTTATCACACACCCCCTTGCCTTCCTTTTTACAACAAGAAACTCAGATAAAATCTTTATGGGCCCTTGTTCTTTTAATGCTCTCTTTGCAACTTATCCTAGCAATAGGACGAGTTTTTTGGAGAATGGGCTTTGTAAGACCCTCTCGCTATAAAGAGGCAAAATGGAAAAATGATCTATGGGAAAAAGTTCGTTATTTTTCCTATCAAGACTTTTTAAAACATTGGCAAAAAGGAGAAATTATTTCTAGAGGTATTTCCGATACTCGCTATGCTGCCATGATTTTTGGAATAGGCCTTGTAGGGGCAACAGACATTCTCTTTTTACTCATTTTTTCTTTTATTCTTCTTTTTTCCCTTCACCCGATTATAGGCCCTTTTATTTTGTTATTTTTCTTATCTATCCCTCTTTTAGGGTATAAATTGTTACCAAATGAAAGTCTTCTTTATGAAAAGGCCCAGGAAGAACAAGATAAATATAATCAAGCAATCACCCAATTAGTCTCAACTATCCGACAGCAAAAAATTTCACCCTTAAAACAATTTCTTTCTCGAGTGTCTAGTAATCGGTCACTCCTACTTCAACGTCGACAATTAAAGGCCAACAGACGCTATCTTCTTTGGTATCCAGTGTTTTCCCTGTCTCATATTTTAAGTCTTAGTTTCATTTTATCCCTTGGACTCTATGCTGTTTTTCAAGGGTCTCTTACTCCTGGAAACTTAGTGGCCATTTTGAATATTTCTTTTTTTATTCAAACACCACTGAATCATGCAGGGGAAGTCCTCGCAGATTTTAGACGTGGAAATGTTTCACTGGATCGGTTAGAAGAAGTAAATCAATTTCCTCCAGATTCAGGTGTTTTACACTCTTATACTCCTAAGGGCCTCCCCCCCCTTTCTTCTAGCGACCCTGTTTTTATATTAAACAATGTCAGTTTTTCTTATACTTCTTCAGGCCCTCTAGTTCTCTCAAACTTTAATCTAAAAGTTTTCCCACAAGAAAAATTGGCCATTACAGGCCCTATTGGTTCAGGAAAAACAACTCTCCTCAATTTAATGGCCGCTCTCATTTGCCCAACCGAAGGAACAATTTTTTTTCACAACCTCAATCTTAAAGAATTTAATCATCAGTGGATGAGGCAATTTCTTGCCTATGTAGGGCGTCCCTTTCTTTTTGCTCGCACTATTCAAGAAAATCTTCTTTTAAAACAAGAAGAAAATAGCTCACAAATTAAGGAAGATTTTTTATGGGAAATGTTACGCATTGTTTGCCTACAAGAAGAAGTCTACAAAATGCCTAAAAAACTTAAAACACCTTTAGGAGAATTGGGAATCAATCTCTCTGGCGGACAAAAACAACGATTAAGCTTAGCAAGAGCACTTGTCACACAACCCCAAATTCTTTTACTCGATGATTGTTTGAGTGCTGTCGATATAGACACAGAGGGAAAAATTGTCCAAAATTTGTCTGATGTCTTTAAAAATATGACAGTTGTTTGGTCAGCACATAGGCCCAGTTCTCTTGCTCTTTGCTCACGGCTTATAACTCTTTCTTCTTCCTCTTAAATCTTAAAGATTGAGACTTCTTTATGTCAGATAACTTTATTAACCCAGATGAACAATCAAAACCTTCCGATCAATTAAAAAATTTTCGTCAAACACTTTTGGTTTTAGGTAAGATTATTTATCCCTATCGCTTTTCTTTTCTATGGGGAATCTCTTTAATTTTTTTTAGCTCTGTGGCCATTGTTTTTTCTGGGAAATTTTTAGGCCTTCTTATCTCTCAAGGTATCTCTGTCAAAAATAAACTCATGTCTCTTCAATATGCCATTGGCCTACTTATACTAGAGCTTTCAGCACTTTTATTAAATTGGTGGGGGCGGACAATTTTACTCAAGGCCTCTTCTTTAAGTATTCATCAAGTACGCTTGGCGATGATTTCTCATTTGCAAAAACTCCCGATTTCTTATTTTGATAAAACCCCCCAAGGGCGTCTTATTGTTCGCCTAGGGCATGACATAGAATCTGTTGAATCTTTTTTAAATAAAGGACTTGGATATCTTTTAACTGCTTTTTTAACGGCCATCGTCACCTGTCTGGCCCTTGTAATTCTTATTCCTTTTCCTGGAATCTTTGTGGCCATAAGCTCGCTTCCTGCCTGGCTTTTTATTTTCTTTACTCAAAAAAAATTACGAGAAATTGATCGACTTATTTCCACAAGTTCAGCGCAAGTCAATGCTGGTCTTTCTGAAAACATTGAGGGAATAGAGGTTATCAAATCCTATAATCTAGAAAATTGGTCTCTTCGAGAATTTCAAAAGAAAACGGGACTTTTTCTAAAAAATTATTTAAAGGCCTTAAAATTTTTTATAACAACAAGGCCTGTTTTAGGATTTGTCTGTGGCCTTCCCGTTGTCGTGGCCTTAGGACTAGGTGGACTAATGTCGCTTCAAGGAACTCTCGAAACGGCCTTGGCGATTGCTCTTCTTCGATACGCAGAAAATTTTTATCGTCCACTAATGGAATTAGGCATGGAAGTTTTAGAGTTACAAAATGCCCTGACTAATGTGGAGCGATTTTCTTTATTTTTAGAAACACCTGCCGACAAAGATCTAACACTTACTCCTTCTACCCCTATTCCTCTTAAGGATATCAAAGGTTCTATCCTGTTCAAGTCAGTCTCCTTTAGATACGGAAAAAATAGTTTACCAGCACTCCAAGGACTTTCCTTTTCTATAAAGGCCGGTGAAAAAATTGGAATTGTCGGGGCCACTGGAAGTGGAAAAACAACCACGATTTCTCTTTTAGCAAGACTTTATGATTTCCAAGAAGGGGAAATACTCATTGATGAACACCCGCTTTCACTTTTTAGCAAAGAAAATATTCCTGAGCTTATCGGAATGGTTTCACAAGAAGCTGTTATTTTTGCCAGTAGTATTTGGAATAATCTCTGTCTTGGAAAAAAATTTGACAAATCTCACGTTGAAAAAATTGCACAAGAAACAGGGCTTATCGAATCACTTAATCGTTCTCAAAAAACACTCTACTCTTCTCTTTACGAAGGAGGAAAAGATCTTTCAACAGGACAACGTCAAATTCTTGCTCTCACAAGAGTCCTTCTTCATGGAGGAAAAATTATTATTCTCGATGAGGCCACTTCTAATATAGATCACGACTCTGAACAACTCATTAAAAAGGCCTTAAATAATTTTTTTAAACACCAAACCTGTTTAATCGTGGCCCATCGCTTAGAAACACTTCAATCTTGTGATCGAATCTTCTTTTTCAAAGAGGGAAAACTTTTAGAAGAAAGAACCTCTCTTTCTGCAGAAGAGTTTATTCAATTAAAAAATAACTCCATGATAGAATAACACTCATGAGTGATTCTAAAAAAGACTTAACTAGCTTGGATCTTCTCTCCTCCTTTGAGCATGAACCACAAGAAGTAGAAAATTTTGAACAATTTGAAGAAAAACAAGAGGAAGTAGAAAAAACACAGGAAGAAAATTTTGAATTATTTGAAGAAGGGCCATCCTTTACAGAGGAAGAACAAGAAGAACAAATAGAAGAGATAGAGCAAATAGAATAAAAAGTTGAAGAATCTCCCTGCTCAGAAACTTTTCCAGAGGCCTTTACCGAAGAAAATGCCACTACTCCTCCTGCTTATTCCCCTCCTATTGCTGCTCCTATTCCTCCTCTCCCTCCGACTCCTGCTGCCTTTAATTTCCCTCAAACTTATACCTTAGAGGCCACAGCGTCCCCTTTAAGTTTAGGAATCTACGCCATAGGAAATTTCCCAGAGGCCTCACAAATTTTTTCTCTCATTTCACCTTTTGTGGCCCTTCAAGAAGCACAGAAAAAAAATGTGGAAGAATTACTTGAAACTCAGCGTTTTTTTCTCACTCATCTTCAGGAAATTCAAGCGTTTAAAATCGCTCAAAAAATAAGGCCTTATTGTTCTCAGTTTTTTGTAGGGCCTTCTGATCTTATTAAACAATATCTTATTCCTTATTCTTACTCTTCTCCTTTAGAATATAAAAGGCCAAGCTTAATTCCTCCTCTTGAAATTTTTGTAGAGGAACAATCTAAAAAAAAAGCAATTTATATTTTTACAAAAGAAATTCCCCCAGAATATACTCTTGAAAAAAATTTAGGCCTCGTCTCCGTGGCCTTTATGGAAACAAAAGAAGTAAACTCTTCTGATTACGCAATTGAACAACTCAAAGAAAGAGTATGGCCTTTACAAGGAAATTGTCTTTTTAATATTCATCTTTCTTTCTTTGGGCCTCCAAAAGAATCTGTTGTGTCTTGTTGGGGCAATGCTGCTTTTGTTAGTAAAAAATCATAGAGTTAAAATTAAAAGACCATCGCATGAGTAAGACAATAAAACAGTCTACCCCTGACGTAGAAGTGGCAATTATAGGGGCCGGAATTGTAGGAATTGGTATTTTTAGACATTTGGCCATGAATTCTTGTTCTTCTGTGGCCCTTTTTGATAGAGGAAATTTTTGTGAACAAACGAGTGCGAGAAGCTCAAAGCTTCTTCACGGTGGAATTCGTTATCTTGAAAAATTTTCTTTTTCCTTAATAAGACAGGCCTTGGCCGAAAAAAAATTTTGGTCTCATGCTCTTCCTTCTTTTGTACAAGAACGCTATTTTTATTTTCCCCTCTATAAAGGCGTCAGTCCTTCGGCCTTAAAATTAAGAGCAGGCCTTTGTCTTTATGATTTCCTTTCAGGATTTAAAAATCCCCCTCATTTTTACTTGTCCTCAAAAGATATTAACAAAGATGGCCCTTTATCTGGACTAAAAAAAGAAAATTTAGTGGGAATAGGAGTTTATTCTGATGCTGTGATGGACGATAAACTTTTAGGAATTTCTCTTTTACAAAAAACGCAAGAACAATGCCCGCGTAATACCTCAAGCTATCCGCACTATAATTTACAAACAAGTACAATCAGACCAGATGGTCTTTTTTCTCTCAATTTTGAAACACCTGAAGGTAAAAAAACGATCACAGCTCGTTACTGTGTTTGGTGTCTAGGCCCTTTTACAGATACTGTCCTTTCTCAACAAAATTGGTGTCATTGGCGCTCAGCTCTCTCTCCTTCTCAAGGATCACATTTGTACTTATCAAAAGAAGATTTTTCTGTTGAACATACCTTTATTTTAAGAACTCCTCCAAACAGAGTGATTTTTGTTATTCCTCAAGAAAAATCTCCCACTGTTTTAGTAGGGACAACAGAAATTACTCCGACAGGAGATCTCTACTCTCCTTCTGTTTCAAGGGCAGAACGCCTCTATCTTTTAGAGTGCCTTAATGAATATTTTCCTAAATATTCGTTAACAGAAAAAAGTATTGTGGATGAATTTTCAGGTATTCGCCCCTTAATAGGAGCAGACTCTTCTGATCTTGGAGGGCTTTCAAGAGAAGAAAAAATCTTTACTCTGCACTCTCGTTCTTGGGCCATTGCGGGCGGTAAATACACTACTTTTAGAATTATGGGCCTTCCCATTGTTCAATCTATTTTACGACACCAAGGAAGACCTTTTCTTTCTCATCGTTTTAATAACTTTGCTTAGATTTTTAATCTTTTCGAAGAAATCTAATTTTTTTTTAAGCTTACCCCTCCTCTTTCGTGGGCCATTTCTGAACTATAAATAACTCGAGTTTTGATAAAAAAGTTAAAGAAGAAGTTTTTTCTATTTTGCAGTGAAATTTTGCCACAAACACCTTGTGCTACACAATTATCTTTTATGAACACAAACAGTGACTACTCCCAACCACTATAATAGCGTCAGCTATTTAGTGGTTGGGAGTAGTCAGCCTGTCATTTCTATTTCAAATAAACTACCAAAATCCATTTCTGGAAATAATTTAGCAATTTCAGCAAGAAGACCGATGGTTGTATCTTGTCCACTCTCAAGGCGTTGATAATGCCGAAGACTGATGGATAAGCGTTTTGCCGCCTCTTCCTGAGAAAAATCTCGACGTATTCTTGAAATTTTAAGAAGAACGGCCAATTTATCAACGACATCAAGTCTGGTAAAATGAATAATCTCTTTAGAAGCATTTTCAAAAGCGTACCCAATTATAGAATCGTCCTTCTCACTTCTAAAAATAACAATATGCTCATTTGAATCATCTTTATCAGCATAGTTCTCTGTTTGTTCGTAAAAGAATTCTAAATAATCATTTGTCTTATTATAGTAGATATACATAATTATTCCTCTTGCCTGTAGACAATTTTTCCATCTTTTAAATTGGCCAGATAGCGATAGCATCCAACATGCTATCGCTATTTTAGATAATACCTACGACATCAAAATACTGTTCTAGTTTCCTGGAAAAATTTCTTCTCTTGTTTTCTCAAATTCCTCTAGCGTCATTTCTTCTTTTATAAAAACATCAAATATTTACTTAAAATCTATAGAGAAGGCCCATTAAAAGTCGAGGGCCCATCAGAGTTTTTACATAATCAGTAGAATTAGAGGAGCTAGACGTATTTACAATATAGGTTTCTCGTCTGTAGTACCAATCTAAACTGGAAGTAATTCCAAGGCCTGAAGAAAAATAGTATTTTGCCCCTATTCCTATGGCCCAGAAAAAAGAACTCCCTATAAGCCCCTGTTGATAACTTACCTTACTACTATTAACCACCTGATTAAATGTTTGAGTGTCTTCTGTATTTCCTACTCCTAAGGAGAAAGAAAGAAAGGGAAGGAAAGAGTGAGACCAAGGAGTTGGATCTCCTAAAAGAATTTTAGAACCAAGACCATATTCAAAAACTTTATTAAATAAAACATCTCCTGCAAGAGATGTTTGTTCTGTTTGAGATAAATGAAAAAAACCAAAAGGAGAGAATCGTCGCCAAAAATTACTAGAAGAATCGAGATGTTTTTCAACTCCTAAAGAAATACCCAGCAAGGAACTTTTTCCACTTGCTCCCTGTTCATTCATTGTGGATTTCATAGAAAGGGCATTCATTTGTAAATGAGTGAACACCTCCCAAGAGCGATCTTGAAAATTATAAGAAGACGGAGAAGGAGTAGGAGTAGGTGCTTGTATTGAAAGTTGAGAAACTGTAGAGGTAGCAGAAGAAGCAACAGGGGAAACTTGAATGGCTTGAGGATTTTGAACATTGGAAGATGAGGCATTACCATTCATCTCAAGTAAAAGTTTTTCTAATTCTGTATTGGTTTCATCTTCTACGGAGGCAATTGAGCGGGAGGCATCTGTGGTTGTTTTTAGTGGTGCTGTAAAATTTGCTTTAACGAGCTGATCTTCTTTTATATCGCTGGGTAAAACAAGACGATACAAAGACCAAATAGATCTTTTTGGAGAAACTTCAATCACTTCTCCTCTTGCAACCACTCCTTTTGTTAAAAAAAATCGAGCATGTTTTCCAACTTCCACTCCATCTTCACTGCCCCTATTGATTAGAACTGTTTTTTTAGTATCAGAAACCTGTAAAAATCTGACGGTCATTTCTATTTCTTGATCTTCTGGTAATTTTGAGACCTCTTCATTTGCAAAACAAGGCCAAGAAAATTGAAACTGAACAAGAAAAACAAAAAGAAAAAAAGTTATTTTTTTCATATTTTAAAAAGAAAAAATTATTCCAATGGCCCCTGTATAAGGCCATCTAGTTACTGTATCGGCCATCCCTACTAATAATTCATCTCCTGTATGTTCATAAACTTTGTAGGCAATTCCTATCTCTGCTCGCAACCCTATCCCTAGTGGAAAATTTTTCCACTGATCTGGTGCCCAAATTCTATAAATGGTTCCAATAAGTCCCTTTACTTCTGGAAATATTCTATACTCATAAAGTTTATCTTTTCCGTATAGAACCATTTTACTTGTCCCTACACCGGCCCTAACACCTAAAAAAGGATTGGCCCTTTTTAAAAAATGATATTGCCTAAAATTTAAGGGAAAAAAATCAACGCCTAGTCCTACTGTGTAATCTCTTGTTTGAGCAATATCTCTTTCCATATCAAGAGAGGACTTTTGCAAAGAAAAATAAGCAAGAGGGGCCCAAGTACATTCATGAAACCAAGAGACATTTTCTTTGCTGCAAAGGGGGTAGTGTGCAAGAATTTCTAGCGATTGATTAAGAACATACCCTTCAGAAGAAGAGATTTGACCTAAAAAAGAAACATCTATTGATTGATATGTATTCAAGGCATAATCTTCTCTGACGGTATTCTCAGGGCCTTGATATTGAAAAAATTTTTTTCTTATCTCTTTTGAAGAGTAGTAAGGGGTTGTTGATTCTTGAACATTTTGATTTTTTAGTTCTGAGGATTCTAAAGCCGTTTCTGAGGCCAAAAATCTTCCAGTTCCTTCTTGGCCTATTTTTTTGGACTTTTCCCACTCACTACTTGATTCTTGAGAGAGTAGAGAAAGAGGACTAAAACTTGCAGAAGAAATACTTCTTTTAGGGCCAAATTCTTCTATAGATTGGGCCTCTTGATCTGTTAGAGGCAAGGGGTGCAATAAAATTTCCTTATCTTGAGCGGTAGAAGAAAAAGAGGCCCATTCTTGATAGGGTTTTACGGCAAACCAGACAGAATGAGAATCATAGCGTTTAATTAAAAGAAAAACCCCCAATTCTTTTTGGCCCAATTTTTCTTGAGAAGAAGAGACAAATTTTGCTCTTGTCCCTTCTGGAATTTCTTTCCAACTTTCAAAAGAAAGTTCTTTTAGGGAAATAGAAGCTTTGGAAGAAGAAATTGAAAGAATTTTTGCTTTTGGGTAAAAAGGAAGAGTTCTTGTGTCCGCATAAATAAATTGGGAAGTACCTCCAAGAAAAAAAATACTCAAAGAAATGACAAAAAAGAGGATCTTTTCCATTACTTTTTAGTATAACTTTACTTCCCCTCTTGCTTTCAATGGGCAATTTTTCTATGATCCAAGGATGAAACGATCAAAAGATGTTACAGTTTATAAGTATCAATGCCCGATTAGTGGGGAAAGTTTTAAACGTTATCGCAAGGCCCCTGCCCCTGAAGAACTTATTTCTGTAAAGGCCTATTATCAGCTAAATGCAGACAAAGATGATCGGCCTATGCATATAAGGAAAATGCTAGGAGAACTTTCTGAAAATAGTCAAAAAGACATTTCAGACGCTTCCTCTACTCACTAATTTTAACAAATTCTTTTTATTCTATTCTTTGAAACTTGATTTTTAAGGCCCATGGCCATGCCTTTTTTTTATCGCTAGCATAAAAGTAAGGGCATGGAGGCCTTTGCAAAATGAAAGATGCTGCGTCACACACAGAAACCTTGATAGCACCGTCAGGAATAGAGGAAGAAAAATCCACTTGTATTTCTTCTCTTTTTTCTTTTTACCAATTAAGTGTTTGGGTGACTCCTTCTTTGAAGAGTGTTTGTGTTTGTCTCGATACATTGGGAAGACAAGAACTTCACCAAACACTTCTTTTAGAGATTGAATCCTTTTTAGAATGGGCCATGGCCCATCCAGAAATCAAGACACTTGTTTTTCGCAAACAATTTCCAAATAAATCTCTCGAATTTTGTCAAGAATCGGCCTTAGAATTTGAAGGAGAATATTTTGCAACTCTTAGACGCCTTTTTTATACCTTACTTTCTTTGGAACAAATGGTTTTAATGGATTTAGGGACTCATAATGCAAACTATGGACTAGAATTTTTTTTAACAGGAGATATTCTTTTTATTCCCTCAAATGGGAGTTATTCTCTGAATTTTTTTGAAAAAGGACTTGTGCCGCTTCTTTCTCCCTTGTATAGCACACTAGGCCCTTTGTTAGAAAAAGAAGAAATAAGGGCCACTACTCTTAAAAAAATTTTTAACTCTCTGACTTTTTACAACACGAAAAATGGCCCTACTCAAACAGAGCTTTACGGGGATCTCTTGCCTTGGATTAGAAAATGGAATAGTCTTTCTCACTTGAGTTTTCTTGGTTACAAAAAAATGAAACGTTTAGCACAAAAAAATTTTTTAGACAAAGCTATGGCCTCTTTTCAAGATTTTCAAGAATGGATAAACCCTCCTTTTTCTTTTCGTTCTTTAAAACAATACTATTTAGATAAGTCTTCTTCTCAAAATAAGGCACCTAAAAGTTAACTAAAAATCAAAAAAAAATGAAATTAGCTTGCTTATGCTCTCAGGAGTTTCAAGGAGTTTTAAAAGAAATTTTAGAGCTGTCTCCTGAGTATAGCGTTATGTTTTTTGAAAAAAATGAGCAATTTGAAGAATTTTTAAAAAATCAAAATAATCAAAATGATAAAAAGATAGAAGGAGTTCTTATACAAGTGGATAACGGTCTTACAGGGGCGTTAAGACTTCTTCTAAAAGCAAAGGCCACCATTTTTCTTCAACAAAAATGGTTTTTTATTTCTAGTTTTTCTTTACAAGAGTCTTCTGCCATAGTCGCCGCTTTTAATTATGGATTAGAAGATTTTTTTTGTTTACAAACACAAGAAATTGCGGAAATTCACGCCAGACTTTTTTCTAAACTGAAAAGGCACGAACAAGAAAAAGAAGGGGCCCAAAAAATTATCTTAGGAGATGTTATTTTAAACCTTAAATCCTATAAGGCCTATAAAAAAATTGGCAACTCATCAGAAGAAATAAAAGATCTAGGGCTTACTTTAATTGAACAAAAAATTCTTGCGATTTTAGGAAAAAGACCTGATCAGGTTTTTACAAGAAAACAGTTAATTGAACTTATTTGGGAAAATACTTACGTTCTTGATCGAACAATTGATGCTCATATGGCACATCTAAGACACAAACTCAAAGAAACATCTGTTATTATTGAAACAATAAAAAATATCGGACACAAACTCACAATTAAAAAATAAAAAAAATGAGTGAGAAGAATTTTTTTTCCTCTCACTCATTTTTTTAAGAAAAGGCAAATTTTTTAATTATTTGCTACCTTTTTTCTTTTTGTGGTCTTGTTTTTTTTCTTCTTTAGCTGCTTCTGGTGCAGCTTCAGCTTTTTTCTCTGTAGTTGTAGTTACTGCTGTTGTTGTTCCTGCAGTAGTTGTACCATGGTTGTTAGCAAGAGCGTTAAGAGAGAAGAATACTGCCAATGTCAAAAGTGCTACTAAATTTTTCACAAAAAACTCCTTATGATAAAACATTTCCCAGAAAGCACCATGCTTTCCAAATATTTTGCATGTAGGGCATAATAATTTTTTGGAATTGCCCCATGATGATTTTAATGTGAATTTTTCTTCACCTAAAGGTAAACAAGACTAAAGCAAACAAAAACCAAGGAATTTTACTCATATGAAACTTTCTTTTTTAGGCGCAGCACAAACAGTCACAGGCTCTCAAACTCTTTTAGAACATTATGATCAGACAATTTTAATTGATTGTGGGCTTTTTCAAGGCCCTAAACCTCTTCGAAATTTAAACTGGGATCTTCAAATAGACCCTAAAAAATTAAATTTTATCCTAATTACCCATGTTCATTTAGATCATTGTGGACTTTTACCCAGATTTTATGCTCATGGACTAAGATGTCCTATTTATATTTCCAAACCTTCCTTAAAATTATTGGCCATTACTCTTTATGACTCTGCTCATCTTCAAGAAGAAGATGCAAAATATGCCCAAGAAACTCGTTATTCTCATCATGAAAATCCACTCCCTCTCTATACTAAAGAAGACGTAGATGGCGTTTTAAAACTTGTCCAAGGTATTGAATGGCAAACATGGCTTCCTTTAGGAAAATCCCTTTCGGCCCAATTTCTAAGAGCAGGGCATATTCTTGGTGCTGCTTCTCTTCAGATTAGCTATGAGTGTTCTCAGTCCAAATTAGAAGGAAAAGGAGAAACAGACTCAGGGGATCGAAAAATTCTTACTTTTTCAGGTGATATCGGACATTTCAATAACCCTCTTCTTAAAGGCCCTGAAATTCCTCATAACAGTAGCACTGTCATTATGGAAACAACTTATGGCGGGCGCTGTTTACCAAGATCTCAAGCCTTAGAGGAATTGGCCTTATTTACAAATCTTATTCTTAAGAGATCAGGAGTTTTGCTTATTCCTGCTTTTGCAATTGGAAGAACTCAAGAACTTTTATGGGCCTTCAAAAAACTTTTCGACGAAAATAAAATTCCAAAGGTTCCCTTATATGTAGATGGGCCTATGTCCAATAAGGTTACGGCCGTTTATAAGCAAAATATAGACGAAACAAAAAATTTTACTGGAATGTTGCCTTTGGCAGAGGCCCTAGAATCTCACCATTGGCTTCCAACAGAAACACCAGAAAGTTCTCATCGACTTTGTATCAAAGAAGGAAGTTTTATTGTTATTTCTTCTTCTGGAATGCTTCAGGGAGGCCGTATTCTTCACCATCTTAAATATCGTTTGCAAGATCCTCGAAATGGCGTTTTATTCACAGGATATCAAGCTCAAGGAACCAAAGGCCGACTATTACAGCAAGGAATCCCCTCTCTTCGACTTCACCATCAAGAAATAGAAGTGAAGGCCACAATTCACTCTATTCAAGGTTTTTCGGCACATGCTGATTGTGTAGAGCTTCTTGCATGGCTAAGAGAAATGCGCCCACTTCCTTCAACACTTATTTTAAATCACGGAGAACTTGAGGGAATGGAAGCATTTAATTATAGTGTTTCTCATTCCTTAGGGATAAAAAAAATTCTTATGCCTAAAATAGGAGAAACTATTACTCTCTAACTAACTAATAACGCAAAAACTAGAATTTTCTTTTTTCTTAAAAATAAAATTAAAAGGAATACCTTTCTTATGGGGCGTTTTAGGGCCTTTAATTCAAAAATTTTGCTCTTTGGTGAATATTCTCTTCTTTTAAGTTCTAAGGCCTTAGCAATTCCCTATGACTTATATCAAGGAATTCTCAGTTTTCCTGAAAGATCTTTAGAAAAAAGTGGTAGTTGGGGAATAGATAAAGTCTTGCTTTCTTTTTGTTCTTTTTTAAAAACAAAATCTTTAAGCTATCCTCATGTTTTTTGGGAATTTTTTGATCTTGATGGGCTCTCTTATGATATACAACAAGGGCTTTATTTTAAATCTACTATCCCACAGGGAATTGGACTTGGGTCTTCTGGGGCCTTAGTGGCCGCCATTTTTGAAAGTTACTGCCTTATTCGCAAAAATTTACAAAATGCTGAAAGCATTCGCCACTTTCTTGCCATGATGGAGTCGTTTTTCCACGAAAAAAGTTCTGGAATTGACCCCTATATTTCACTTAGCAATCAAGTCGGACTTATTAACGAATCTGGACTAATTTCTTCTCAAGAAACTTCTGTCAAAGATTTATTATCTCCTTTTAAACAAAAAGGAGGCCCTAGATTTTTTCTTGTACACACAAATCTTCCAAGGCAAACGGCCCCTCTTGTTAAAATTTTTTTAGAAAAACTACAGTCGCCATCATTTGATTTATCGGTACAAGAAAAATTTTGTACCATCACAAACACTTGCGCAGAAACTTTTCTAACAGCAGAATTTGAAAATTTACACCATTCTTTTGGCCT
>Ga0138256_10003099_pt1 | contig 17728 bp, 14 predicted proteins | sample KNB2016incub_MG_FD_105486 | JGI IMG/M metagenome (GOLD analysis project Ga0138256, IMG submission 105486) | Active sludge microbial communities from wastewater in Klosterneuburg, Austria - KNB2014incub_MG | ecosystem: Engineered > WWTP > Activated sludge > Unclassified | place: Austria... | reverse complement strand
GCCTTAGACATTAACTTAAACTTTTTTTTCTGTGTAATAAAGTTCCAAAATATAATGTTTTCTGTTAACAAAAGATTGTTAATATCTTTTTTTAACCTATAAATATAGGCCTCATCTCCGCGACCGATTATCCATAACTTTGCTAAAGGATATTCTTTCGTAACAAATGTCATGGTTTTTATTGCATCTTCTATGCCTTTCATCTTGTTAATACGCGCTACGAATATTATTGTAAGCTGTTTTTCTTTTTCATTAAGCTTAATTTTCTCTCTGTTTATTCCCATCGGTAAAACGGTTATCGATTTTTTCGGAATTCCATATCTTACTAAGTCATCTTTAGTTGATGGTGAAATAGTTAAGAATTTCTTATTTTTGTATAAACTTAAAGATAATTTTTCCGCTAATTTTCCAATTTTATTCCAGGGAAAAGGAAACATTCTATCCCAGATAGTATCTGCTACCTCACAGATCAATGGTACTACAGGTTCTTTCATATAAAGTGGAGCGAGAAAAGGTATACCATGAATCTCATCGATAATAACGTCGTATTTATTGTGAATGTTCTTTTTATAAAATGAATATACTTTAAAATGTACTGAATTCTGCAGATGACGAAGATCGGGAAAGCCTTGTCTGATAATTCTAATACCATCAATCACTTCAGTTTCACTTGCTTTATCAAACGCTGAAGTAAACCAGGTAACATCATGCCCCCTTTTTACCCAACGCTTAGCAATTTCATGAGTAAAAATTTCTGCGCCACCTGAAAGAGGATTTTTTATATCACGCCAATTAATAATGAAGATTTTCATTAAACGTAAATGGTATTATAGCGGAAGCAATAATTATTTTACAGGCAGTTGAAATTGTTCTCGTACAAGATTCCAGGAAAACACTTTTCCGCTTGAGGTCTTAAGCTGATCATTCTCAAAAGGAATTCTTCCTTCTTCTTTTGGATCATAAAGTTGAGTCGGAAAATTGAGTAAAGTCGCAGGATCCCGGGATACAACCATAAAAATATGGTATGCCCGTTTAGGTACAACTAAAAGATACGGATTTTCGCGACTTTTCATATGATAAAGATTTAACAATCCTTTCGTCGGCGAATTTTCTTCATTATCGGCAATAGCTGCGACTATTTCACCTGATATGACGATAAATCTATCTTGCTGGCCACCCGGATGGAAATGCCACTGATTCTCATCCCGTGCTATGCCAGAATTCGTCACAGAATAATATTGCTGCGCAAACGGCATAACTTCGCTATAAACATCAGTCCAGTTGGTTTTTAAAGTTTCTACTAATATACCAGATTCATCGCTATTTACTTTCAGAGGTCTGACAATCGTTCCTTCAATAAGTTTATGCTGTGAAATACTATCTAATGTTATAAGGTCAAGCATATGCTGATTATATACTGCTCAAGTGCTAGCTTGCAACGTCAAGCTTTTTCCTCAAAGAAAATTTTATTTTCCTGCACCCATTTAAATATTTTTTCAGTCCCTTTTTCAACGGTTACCTCAGGTTTCCAACTAAAATGTTTCCATGCTTTACGAATGTCTGAAATATAAATAGGCTGGTCTCCTGGACGCGTTTCTGAAAATGATACTTTTATTTCTTTTTGGAAAAACTTCTCAAGAAGAAGCTTAAACTCTATCCATACCGATAATGTGTTCTTCATACCACCGCCAATATTATATATCTGACCTTTAGTTTTTTTAATATTAATAAATGCCGAGTTGTAAGCTGAAATTAAATCATCGACATACAATACATCACGAACTTGCTTACCATTGCCATAAATTGTGATAGGTTTATAATTCATTATCGCAATAATAAACCAAGCAAGCCATCCTTGATCTTCTATACCAAACTGTCTTGGACCATATATACAAGACTGTCGAAATACAATAGTGTTCAAATTATAAATTCTAGAGTAATCTCGTACATACTGATCAGCAGCTCCTTTGCTGCAGCCATATGGTGAATGAAAATCTACATTCTGCTCCTCAGACACTCCAAAAGCTTTATCCCTAAATACATATCTTGTCTTCTCTTCTACTATACCGACATTCCCTAAATCCCCATACACTTTATTTGTTGAGCTATAAATTATGACAGGATTATTTCCAGAGACTCGAACAGCTTCAAGTAGATTAAATGTGCCTAATGCATTACTTTCAAAATCTTCTCTTGGGTTAATAACTGAATTTGTAACCGCAACCTGTCCTGCGAGGTGAAGTATAAGATCTGATTTTTTAACAACGTTTTTTAAGGATGAAGTAAATGATCTAAGATCTTCTGCAATAATCTTTGGTTTATTTTTTGAGTTCTTAATTAGCCATTCAACGTTCAATTTACTACCAGCTCGAGAAAAATTATCTAATATAGTTACCATATGACCGTTATTAAGATAATATAAAGAAGCATTAGAGCCGATAAAACCAGCGCCTCCAGTAATAAGCACATGCATAGAATAAAAATTATCCTATACTATTTTCAAATAATGTACAAGACATGGTTTAATTCGTCATCTATATGGAAGTTTTCCAATTCATTTTATTTTCTGAATGATAATAATTAAGTATCTTTAATCTGTAAAATACTGCTAAAGTATCCCACAGCATTTTAAGAATTGTTTTCCACACATTCACTGTATTTATAGTATTGCTTTTGAAATTTATTTCAATTGGCGCTTCAAAAATTCTTTTATACCCCAACACATAGGCAACAGCCAGCATCTCTATATCAAATGCATATTCTTTAACAAGCAAACGTGGCAAAACTGATCTTACAACTCTACGTTTAAAAAATTTTAATCCTACTTGTGTATCGCGAATTTTAAAGCCGAATAGAATCCTAGTTAAAAAACGATATCCCCATGAAAGAATCTTTCGGAATAAAGGATATTCTACTTTTGAAACAGGATGCAGCTTTGACCCTACTATAACATCTGCGTTATACCATTCCATATGATGTAATAACATTGCGAATCCACTCGGATGAATATCCATTCCTGCATCAATAAAACCGATAACTGATCCTGCCGCTCGCATCATCCCGTACCTTATAGCATGTCCTTTACCCTGATTTCTTTTATATCCTATTACTTTTATTTTTGAAGATTTCAATGATGATGCTCTGGAAAGGGTAGCGTCCGTTGACCCATCATTAACTATGATTATTTCATAATTATAACCGAGTACCTGCAAAGTTTTTTCGATATTTCTAACGTCCGGGATTATTGTCTTTTGTTGATTAAAAGCGGGTATGACAACAGATAAAAGATCTATAACGCCAAAGTTATTTTTTCTTTGTCGCATATGGATAGTATAACAAAAGACCAACAAGAAGTAAAAGCTCTATCGACAATGTAATCGTTATAATTTGCGAGAGCGAATCATGAAAAAAAGTTAGTAAGACAACCTGTAGGAATGCCCCAATGAGTAATGGGAAAAAAATCTTAGTTATTCTTATAGAAAAATAAAAATACACCATTATAGATAAAACTGAGTAAATAGTTATAGATAGAGCAAACATGGCAAGTTGGGGGGTTATAGCTAAGTATTCTTTCCTATGAAGTACATGCAGCACCACAAAATTTGGGTAAAGATAATACAGAATAGTAAGCGATAATGATGAAAAAAACACTATTCCTAAAGCAATCAATAGAGTGCTTGTATAACTTTCACCCTTATTATGCTTTCTTACAATTAAAGGAAACATTGCCATCCCGATTGGTGAAGTGAAAAAGAAAATAATTCTCCCTACAGTCGAAAGGCCTGCATAAAGCCCTGCATTATACTCATTAAAAAAATGTTTAACCCAAATAATGTCATTTGTAACAAAAGATGTTAAAGCTAGCGTACCTAATACTGAAGGAATTGAATATCCAATAATTTCTTTTATATTAATTACTTGTTTATAGTTATGTTTTTTAAATATTTCTTTAAGTGGTAAAAATGAAAATAGAAATGGGAGAAAAGCAGCAATAAGCAATGCCAACGCAGCTCCTTTAGTACCCAAGCCTAAATTAATAAACACTATTGCAAAAATTAATTTACTTGAAGTACCTAAGATAGAAATAATAGAAACTGCATGAAATGAAATTTTTGCTTGCAGCATTGCATTATTTAAAACAATCAAAAAACCAAGCAATATTGTAAGATCGGTAATAATAAACAATAATGGATCGGATATATTAAAAAACGCGCCTAGAGGTTTAATGAAAATAATGAGAGTAAGAAAAATCATTATAGCTACAGAAATTAAGAATAAGCCTATTTTTTCATACAATGATCTTATTGACCCTAAGTCTTGATTAGCAAAAAACTTCCCTGCAAACTGAACTATTGTTGGAATTAGAGCATTTGCTCCATATGCAGTAAGAGATATCATGGATATTAAACTTGCTACAATTCCATAGTCTCTTACGCTTAAATTTGCTGTCATAAAAAGAGTAAATAATAAATTAAAAATATTGGCAAATAGAGTTCCAAAAAAAAGTACACTACTTCCAGAAACTAATGGATGATTTAGAAATGATATAAACTTAGCTCTCATATATATAAATAAAATTTTATCCTTGAAAATAAGAAATGCAGCAACAGCCTAGATCTTAGCTATTTTGCAGCCTTTCGATAAACAGATATTGTATCCTGGGCTGTTTTCCTCCATGAAAATTTTTTTGCTTGCGAAACACCCTTGACTGATAAATCTTTCTGTAAATTTTTATCATTAAACACTTTTCTTAAACCATTAGAAATACTATCTGTATCATATGGATCTATATAGAATGCAGCGTCACCCCCAACTTCATATAGTGAACCTTCTTTCGTCGTCACTACAGGACATCCACTCTGCATAGCCTCTAAAACCCCTAAGCCAAATCCTTCATAAACCGATGGCAATACCATCATAGATGCATGTCTATATAGTTCCACTAAGTCCTCGGAATGTACAAAACCGAGAGGGATAATGGTCTTTTGTGAATTCATCAACTTCCTAACTGTTATTAGATCTTTGCTCCATGGATCTTTAGAACTAATATTTTCATCAACCAACGCTTTTCCTACCATCACCAAGGGAATCTTTGTTTTAATTGCTGCGCTTATCAATCGAGGTAAATTTTTATTCCAAGTAACATCACCGACATACAATGCATACTCTTCTGGAAGATTATACTTACTTCGTATATTAATGTATGAGCTTTCATTTTTAGGAGCTGAATAGAATTCCTCTCCAGCAGCTAAATAAATTACTGATATTTTATCCGGATCGACTCCAGCAATCTGATGTATATCTTTTTTTGAAGACATTGAATCAGTAATAACAGCGGAAGATCTTTTTAATATCATCTTTTGAACTTGCCATTTTACTTTCCCTTTTAAACCAGATGGAAAATATTTTGGAAACACGAGGGGGGTAAGGTCATGGACAGTAATAATAATCGGAGAAGAATTAATGAAAGGCAGGGTTAAAAAAAATGGATCAAAATATGGATAATGAATAACATCTTGATGCAAGGGTGGATTTTTAAAATCTGAAAAAAATGTATATTCATTTTCAGGAAAATACTTTAAAAATGCATCTTTTAAGTGCTTAACATAAAATCCTGTTCCGCGAACTTTATGGCCGCTTTCAAGTGGTGAAATATTCAATGCAATCTTCATTTTAATTTACGTTTTATATGTTTTCGATATAACAGAATAAATAGAACTATAGCTATCGTGATTGACCAGGTTTTTGCTATTTGTCTTACTATTGTATCAAGAAATACTACCTCAATAACATGCTTACCTTTATCTACTTTGAATGTTAATAAACCTTCCTTTGTTACTGAAGAAGCTTTATTGACCCCATCTTGAAATACAGTCCAGCCTGGAAAATATGCTAGGCTTGCAACTACTTCTCCTCCAGAAAATGAATCCACATTGTATATTCTTCTACTATTTCTTTCGTCTATAACAGTAATCCTACCATCACCACCTAAAAACCTAATATCATGATTCGTTTTCGCAACCTTCCCCATCCAGCGAGTATTAAACAAATCACCCGGGCTATTCGTACCATCAATAAAATTTGATCTTGATATGTAATAGCTATCCGTACGGTTATGATAATATGCAGGCTTTGTATAGCTCAATGTAATAAAAATAGTTAAGCAAATAATAATCCCCGCTGATAAATAACGAATTTTTTCAGGCAAAAACAAAATGATTGAACCGTTAATGAAAGACGTACAGACCATAGTCAAACTAAGAAATCGCCAAGGAAATTGAAAGTAATGAAGTAATGGTACAGCTTCCCATAAAAATACTGACGAACGAAGCATAAAAAAAACAGTTATTGCAAACCAAAATGTAAAAAACAGTACTATAACCCAATTATTCTTTAACCGCCTGAACAAAAATCCATAAAATACGAGAATTAATACACCAATAAGAGGCATAATACCTATCTGAAAAGACATTTGATTTCCTATATATCCACCTGAAAAACCAGTACCCCAAGAGGGGATAAGCAGTTGATACAATTCTGGAAAATTATCTCTGACAGAATAAATCTCCAGCCCGCGCACGTAGCTAGTCTCAATTAATGCTGGGAACCAAAAGATTGCAGAAAGACTAACCGCAACCCCAAATGAATAAATAATGTATTTAATACTCCTCTTCCAGTTATTGCTTTGAATAACTAAAAGCAAACCATAACTTAGTGAAAAAATAAAAAACATCATAGCAAGAATATTGTGTGAAAAAATAATCGCAGCAAAAAAAATACCAGAAATTATTGCGTAATTGCTTGATTTATTTTTAATTGATCGCGAGATACTCCATAAAAAAGCGGGAATAAATGCAAGCACCCATACTTCACCGACAGAACCACGCACATACATATCTACAAATCTATAAGGCGCGTAAGAATAACTTACAGCGGCAACAAGACCCCCGATATTACCCCAGTAATCACGCGACCAATAATAAAAAAACAACGAACCCAATAATGTTGCGAGAATTAAATTTAACTTAAAGGCACTTATAAAACTAAAACCAAAAGAGTGAAAAATCACTGCTATGTAATTTGGGAAAGGATAGACATAATTAAATAAAGGTAATCCATAACCGTTGTTTAAATCCATCGCCCATCGTGGATATAAATCACCGTGTTGTATTGCCTTATCGAACTCAAAGAACCTTATGATATGATATTCGCCATCATGCGTAGGAGGCAATCCTGAATGAATCAATGGCAATACAGCTACAAAAGTTAGTAACAATACAAAGATAATATATTTATTACCATAAAAAGCTTTCAATAATCTTTTCATAGATATCTCCTGTATTTACCGATTGCTTTCTTTATAAATATTAAACTTATATATATAACGAGTGGTATATACATAAAAGCTGTACGTGCTCTTATTACGGTATCATCATATGTTCCAACATACATAAAAGGTATATACCGCAAAGAAAGTCCGAAGAGAAATAATATACTTCCTTTCACTATTCTTTTCTTATCGGGCATAAGTGCTACAAATATAAAAAACCAAATAGCATACCATGAATACATCTCTTCGCGGATTGGCGAAAGTACAAAAATACTACTCATTCCTAAGAAAGAAAATGAATGCATCTTATTCCAATTCACGCCTTTTTTTTGTAAACGCCTGTATATTACGTAGATAAATGCGGGAAGTAGAAAAATAGTAGAAAACTTAATTCCTATCGACATAGATAAAAATACCATAGCCAACACATTTCGATTATTCTTTATTAGCAGTATAGCGGTCAGTGCCAATCCCATCATAACGATATCATTATGGCTACTTATTAAAGATTCAATTACAACTAATGGATTTAGACTAAATAATAAAATTGAGTACCAATTTTTGGACAACTTATACAGAATAATCAAAGAGTATAAATAAAAAACTAAAGGTATCAGTTTAAATAAAAATAAAGTGAGTAAAAAATTATCGAAAGATAGTAAAAACGGGAAACTAGTTAACGTTATCCATACAGGTCCGTACAAGGCGGTTTTATTTGCAGCATGAGTAAATAACAATAATGGATCATTAATAAATTCAATAGGCATAATAATGTAAGGGTTTTCTTTATAAAAAAATACTACTTTTGCTGTAGCAATATAATTAAAAATATCATAAGACAGCATAGCTGGATAAGATAAAAATAAGATAGTTATTGTAGTGATTATCAATTTCTTAACATCTCTCACCGACAATAATTTATTTTGGAAAAGGTAGATAAAAAATAAATAACAAACGAACAAGATTATTACTAAAGAGGTAAAAAGTATTGTAGTTGTTGCTCTATAATTATAAGAAAAACCACTATATAACAAACGAAAATATATTAGATTAGAATCTATATATGCATAAGAAAAAAAGAGAAGACAAATTAAAGTACATATATATAAGGATATAAAAAAATTCTTCATATCTTTTCACGAATGCGCATAGAACTATCCAATGCATCATGAAGCAGTATATAAGTGGGTAATTCCTTCTCTGGAGTCCAAATAACTTCAGATGGTGTTTCATTTTTCATTTTTTTTAATACCTCAATATGTTTTAAAGCTGCGTATTCCAACATAGATCTTTTCTTAGTTATATTCTTTCCTTCATCTTTTGCTTTCTGTAGATGCTCAAAAGCTTCGGGGTAATAACTATCTGATTTTTTGAGAGCATTTATTCCAAGTAAGTATTGCTTATATTCAAAAAGGACTTTAGCTTCTATAAGATATTTGTCAGATAAATTTATATAATAAGAAAACTGTGAAAAATTTCCGAAATACCAATACTTTTCTAATATTTCCTGAATTAAGTCTACTTTATACCACATAGATCCTGGCATAACAGCAGGGTAAGGAAGTACGTAAGATGATTGCGCTGATACGCTTGAATTGTTATGACTTAAGAAAAGAAATATAAAGAAGAATAAGAAGTATTTCATTTATAACTATCAATCCCGTATATATGATTAACCATTTTTGTTATGCCATTTCCAGGCAGATTCGATAATAACATCAAGTTGAGAATACAAGGGATTAAAATGCAGTCCATTTTTTATTCTGGAATTATCTGCTATTAATACATCCGCGTCTCCCTGCCTTCTCGCTTCTATACGTAATTTAATCTTGTTGCCTGTAACTCTTTCTACTGCATCTATAACCTGCTTATTACTATACCCTTCCCCTGTACCTGCGTTATAAACGAATCTTCCCGATTCGGTCTCAAGTTTTTTTAGAGCTAGTATATGAGCTTCAACTAAATCAAGAACATGAATATAATCACGAACACAAGTTCCATCATGAGTATTATAATCGTTTCCAAATAACGTGAATTCTCTATCATTAAAAATCGATTTGATAAGATTTGGGATAATATGACTTTCAATCTTATGATTCTCCCCCATACTTCCATCAAGTGACCCTCCCGCTGCGTTAAAATATCTCAAGATTACAAAATTAATTCCAAAAGTCCTACTGTACCAGTCCAGACCACTCTCAACTAACAGCTTGGATTCACCATAAGGACTTTCAGGAAGCTTCTGATGGTCTTCTGGAATAGGTACAGTTTTCGGATTTCCATAGACCCCTGCTGTAGATGAAAAAATAATATTCTTTATATTATTTTCTCGCATTTTTTCAAATAATATAAAACTGCCTAGCGTATTATTTCTAAAATAATCATCTGGATGCGTCATTGACTCTCCTACAGAGATAAGTCCAGCGAAATGAATAACTGCATCGAATGACTGCTCACTCAATACATTAGATACAAAATTAGTATCTACAATGTCACCAATCTTCAGAATTGCTCGCTTATCTACTGCATTCTCATTTCCTCGATTCAGATTATCCAGAACTGTTACAGTAAATCCATCATCTATGAGACGTTTTACCATAAAACTTCCAATGTATCCAGCACCACCGGTAACTAGTATATTTTTCATATTACTTATTCATAAAACCTTTTATATATGATACAGGAAAGCGAAGTGATGAAAATATAGAGAAAATCAACCCTTGCCATCCATCCATAAACCCCTTATGCCTTCCGTAGGTTAATAAAAACCACCATATCGGTGATAAAACTAAATACCTAATAGCCGAAGATAGATTATAACTTATTTTCGAATCATTTAATTGCTTAGCCGAAAGACTGGTGTATCTATTAAATCTTAATAAATAACGTTTAAATTTAGGGTCTGCAATATGCACCAAAGCTTCTTTAAGATAGCCTATCTCTCCATCCACTTCTGCTTGCTCATGAACATCAATCTGAGGCAACTTACCCTTTCCCCGTCTATAAAGGCGAAGAGTATAGTCAGGATATTGTCCCCCCTTCATAAGATACCTGCCTAGGAACCAATTTTTTCTAGGTATCCAGAAGCCATTTTCTCTTGGGTTTGAGTTTATTATACTTCTAATTTCCTGCGCCAATTGCTTAGTAACACGTTCATCTGCATCAAGTTGGAGTATCCAATCAGACGACGCCATATCTATAGCCTTCTGCTTATTAATATGAAACATTGGGAGATTATCGGTAACTTTCACCTTCGCACCAAATTCTCGAACGATTTCTACAGTTTTATCTGTGGAATTTCCATCAACAATACAAATCTCGTCAGCTAAGGAAGCAATAGAATCCATACAAGCACGAATATTTGTTTCTTCGTTATATGTTGCGAGCACGATTGTGATTGAAGCCATATTTTCTATTTACTAGTATACCCCAAGAGCAGAGTAATAAAAAACTGATAATTGAAATACTGTTTGCAGCTGACCGCATCTTAGTGTTTTTAAATATAACATCAATCGTATGCTTACCTTTTGGTACATAAAAAGTCATAAGCCCTCTATGTAATGGATCTTGAAATTCAATTTGTACCGGTTTTTTATCTATTAGAACGGTCCATCCAGGAAAGTAAAGCGTATTTTCCCGGATTCTGGTTTCAACTGAAGCATCAATGTTATATAGATGCCTAACATTTCTCCTTTCTAATTGAGTTATAGTTGCCTGTCCATCAATTATTTCAATAGAAGACTTTGGACTTTTCTCCATAAATCTCACTGACCAAATTGGAGAACTCTCCCCGGTATCAGTTGTGCTCCGATAAATGGATGTATAAAAAGACTCTGGATGCATTAGATACCCCTGAGCATGCCAATAATCCTTATTAATAAATAAAAGTAACGCTATTATCAATATTGAGAGAGGTAAAAGGAGTTTCTTAGCTACTCTACACATAACTATTCCACCTATAACAGATGTCATAAACACAGACACTGATAAGAAGCGCCATGGAAATTGGAATTTCTGAATTAAAGATATTGAATCCCAAATTGATTTAGAAAATATTGTCATCATAAAAAGCGATACAGAAAAAATAGTTAGTGATATGAAAAGGAAAATATCATACTTTTTATTTTTTACAGATTTGATAAAAACTCCTATTCCGCATAAAACAAATAACAAATGAATCACTCCTACTTGCTTACTGAGAAAATTGGTTCCACCATAACTCCAGCTTCCAAAAAACAATTCTTTCAATTCTACAAATCTTTGTGTGTAGTCTTTTGTTGTTACAATATCTCGAAGAGTATATTTACCTTCAATTAATGCGGGTATCCAAAAAAAGGCTGATAAACCAAAGCCAAAAATAATCACAACCAAACTGTTAAGGATAATTCGCTTATCCCATTTTTTTTGCCAGGAAAGAAACAATATATATATTCCTATTACAGGTAAAAACATCAGGCTAATTGCATTATGGGATAAAATCAATCCTGCAAGTGAAATCGCGCCAAGAATTATATATATAATTGAAGTTTTTTTTTGGATTTTTAATAAACAGAGCAGTATTAAAGGCGGAAAAATAAAAGCAGTATGTTCACCAATTGCTCCTCGAACATATAGGTCTACAAATCTATACGGCGCAATCAAGTATAATAAACTAGCAATAAGCCCCGGATATCGTCCCATAAATTCCTTTATCCATACATACATCGCAATCCCACTTAAGATATAGGTTATTATAAAAACGAGCTTAGTACTATCGATAAGTGAGAATCCTAGAAAATAAAAGAGAGAAGCTATATATGAAGGCAAAGGATATAAGAACATTAAAATAGGATGTCCGTATCCCCAGTTCAAGTTCCCCGCCCATCGAGGAACAATTACTCCTTCTTGTAAGTTTTGGAAAAAGTTTGCAATGCGCGCAATATGATCCCTTCCGTCGTGTGTGATCGGAAAACCAGGAGCAAAAAAATCAAGAAGAACAAATAGTGAAAAAAAGGATATTAATAATAAAAATAGTCCATCTCTTTTATTCATGAAAAAATAATTTATTCAATAACTCTTTTTTCAATAATAAATTTACTTTTCGGCAATTCTATAGTTTTTAAAACTTTTCCTTCTTTTATTACTGTCTCTTGCCATCCTTTATGCGCCCATGGTTTATTCGGATCAACTTCAATCCAAAGATAAAATACGTTTTTCTTATCTTTACCTGGCACATACCCATATCTATTTTTACCATACCATAAAGCTAGATAATCATAAGCATAAGTATAAACCGGTGGTGTATAAACAAAAAGGCTAAAGGGTTCTCCGTTTGCATCTTTATAAATAAAATCTAAAGCATCAGTTTTTCCTTTAATTTTATGTGTTCCACCATAATCATTAAGGTCATTTTTATACCATGCGATTGTTTGTTTAGTATAAAATATCATAAATAAACATAACACGAATACAATTAACATTTTAAAATACTTATCTTTCCAAAAAGAAACTAATAAAACACCAAACAGAAAACAATATATAATTGGCATTTGCAAAATCCACCAATCCCACATATATTGTGAGAATTTCATAAAAACTATGAAAAGAAGAAATGGGCTAGTTAGTAAATATAAAACAAACAATTTTTTTGGCTGAGTATTTGATTTATTTAAAAAATACATAATACTACCTATAATAATAAAAGCTAAAAATACAAACCACATTTTATCAGCAGCATAAAATGTTCCTTTGAAATTATTAGTAAATACCTGGAAGTGATTATTAATAATCCAATCATAAGGTAGTTTCACAGCATTTTTATTATTTATCATATTTATCATTCCTTTAATAACAATATTTTGATTTCGAATGTCAAACAATAATAAAGGTGAAAGTGATAACAAGAAAGTTATCATAGATAATGCAATAAACTTTAAGCTTGTTAAATGTTTCCAGAATAATATTGGGGAGAAAAGTACGAATTGAAGAAGTAGTGTCCCAGATGTAGCTATTTCAAAATGAGACATCATTCCTATAATAAACGTTACAATAGGTAAGTATTTTCTATTACCCGACAATAATCGAAAAAGACTATAAAGATATAACACCGTCAAAAAAGATATTGGAAACGGAGGCCATATAAATCTTGATTGCGGGATAATGGTGGGAGAAATAGCAATAAGAAACGCTATTACTGATCCAGTCTTATAATCAAACATTATTTGACTCTGGCGAAAAGCTATAAACACTGTACCTATTCCGATGAAAAGCATCAAAAGCATTCCCCCATAAGGATCACCTGAAGTTAAAATAAATGGGATACTTAGTAAGTAATACCACCCAGGCCCTTGAAAAAATCCCCCACCACCCCCAACCTTAGTGCCAATAAGTGTCAAATTCTTGTTAATGACAATATCGTAAACTGCTAAATAATGTTCTCCTTGATCAAATCCCCATAAGTAATTATGGTTAAGAACTTCAATGCTCCGCGGGATTAATGCAATAATAATTATCAAGAATGATAATATAGATGCAGTACTAATGTGATTAATTATGTTTTTTCTAATAACCTCAACCATACTTATAAATAATAGCTCTATTGCATACTTCAGGCAAGCTCGGAAAGCTATTACCGAACCACTGCTTTAATTGCAGTATCACCGTTTGGATAATTAATATTATAAATTATCTTAAATTCATCAGGTAAGTCAGCATCATTGCCCACAAATAGAGTACTTACCGTGTTTTCTTTATGGATATTAATTTTCTTAAAAAAATATTTTTCAAATTTATTTCCATTGGTCTCTAGTCCACCAGACTTTGTACCGCCTTGATTCAAATACTTAACCGGGTCGTACTTTGTGTAAAAAAGAAAAAACATATAAGACTGAGACATCTCTCCAACGTTAGATACGATAATCTTCTTATAATTGTATTTGGTAGATTCCGTATATTTAACAATATTTTCATATCCATATTGCCAGTCAAGAGCGTATAGATAGTTTTGCTGAACAAAATACTGATTTAAATAATAACTAAAATTTAGTAAAAGAAATGGAAATAAACCCACTAAAAAGATATATCTTCGCTTGATACTAGTAAAAAACGAGTAAATCTTAATAAAACCCAACGCACTGAATATTATAAGGGCGGGTATCATGTTAAGCGTTCTTACCGCATGCGGAACTCCATTTGTAATCGACGCCGGCAACGGCGCAATAAGGATCCAAGAAAAAAGTAATAATTTTGTTTTTTTGGGATAATTGCCAAAAGCTAGTTGATATACACCAATTAGTAAAAAAGGTAACTCCACTATATACATTAAGCCCATGTAGGGCGCATGATGTCTGTTCACCTCAAAATCACCTTTTATGAACAACCATACAAAATCATAATGTGATAGATAATTTGAAAGAATGGCTTTCCCGTAAATAACTCTCCTATTATTCAGTACTAAACCTATAAAATCGTTATTTATTTTATAATATGAAAGCCTTTCTGTGTTTGTTTTAAGTAAATTAGTGGTGTCAGAAAAAATACTAACACCACGAGCCCGAGAGAGACTTTCTTGATTTGTAATAACTTCTTTTATCATTGGGCATAAAAGAAACAAAGAAACACACAGAGCAGATATAATATATACTCGTTTTACTTTTAACAACTCTCGTCCATACAATATAACCAGACTCATGATTATTAACGGAGTAAAAATTTTCTCGCTTTGATACGTATAAATACTTAAAGTAGCAAAAACTCCAGAAATTATTAGTAACCATGGTCTACGTAAACCTTTAAGAAAAAACAATGCCATTAATACGTTTAAACCGAGCCCAACATTTGCCTCAAAACCTATACGAGAAAATTGAATATGCCAAGGAGATATTGCCATTAAAAACGCAACTAGTAAAGGAATGCCCCATATATATCCCTGTTTATTTGATCTTGTTTCATCTACTAAACTAGTATTCTTATTTATGTTCGAAGTAAATTGCGAAGAATTATCTAAACTATTAGGTTTAAATAGTTCTTTTACAAATACATAAACGGTCAATACGGTAACCACCCCCATTAACGCTGATGGTAATCTTACTGCAAAAACGGATAAATCAAAAAAGGGAATAAATGGAATGATAAGATACGCATAAAGCGCTGGTTTATAATCATTGAAGGATCTTAAAACAACTGGTAAAAATTCACCATATTCATCGCGACCCGTATGTAGTATCGAATATGCATTATATCCTAATGCTACTTCATCCCAATCAGGTGATAAAGGTACACCTCCGAGTTGGTAAAATCGTAGAATAAATGCTATCAAAATTATAACTAATAACGCTAATCTATGTTTCATAAAGTATAAGCAACTAAACTAGGCTTCCCGTTAAGCAAATAAAAACTTTTAACTACTTTGGCACCCTCTGGTATTTTACCTGGAACGTCGATATACAACACTTTTTCTTCATCTTTTTTTGGTATTAATGATAGATCTTTGGCAAAATGATATTTACCAAAACGCTCTACGTGTACGAATCCTAAAGCTTCTCTTGTAATTAATGAATCATCTCGAAATTGTGTAGGATTGTATTTTGTATAAAAAAGGAAATAAATATATGGCCTCCCAAGTCCTTCAGTTACAAATATACGGTCATAGTCTGTATATTTATCTTGCGCAAACTGTACAGCATTTTTATATCCATACTGCCACTCTCCTGAAAACTCAGTAGGATAAAATGTGTGATAGTTGTAAAGATAATAAAAACTGTTTAGAAATACTATTAAAATAACCACACAGATTATTAAAAACTTACTACCAAGATTTAGCATATTGCTTTTCATGCTTATAAACATTTTTAAAATATGTAAAAATCCGTATGCAGTAATAATCTGAAATGTCGGAAGCGATGCCTCTATTCGCAATGCATGTGGAGTCTCGCGTGCAGTAGCTGCAGGTATAATTCCTAATAATAACCAACAGGGTATCACCCACCATTTACCCTCTTTTTTTTTGAAAAGCAATAACACTCCAGCGATTAAAAAAGGCATTTCCCATAAATACATCTGTCCAACATCTTGAGTCGAAAACTTCGGGTTACCATCGCCTTTAATAAATAAAAAATGGGGAGATAAATTATCCAAATAATGATTAATAAACTCTACTCCATATGCTAGTCTTCTGTTATGTATTACTTTAGACCACCATGTGTTACCATCAAGTACGATTTGTTCATTTACGCGCTTTATGACATCTATGTTTGTAAATATATTTACTTCATTAAATCTTAACTTTGCTTGCGGCGAAAAAAGAAACGGTACCGCAGGCATTATTATAAAGCTTCCCACCAAGACACTAATCAAAACTTGTTTTTTATGCTTTATTAACTCCCTATAATTTCCGATTACTAACGCTATTACCAATAATGGAGACACAATTCGTGCGGTATTAAAAGTATGCATCGACAAAGAAAACATAATTGCTGAAATAACTAAAACCCACATATTTCTTTTTACGGCTAGCAGGAAAGTATATACTCCTATCACTATAAAAAACGTTGCTACGTTTGCCTCAAATGCTGCTCTGGAAAGATTGATGTGCCATGGAGAAATTGCCAAAACTGAAGCAGCCATAAATCCATGAATTTCCTTATCTTTAGAGAAATTAAAAATTTCCTTTGTTAATAAATACGTAAAAAGAACTGTGAAGACGCCAAATATTGCACTAGGAAATCGTATCGCAAACTCATTGAGCCCGAAAAATTTTACAGGGAAAATAGTTAGATAAGCATACATTGGAGGCTTGAAATCTCCAAATGATTCTAAGTAGTCCAAGGGAAGAAATCTACCAAATTCATCTTTTCCATCAATACCCAACGAATATGCATTATATCCCCATGATACTTCGTCCCATGTAAGTGAAGGTGGGTTATTCTGAATGTTTACAATTCGAAATAAAAGAGAGGTAAGGAGTATTAAGCCAATAATTAACTTTTTCATATATTTTTATGATTAATCAAACTATCTTAACTGATTATTTTCCATTACCCTAACTATCTATAAATATAACAGCTTTAATTAACTACAGTAAATTGGAGAATTGGCTCACCTGAAGGTAAGCGTATCAAACCGGATTTACTATAAATTTGATCATCAATATAAACAGTTTTAGATTTCAGTTTGGTATAATCAATTCTTTCAACAAACTCAAACCTCCCAAAGCCTTTTACATACCGAAATCCTTCAGATGTAGAAGGTAGATAATTTACTTCTCTTTGGAATTTTCTTGTATTATATGAATAATAAAAGAGGAAATAAATATATGGAAAATTCTCTGGACCTCTCATTACCACCGAATAGCCTGGATAACGCTTCGTTATGTAAACAGCTTCGCGATAACCATATTTCCAAAAACGAACTCTATGCAAG
>Ga0138256_10003097_pt1 | contig 17738 bp, 14 predicted proteins | sample KNB2016incub_MG_FD_105486 | JGI IMG/M metagenome (GOLD analysis project Ga0138256, IMG submission 105486) | Active sludge microbial communities from wastewater in Klosterneuburg, Austria - KNB2014incub_MG | ecosystem: Engineered > WWTP > Activated sludge > Unclassified | place: Austria... | reverse complement strand
GTTCCCGTATCCAAGCGGGGATGGGCTGCACGTCGGCCACGTCATTCAACAAACTGCCACTGACATCGTCTGTCGGCATCTCAGAATGAAAGGCTGGAACGTCCTGCACCCCATGGGCTGGGACGCCTTCGGTCTGCCCGCAGAGGAATACGCGCGCAAACACAACATCCACCCCGCCATCAGCACGCAGAAAAATATCGACAACTTCCGAAAGCAAATCCAGGCCCTCGGCATGGGCTACGACTGGGATCGCGAAGTGAACACCACCGATCCGAAGTATTACAAATGGACACAGTGGATCTTCCTGCAGATCTACAACAGCTACTTCGACAAACAGCAGCAGAAAGCGCGGCCGATCGCGCACCTGATCAACGAATTGGAAAATGAAAACTACGTCATCACGCCGGATGATGACGTTGTGATCAATCCGACGATGGAAGCGCTCGAAGCGCTCGGCGGACAAATCGGATTGTTCAGACGCTGGCGCGATCTGAACGTCGAAGAACAACGCATCGTGATCGACAATCAGCGGCTGACCTACATTGACGAAGTGCCGGTGAATTGGTGCGAAGGATTGGGCACGGTTCTGGCGAATGAAGAAGTAATCGACGGCAAAAGCGAACGCGGCCAATTTCCGATTGAACGCCGGCCGATGCGGCAGTGGATGATGCGCATCACGAAATACGCGGATCGATTGATTGAAGATCTGAATGAGTTGGATTGGTCAGACAGCCTGAAGGAAATGCAGCGAAACTGGATCGGCAGAAGCACCGGTGCGGAAGTCGATTTCGAAGTCGCCATCGCTTCATCAAACCACGACGCCCCGCCGCCAACAATCACCGTCTTCACCACCCGCCCCGACACGCTCTTCGGCGCAACCTACATGGTACTCGCGCCGGAACATCCGTTGGTCGATGTCATCACGACACCAGATCAGAAAAATGCCGTCGAAGCCTACAAAAAAAAGAGCGCCGGCAAATCCGATAGAGATCGCCAGGAGTCGAAAGAGAAGTCCGGCGTCTTCACCGGCGCGTACGCGATCAATCCGGTCAATGACGAGAAGATTCCAATCTGGATCGCCGACTACGTTCTGACTGGTTACGGCACCGGTGCAATCATGGCCGTGCCCGCGCACGATGAACGTGACTTTGAATTCGCAAAGAAGTTCAAACTGCCGATCCGAATCGTCGTCAAGCCAACCGATGGACACGACATCGAAAAAGATGCGTACGTCGGGGAAGGCGTTGCGGTCAACAGCGAATTCCTCAACGGTCGCGCGACCGACGAAGCCAAAGAACACATGATTGTGTATCTCGAAACCGAAGGCCTCGGTCGGCGAAAGGTGAACTACAAACTGCGCGATTGGCTCTTTTCAAGACAACGCTACTGGGGCGAGCCGTTCCCGATCGTGATGGATTCAGCGGGCAATCACTTCCCGATTCCGGAATCGGAACTGCCTCTGACGTTGCCAGAGTTGAACGATTTCAAACCCACCGGCACGCCGCAAGGCCCGTTGTCGAAAGCAACCGATTGGCTGAAGTATGGGTCAGCAGTCGGCAGTCAGCAGTCAGCAAAAGACAGCGCCGACCTTCGCCGCGAAACCAACACCATGCCGCAATGGGCCGGCTCGTGCTGGTACTACCTGCGCTACATCGATCCGACGAACGATGAGCAATTCATCGATCCCGAAAAAGAAAAATACTGGATGCCGGTCGATCTGTACGTCGGCGGAGTCGAACATGCAGTTCTACATCTGTTGTATGCGCGATTCTGGCACAAAGTCTTGTTCGATCTCGGCTACGTCAGCACGAACGAGCCGTTTAAGCGACTCGTCAATCAGGGCTTGATCCTCGGCGAAACCGAGTTCCACTTTTTCGAACTCGATGGAAAACCGATCAGCGCCACCGAGTTGAAAAACATCGACGAAGAAGCGAGCGACAAAGGTTCGATGATGGTCGGCTTCCACAAGCAGACCGGCGCGAAAGCGCTCGGCACGCGCGTGAGTTCGCTGCTCATCGACAAGAAAGGCGATCGACATGTGTTGCGCGCGAACAGTGAGATTGCGGTCGATGCGCGCAGCTTCAAAATGAGCAAGAGTCGCGGCAACGTCGTCAATCCTGATGAGATCATCCAGGAATACGGCGCGGACGCGTTTCGCCTGTACGAGATGTACATGGGCCCGCTCGAAGCGCAGAAGCCCTGGAACACGCGAGACATCATCGGCATGGCGCGATTTCTCAACGGCGTCTGGCGCAACCTCGTGGGTGATGAGGAGAACAACAAGGTTGCATCGATCGTCGACGAAAAAATCCCCGAACCGCTCGATCGCATGATGCACCGCACGATGAAAAAAGTCGGCGACGACATCACGCATCTGCGCTTCAACACCGCCATCGCTGAACTCATCAAGCTGAATAACGAGATCACCGGCCTCGCCGAAGTCCCACGAGAATTGGCAGAGACGTTGACGCTGATGCTCGCGCCATTCGCGCCGCATCTGGCTGAAGAACTCTGGGAAAAACTCGGCAAGCCACCGAGCGTGGCAACGGCGGCCTGGCCGATCTACGACGAATCGAAACTCATCGAGAGCACGATCGAAATCCCCGTGCAGGTGAACGGAAAGCTACGCGGAAAAATTTCAGTGGATGCGAACGCAACCGATGACATGATCCTCTCAACCGCACGGTCCGACGCATCAGTGAAACCGTGGCTCGATGGCAAGACGATCAAGAAGGAACTTTACGTCCCCAAAAAGATGGTGAACTTCGTCGTCGCGTGATGGTTCACGCGACGGCGCAGTTCATTCTGTTCAATCTTCCGCGAACGCAGGCATCGCTTTCAGAAAGTGATCGGCGCGCTTCATCGCGGTCTCGAAATCCACGCCCTGCCATTCGGTCATCCAGCCCGCGACGCCCTTCTGCACCTGCTCGCGCGGCTGGAGTTTTCCGTCCGCGTCCGCGCAATGTTTGCAGAAATTCTTTGCCTTTGAATTCTCGGTTTGATCGTTGAGCGGCATCGTGCAGGCGTGGCAGAATCGCATGAAAAGCTCCTTGAAGTGGATGTCGAAAAGTTTACCGATTCAATCCGGCAATCGCGCGCCGATCTTCAAAAAACTCCCGGAATTTCTTCCGATGGCGGAGTTCTTTCATTCGCCCGGCAATCAGGTGGATCATCTCTTTCGAATCCAACTCGCCGTACCCGCGCAACACGCGCATTCGATCCGTGCGGCCAATGCGATTCAACAACACGCTCACGTTCAGCGCCGCCAGATCCTTGGCACACTCGCGCCGATGTGATCGCTTGCGACAGATGAGTCGTGAGACATCGATCAATCGGAAATGGAATCGATCCCCATCGCGCTCGACGAAAACATGACGCGCAAAGAGATCGGGAAAACACAATCCCGAATTGTGCATCTTCAGGATTTCTTTTCCGAGCGCATCGAGTGCCGCGCGTCGTTCAGCGAGGCTCGTGCAAGTATCGAGAAAATCATCAAGCGGAATCCCCGCGACAGACTCGGTGATGATGTAAGAAAATTTTTCTGTAGCCAGACCGAACCGTTCGCCGAATCCAAGCGCTCGCGCGGATTTGATTCCACGCTCATTCAGCAACTGATAATTGTTCCATTCACGCGCCGCCCGCGATTCAATGCGACGACCGAGCAACACCGGCCACATCGCATGGATGCGAACCGGATTCTTCGTCATGCGTTTGATGAAAAGCGTGAGTGGCTGCCCATCGACTTCGGTTTTGAACCGCACGACTTCATGCCGCCCCGCCTGCACGATCTCGCCGCGAACAGCTTTCACGCCGCTCTCGGTGTCGAGCCCAAGATGCTTCAAAAGGCTCGCGTTGTCGTTCAAAATGCTCACATTTTTTCCGCTGGTTCCAATCACTACACGCATCAAATGAAATGATGAATCCGATGTCAACTCGACCCCGCGCGTGCCGATTTCAAGCTTCGTCCAATAATCCAGGCACCAATTCGTTAGATTTCGATGTTTCATCATCAAGATTGATCCTGGCGGCCAATACTCCTAATGTATGTCAGAAGTAAATTTTGTTACTGGAGATTGAATCGATGTCGAACACCGCTGCCGAAACTTCCGTGATCAAACTCTCCGACAACGCCGCCAAGGAGATCAAGAGCATCATCGCCGACCAGGGCCTGAACGCCGCCGACACTCGGCTTCGCGTGGGCGTCAAAGGCGGCGGCTGCTCGGGCTTCAGCTATGTGCTCGATCTCGTTGAAGAAGCGCCGGGCGAAATGGATGAAGAGCTGGAAGCCAACTGCATCAAGATTGTCGTGGACTCGAAATCGCTTTTGTATCTCGAAGGCGTCGAGATCGATTTCAAGGATGAAGTCATGGCCCGCGGATTCGTGTTCAAAAATCCGAACGCGAGCAGTTCTTGTGGATGCGGGAATAGCTTTAGCGCGTAATCACCGCAGCCCGAACCCAACTATTCACACAATTTGGAAGTTGTTTCAATTAACTTCCCGGTTGCCCTGCGCCGTCAATTTGGCGTATGATGAGGCGTTCCGAAACGACCTATCGTAGTTTCGATTTTTGACTTTCGAAATCCAAAGTTAGCCAACGCCAATGCCCACAAGCGACGAAGAAATCAAAGAGCTCATCGCCGAGCAGGAATACAAGTGGGGCTTCACGTCCGACATCGAAGCCGACACGCTCGAACCTGGATTGTCCGAAGAGACCGTCCGCTTCATCAGCGCGAAAAAAGGCGAGCCGCAGTGGATGCTCGAATGGCGTCTCAAGGCGTATCGACACTGGCTGACGATGACCGAACCCCATCACTGGGGCAAGCTGAAATACGATCCGATTGATTACCAGGCGAGCAGCTATTTCAGCGCGCCGAAGCCGAAGAAAAAATCGCTCGATGAAGTCGATCCCGACCTGCTCGCTGTTTATGAAAAACTTGGCATTCCGCTTGGCGAGCGCAAGGCGCTGCTTGGCGTTGAGGATGACAGGCCGCAGGTTGCTGTCGATGCGGTGTTTGATTCGGTGAGCGTGACGACGACCTTTCAGGCGGAGCTGGCGAAGGTTGGAATCATCTTTTGTGGATTCTCCGAGGCCGTACAAAAGCATCCAGAACTCGTCAAGAAATATCTCGGCACAGTCGTCCCCTACTCCGACAACTATTTCGCAACGCTGAACAGCGCGGTCTTCACCGATGGTTCGTTCTGCTACATCCCGCCGGGCGTGCGTTGTCCGATGGAACTCTCGACGTATTTCCGAATCAACGCAAAGAACACCGGCCAGTTCGAACGCACGCTGATCGTCGCAGACAAAGGCGCGCACGTCAGCTACCTCGAAGGCTGCACCGCGCCACAGCGCGATGAAAACCAACTGCACGCCGCCGTCGTCGAACTCATCGCGCTCGATGGCGCGACGATCAAATACAGCACGGTTCAGAACTGGTATCCCGGCGACAAGATCACCGGCAAAGGTGGCATCTACAATTTCGTGACCAAACGCGGCAAGGCGTTCACGAATTCGAAGATCACCTGGACACAGGTCGAAACCGGCAGCGCGATCACGTGGAAATATCCAAGCTGCATTCTGCAAGGCGACAATAGTGTTGGTGAATTTTACAGCGTGGCTTTGACCAACGGACGCCAGCAGGCCGACACCGGCACAAAGATGATCCACATCGGCAAGAACACCCGATCGACGATCGTCAGCAAAGGCATCAGCGCCGGCCAGGGCCAGAATACGTATCGCGGGCTGGTGAAGATTTTGAAGAATGCGTCGAACTCACGAAATTACACGCAGTGCGATTCAATGTTGATCGGTAACAAGTGCGGCGCACACACCGAGCCATACATCGATGTGAAGAACACAACTTCGCGAGTCGAGCACGAGGCTTCGACTTCGAAGATTGGTGAAGATCAGTTGTTCTATCTGGCTTCACGAGGCATTGCGCTTGAGGATGCGGTGAACATGATCGTGAACGGCTTCTGCAAGGAAGTGTTTCGTGAGTTGCCGATGGAGTTTGCGGTTGAAGCGCAGAAGTTGTTGGCGGTGAGTTTGGAAGGATCGGTTGGATAAATCTGTGTAGGGTGGGCTTCAGCCCACCATCGCCAAGTGAATGAATCGGTGGGCTGAAGCCCACCCTACGAGAAAACGAAAACGAAATGTCATTACTCGAAATCAAAGGTCTCGAAGCCAAAGTCGCCGGTGTCGGCGGGCGGGAAATTCTCAAAGGTGTCGATCTCACGATCAACGCCGGCGAAGTCCACGCGATCATGGGCAAGAACGGTTCGGGCAAATCCACGCTCGCGCAAGTGCTCATGGGCAAGGAAAGTTACGAGGTCACCTCCGGCTCGGTCACGTATCAAAACAAAGACCTCCTCGAAATGGACACCGAAGAACGCGCCCGCGAAGGCATCTTCCTCGCGTTCCAGTATCCGGTTGAAATCCCGGGCGTCTCGACGAGCTACTTCCTCCGCGCTGCGGTCAACGAAACGCGCAAGCATCGCGGGCAGCCGATTCTGGATGCGAAGGATTTCCTCAAGCTCGTGAAGGACAAGCAGACGCTGCTCAAGATCGATTCATCCTTCATGAACCGCGCGATCAACGAAGGTTTTTCAGGCGGGGAGAAGAAGCGAAACGAAGTTTTCCAGATGGCAGTGTGCGATCCGATTTTCTGCATCATGGACGAAACCGATAGCGGGCTCGACATCGACGCGCTTAAAGTCGTCGCCCAGGGCGCAAACACTTTGCGTCGGCCAGACCGCGGGATTTTGATCGTCACGCACTACCAGCGCCTGCTTGATTACATCAAGCCCGATTACGTCCATGTGATGATGGATGGACGCATCGTTAAGACCGGCGGGCCGGAACTTGCGCACGAACTTGAAGAACTCGGCTATGATCCGATTGAAAAGCAGTTGGCGGGCGCGTGATCAGTGTGATCGATCTCGTAGGTTGTTTGACGTGGAGTTAGGATGTCGATGTTGGCCGCAGAGAAAAAATCTTCATCCAAGAAACCCTTGATGCCCAACCTTCCCGCTGCGCCGAACTGGATCGAATCGCTCCGCGCCGCCGGCAAAAAGCGCTTCGAAGAAGTCGGCTACCCCACCGACGATAAACTCGAAGCCTGGCGCTTCACCGATCTGAGAGGAATCACCAGCGTTGAATGGAAACCCGCCGTTGCAGACGAAGGCGCGGCCAAATCGATCTTCGATCAATACAGCTACGGAAAATCCGCCCACGAAATCGTTCTGACGAACGGCCATCTCGCGCGATCGCTCGGCCACCTTCTCGACCTGCCCGCCGGCGTTACGGTTCAATCGCTGAGCGACGCAGCCAGCGGCCCACATGCCGAGCTGGTTCGCAAGCATCTCGCGTCCCGCGCGAAGGCCGAATCAACGCCGTTCGTCGCGCTCAATCAGGCCAATCTAAATGGCGGCGTCTTCGTCCACGTAAAGGCCTACACCTACGTCAAAAAGCCGATCCACATTCTGCTCATCGCCACGCCGGATGAAGTGCCTGCGGTCAATCATCCGCGCGTGCTGGTCGTCGTTGAGCCGTCGGCAACTTGTACGATCGTTAAGAGTTTCGTCGGCCCCAAGAGCGGAAAGTATTTCACCAACGCCGTCTCTGAAATCATCGTTGGCGATCATGCGACTGTTGATCACTACAAGCTGAATCAGGAATCGCTCGACGCCCAGCACGTGAGCTCGATCGAAGCTCACATCGGCAAGCAGAGCCAGTTCATCGATCATAACGTGACGCTCGGCAGCGCGATGACCCGCAACGACATCACCGTGAAACTCAACGGTGAAGCCGCGTATAGCGTGTTGAACGGATTGACGATCATCAGCGGAACTCAGTTCGTCGACAATCACACCCTGCTCGAACACGCGTACCCGAACTGCCCGAGCTACGAACTCTACAAGCATGTGCTCGATGGAAAGTCACAGGGCATTTTCAAAGGCAAAATTTTCGTCCACGACGTGGCACAGAAGACCGATGCCAAGCAGGCAAGCAAAACGCTTCTGCTCAGTGACGACGCACAGATGAACGCACAGCCCGCGCTCGAAATTTACGCCGACGATGTGAAATGCACCCACGGCAGCACGACAGGCCCGGTCGATGAAGCGATGCTGTTCTATCTCGAAACGCGCGGCCTCAATCGAGAACAGTCCAAGCAACTCCTGACCTACGCCTTCGCCGCCGACGTGACCCGACGCATCAAGGTCGAACCGGTTCGCGCGCGAATCGAATCATGGATGGCGGCTCAGCAAGGCCTGCCTCAAGACCTGCGAATCCAGGAACTCGGTTCGCACGATGATGATGTGGTGTATTGATCTGGTCGTTCTTTGAGCTTGCACGGTTCATCCCCCATCCATTTCAACGAATGGCCCCTCCAAACGGCGCTTGACGCTTGATCCATTGACGGTTGTTCTATTGACACTGGATCCTTTGCGCATCGAATTTTCGAAGGAAATCACATGATTTTTGCCCGATTCGCCCGTGCCGGTCTCGCCACACTGTTTGTCCTGGCAACGGCCAGCGTCGCGCACGCTCAGGACCAATTCGTCCGCCCCGGCCTGCGCCTGACGTTCTCCGCATCCGGCTACGAACCGGGCCAGAATCGTGGACAGGGTTCGAACGGAATCGTGCAGGTCGATATCGTCTCGACCGACAACGGCGTCTGCACCGCCAACATCACCTCGTTCGGAATCGACGCCAACACCAACGCGCCGATCTGGGCGTCCACCAGCGGATTCGTCGGGCAGGGAATGAATGTGAGCGAGTACCTTGTCGATCCTGCGTGGCTTGCCGATTACGAAAAAAATCACGGGCCGGAAGCCGAAGTCAATCGACTTCAAATCGAGTTCAACGGCAAGCCGGTCACCGCGCTGCGCATCGCGCCGCCAAGACAGAAGAACGATCAGATCAAGAAGGCCAAAACCTACGACATGGCAACCGGCGTGTTGCTGCTCATCAACGATGTGAACTCGCTCGGCGGAGTTGGAACACAACAGCTCGTGTCGGCGCGACAGGTCAATGTGCCGTGGGCGAGTGCACAAGTTCAAAGCCCGCTCGCCCAGGTGCGCCGGCTCGATTACGCCGGTCAAACCGGAATGCAAATGCAAGGCGGCGGAACAAATTGCCGCGTGACCACTACGATGCAACTCGAGCCGAAGCCAGGCTTCACGATGTGCCAGACCGTCAGCGCCGTGGAATACAATCCCGGCCAACCCTACGCATACCCCGCCACCACCGCCGTCTACAGCACATCCGGCGCCAGCGCGATTTGGGTCGATCCGAATGAACTAAGAAAAGTTCAGCCCGGCACCGTAGGCGATCAGGATCCACACACCGGCGTGGCGGTTCGATTCGAAGGTGAACAGAACGGGATGCTTGTTGTTTCAAGTGTCGGGCCACAGAGTCAGACTCAAACCGGATACGATGCGCAGTCGGGATTGATGATGTGGCAATCGAGCAGCCAGCGCAATGGGAACGCGGTCAGTCAGACGAATATTCAGTTGGTGGGACGACAGTGAGCTACTCGATTGTCGAGGATTGATCTTTCCTACAAGAGTAGTCGTTTAGAGTAGTCGTTCAGCCGGCTCACTTGAGAGCAGTTGATTCGTGAGACGATGAGTCGTCACCCGAAATCGCGACTCATCTCTCGACAACCACGATCATGCCAGCGAATTCCTCATTGCCTCCCAGCTTGTCGATTTTGCGAACATAGAATTTCGAAATCGTTCCATCGAGATAAAGGGCGTTCTCACATTCCAGTTCATCGCGGAAGGCACTTGCCAGTTCGTAGAACGTTACCGGCGTGTGTGAGAGAACAAAGATGACCTCGCCACTGCGACTGACACCAACCGCGCTTCGGATTTGACGGTTGTTTGAATCCCTGGCGAACTGACTATTGACCACCCCGTCAGCCAACATCATCGGTCCGGATTGGATCGCGGAAATGATCTGCTTGTTTTGAAAATCTGAAGTCGCTTGGATTGAGGCGCCGGTTGCAGTGATGACAAGGACACCATTGGGCTGAAGAAAGAAGTTGCCGGTGCCTTCGGCGGTGTTGAGTGGTGCGAGTTCAATCCCATTTTGTATCAGCAAGCCGATCGGCGTTCGATCAGGCGAGAAGATTCCTCCGTTGGTGGCAAACAACACCGATTTTCCCTTGCTCGATTGATTCTCCACAGCAGCGTGAAGTGTGCGCAGCAGGCTGCCGTCCTCGCGCTTCCATTCCGTTTTGAATTCAGCTCGATTGAGATCGACTCGAATGACACGAAACGAACGATTCGAAATCCATTTTGATTCGTACATAACCCCAGGGCCGATGAACTGTTGACCTGGTGCCCTGCTGATCGAGGCAATCACCAGTCCCACCGCACAGAGAATTACTACAAAATAGACAAAGCGTCTCGTGGAACGACGGCTCATGTAACTAGATTAACGAGCGCTTTGCTGATCGGCGAAAGAATGGAAAAATCCACGCGAGCATCACCAACAATGAAGGCTCCGGAACACTCTTGTACCCGATCAGACTGTGCGAACCGACGTCCGCGTTTGAGATCGTGATTACCGTGGGTTTGGGAACATAGTGGTAGCCGATGAGATCGAGCGCACGCAGGTCGGCGGCGAAGATGGGTTCGATCACGCCGGCGTTGAGAGAAGGGTCCATCACACCCAGAAGTTGTCCCGTGAGCGCGTCATCTTTCCAATGGCTGGCTTCGTGGCCATCGCCGGTGTAGCGGCCGGTACTCATAGCACGCTCACGCTTCACATCGTCGAAAATCGAGACGCCGCCTGTGTTGAGGTAACGTGGGAAATTTGTGAAGTCGTTGACGCTGGTCGGATCTTTTCCGGCGACGTTATCCTGGAATCGAAACAGGTCGAGCGGGGTGATGACAACCTCGCCGGTCAGCCCGTCGCGCTTGAGTAGATCGACGCCATCAACCGCCGAGATAAATCCGAGCGCGTGGCCGAGTTCGTGCGTCGCGACGGTTTGAAAATCGACCTTGCCCGGAGAAACGCCGTCGCTTCGGTCGTAATCGAAAGCGACGTTGGAATTGAAGAGGATCGTCGCATCGATCGGGCCGTAGAGGGCATCGAGGTCGATCAGATCCATGTATCCCAGCGCTTTGAAGTTGGCCTTGGTGGCGACGAATTTGTTGCCGAAAGTGAAACCCGCAGGCAGCGTGAAGTTGAATTGTGAGAGCGTGGGCAGGTGGGCGACGATTGCATCATCAGGCTCATGCGCAGCGGCATTCACGATTTTCTGTCGAAAAAAATCGAAGGGAGCCTGGAACTTGACCGAGTTGGCGTTGGCAATCGCGCCGGGATTGAGCGTGCCACTCAGCCCCGCAGAGATGTTGATGGTGATGTTGTTGCTGAACCGGCTCGACCAATCATTCGCCGCCCGATTGAACGCGCCGAGCGCCGCGGGGTTGGCGGCCAGAGCTGTGTCGGGCGCGATGGTGATGGTCATCGCGCCGAAACAAGGCGTGACAAAACTCACAACGGCGACGGCAAGGGTCGCGCTGAAACGAAACATACTGGCCTCCGCGTTTCCCCCTACGAGAGCATCATTCAACGTGTCCAGTGAGCGCGCGTCGGCAATCCTTGGCGGACGGATCGTTCTCAGGCGAACTGGCGTCATACGACGATCATTCAGCCCGCCTGAGTAGGCCCCATCATCCATTTTTCCATTTCCGACGGGTAACCCAGTGCGTATAGCCCGAAGTTTGATACGCTCGCATGCCATCAATCCAGGAGCAGACGATGAGACCACTTCCGCTGGCTGCAATCGTGTTGGCGTTGATCGCCATTTTTTCAACCGCCGCACGAGCTGAGCAACCGCTCAGCGGGCATCAGCAGACGATCTACAACGAAGTGAACGCGGGTCTCGATGCGGTTGATCAGGCGCTGGCCGATGCTCGCGCGAAGCTCGATGCTGGTGATTTGTCTGGCGCATCGGGAACGTACAACACTGCGGTTCGAAACTTCAACAATCACGGGCGGCGGATCAGCCAGTTGCCTGCGGGCCACACGCTCACCAATGAACTGCTTTCTAAAGCGGAATTGCTCGGCGCGAAGTTGAAGGAGACGGGCGATCAACTGAAAGCAGGATCGACCGGAAATCAGCAAGGCCCCGCCGACAAGCCCGCCGAAGGTGATTCGGCCAAACCCGCGCCCGCGTCGAGCAAGCTTGATTATCGACAGGTGGAGAAGCTCAAGAGCGTCCGATTCCATCTCAAGGAAATCGAACCACGCGCCAACCGCATCTTCGAACTGACCGCTGGAAATCTGGATGCAGAAGCGATCGTTGAAGCGCTCGACTTGATGAAGTTTGTCCATCAACGAATGGGATACGTTTCCAACAACCTCGCAGAGTTGCCTGCAGAAAATTCGGAAGTGGCTGTGGAGGCGAAGCAGTTCAACTCGCTGGTAGAAAAACTGGCGGCAGCGCAGGCGGCGATCGAGAAAGCCGCGCCCGAGGCCGACCGGCAGATCGCAGCGCTCGGCGAGCAGATGAATAACGATCTGGCGATGGTGGATAGCTGGTCGAAGAGTCTGGGCAATCCGCAATTTCTTTTCGACAATCGTCCACAAGATGCGATGACCGCAGTCGGCCAGTTGCCGCAGATGCGCGCAGCGCTCGGCGCGATGATGACCCGCTGGACAACCCGCTCGACCGAAAAGCCCAACGACACAATCGCCGCCGACATGGTTCGCCAGTTGAAATATGTGGATGGACAACTGACCGAATTTGAGCAGTACACGAAATCGCAAGCGGAGACATTGCCTCAGGCGATTCAGAACGAACTGACCGAAACAGAAAAGTTGATTGAAGTTGCAGTCACCGAACGTCGTCCCCCTTACTTCGGACCGGATGGTGGTGTCGCCCAGCGATTGAAGTTCGCATCCGAAAAACTGGCGATGCTCAATGCGATCGATCCCGCTGCCGGTGAACCGTTTACCAAAGCGATCGAGGCGACGCGCGAAAAATCCGTCGCTGCCCAAAAGTCACTTTCAGAAGAGATCATCAAGAGCAACCTGAAACCCGCAGAGCGCTACGCCGGCCCCGACCTCGAAGACCTCCGCCAGCGCGTCATCGCCACCTGGAAGGAGATGCACCCCACCGACGAAATCATCGCCGTCATCTTCAACACCGAAGGCTGGAGCCGAACAACGAGATGGGATTGGAGCAAAGGATATCAAGCCTTCGAAAAAGTGGACTACGACCACATCCAACCGAAACTCTTCTACAAGCTGAACGATCAGCAGGCAGTGCAGGTGCCGGTTGAAATCTACAAAGACTACATGAAGAACGAGCGCATCGTGGTCAAGCCGTGGGACAAGGAAGCCGAACCGAGCGTGACGTTTATTTATCTGCTGGAGAATTTGAAGTAGTCGCGCAGTCGGATTGCGCGGATTCATCTGGATAGAGCAGAGTCGTCAAACGCCGAGGCGTTCTTTCCACGCTTTCAATTGATCCTCAAACGGTTTTCCACCGGCAGCGCCGGCGCTTTGATATCGTTTGACGACGTTGTGTGCGCCGAGACAGGAATAGACATCATCGGTGACGTGGATTGGAGATTTTGAATCTGGATTTTGAGATTCTGAATCGGAGATTTGAGATTTCGTCGACGCATCAATCACCTCATTGAACGCATCCACACTCAACTGACCAAGCGCATGTTTTCCCTCGCGCTCACATCGCGCGACGAGTGTGCCAACGATGTGATGAGCAGTCCGAAACGGAATTCCTTTCGTCACCAGATATTCCGCCAGCGACGTTGCATCCAGAAATCCTTTATCCAAAGTCGATTCGATTTTTTCCTTGTCGAAGGAAGCGCTGTTGACGATCGCCGCCGCCATCGTGAGGCAACTGCTCACCGTGTCGTACGCGCGAAAGACGATGCGTTTGTCTTCCTGAAGGTCGCGGTTGTAGCCGATGGGCAGGCCTTTCAGGATCGTCATGAGCGCGAACAGATCGCCGTAGACGTTGCCACATCGTCCGCGGATGAGTTCGAGCATGTCGGGGTTTCTTTTCTGCGGCATCATCGACGACGACGTGGTGTACCGATCCGCGATCTTGATGAAGCCGAACTCGGTGGTCATGTAAATGATCCACTGCTCGGCCCAGCGGGAGAGGTGTTGGGCGATCATGGCGCAATGAAAGACGAACTGGCACGCGTCGTCACGGGAGGCCGTCTCAAAAATCGAGTTGATTGCAACACCACTAAATCCGCTGTAGCACGCCTCACGCTCGCCGGGAGGACGCAGTGCAGTGTTCAATGCAGATAATGTCTCTTCAGTGTCGATTGCTAGCGAGCTACCCGCAATTGCTCCACTCCCAAGTGGCATTCGATTCGACAAATCCGGCTCGATCATGTCGTAGCGCTCCGCCGCTGCATAGAAGAAAGTCGCCCATGCAAGGAGTTCTGCGCCTGCTGTGATTGGTTGCGCGCGCTGGAGATGCGTGAATGATGGCATCACCACGTCTCGATTCTGTTCGGCTGCTGAAACAAATGATTTGCTAAGATCGTAGGTTTGCAGAACAAGTTTCGTTCGATGTTCCTGCACCCAAAGCTTGAGATCGAGCGCCACCTGATCATTCCGGCTCCGCCCCGTATGCAGTTTCCGCCCCGGCTCACCGATCCGCCGAGTCAATTCCGATTCCACGCACATGTGGATGTCTTCCAACTCCGGCTTGAACCCCGCCCACTTCGGCCCATCCCGATCGATCTCGCTTTCGATCTCCTTCAAACCTTTGACGATCGCATCCCGATCCGAATCCGTGATCAATCCAACTTTCGCCAGCATCGTCGCGTGCGCGATCGAGCCGGCGATGTCGTGCTTGTAGAGCCGCCAGTCGTAGCTGATCGATTCGACAAACTCCTGCGCGATCGCATCGGTGGCTTCGGAGATTCTGGCTTGCCAGCTTTTGGTCTGTTCGGACATGCTTCGAAGTGTAGTCTGATGGAATTGAAACGACAGATGGTGCTTTCAGAGGAAAATCTTGAATCGATTCGACGAAGTGACGTGACGAGTCGAAGTCACGTACTTGTTCGTGTTGTTCTTCCAAACAACGTGAACAAGCTCACGGCTACTTGGATAAGTCAACGGTTTCTGTAACCAGTTCAACCACTTCGACGAGTTAATACATCCGACCATAGAACGGATTCGTTCCTGATTTTTCGGACACCAGCGCCCAGCCACATGCGCCGCCAGCGCCGGGCCAGATGTAGATGGTGCAGTTGTTCTCTTCCACCTGGGCAAGAGGAAAAGTCGGGGGCAACGCGAGAGGTTTGGAATCGAATTGGAAGAGCAGAAATGTTTCACTGTCGGAGTGCCAGCGCGTGAAGACCGCCGGCTTGCCGTCGAACGTCACCACTCCGCCGCCATCTAGCGTGTACGAAGGGCCGGCATTCAGGATGTACGGCGGGAACGATAGATTTCGTTTCTCGAAATGAGCGAGCAACGCCTGGGCATCGCTGGTTTTGATTTCGAGTGTCGGCTCTTCAACATCGAACTTCGCAGCGGTCGATGCAATTTGGGCGGCGAGCATCGGCGCGAGTGGTGGTACTTGATCGGGCACCGGCTCCGCATACGGCCAGTTCAAATAGAGGGCGGTCGACAAACCAATCAGCATGCACGCCGCAAGGATCACGCGGCCGATCGGGGTTCTCGTCCAACTTCGAAAGTTATAAACATTGGCCGGCCTGCTGTGGGTTTCCGACGAATCAATCGTCACGTTTTGATTCGGAATGCCGAGCAGTTTCGATTCAAGTCGATTCGACAATTCCAGCTTCGACATCGTCGACCGAAGCTGATCGACCTCTTCGATCAACGCATGCCAATCCGGTTGATCCTGAACAGGTAACGCGGCGATTTTCTCGAGCAACGATTTACGCGCATTCGGCTCGACAGAATCGTACGCCAGCTCAAGCATTTTCTGATGGATGGGATCGTCGTGGCGGATCATGGTTTGGCCCTCGACTTTCCCGAATACATATCGGCTCGGAGATCGGCTCGGGAATCAGCTCGTTGAGAAAAAACCTTCTCCTTGCGCAGGACTTTTCGCGCGCGATCGAGTCGTGAAAGAACCGTGCCGATCGGGATGCCCAATGCTTCGGCTGTCGCTCGACACGTCATTTGCTGTTCGAAAACCATCAGGAAAGTCTGTCTCAAATCGTCGGAAAGCTGCATGAGCGCCGATTCAACTGCATCACGATCATCAAACTGTTGATTGGGATCGGGCCTCGATGATTCGACATCGATCGCACCGTTGAGCGAAACAGTGTTGCTCTGCCGCTGGCGTTGCTTTTGAAAATGCGCGAAGCGAAATCGCATGATTTGAAACAGCCACGCTCGGGCATGCTCCGGCTCGCGCTGGGATGCGATGCTGCGCCAGGCTTCGGAAAAAGTATCCTGCACGAGATCTTCAGCGAGCGAATGATCGCGCGTGAGTTGATAGGCAAAGCCGAGGAGCGGGCGCGCGAAATCGCGCACCCACCCCTCGTACCGCGTTCGATAGGCCTGACGTTCATCCATGCGCCGCACTTCGACCGGATCAATTCCACAGCTTATCCGTTTCTTCGACGCAACAGGAGCAACGCAGGCGTCACCAACGCTAGCGCCGTTGGCTCAGGGATCGGAGCCGATGCAACCACGAACTGATAGCCCGCATCGGAAAACAATCCCTGGCTGTAAACAAACGAAGTTCCGACTGGAGTACTCGGATAGAAAATCGAATTGCCACTCACGCTCGCATACGAGTCGAGAGAGGTGAAACCGAAACCTGACTTCGATCCACCAATCGGAATGTAATCCGCGGGCGAGTTGGCGAACCATTGAATGCCGTAGCCGTTGCTGCTTGACGGAAAACCGGTGATGAATGAAGACCAGTTCGGCGGACTTGAGACCGTCAGCGGACTCGTCGCCAGATAATCCTGACCCGGAATCCAAGCAGACCAGAACGAGCCGACCGTTGTTGTGCCGGTGGAATTCAGCGTAATGGCGTAGGTGTTGTTCGGGGATGTTGCCGTCCGAGTAAGCAAACCAGTCGCCTGCAACGACGCCATCGCCGTGCTGCCCGAAACTGCCAGAAATGCCGCAGCCGTCCAAATCGCCTTTTGCATTGTTCTCCTTCGAAAAAGGTCAAGTTCCCTAAAAGAGTGAGTCGATCCGTCCAAATTATTCGCCTGCCGAAAAATTTTCTTGCAATAACGCACCGCTCAAACTGGTGCATTGATGTCTCTGCCGTGCGTGAGCGGTTTCAAATGACTTTGGAACACTCTATTTTCTGCGTACGATGAGGAACTGTGCTCGATTTTCTCGATCCAAATCTCGGCAAGGGAAAGCGCGTCGTCGTCGCCATGAGCGGCGGGGTCGACAGCTCCGTTGCCGCCGCCCTGCTCAAGCGTCAAGGCTTTGACGTGATCGGAGCGTTCCTGCGCCTCGGCTCGCCGGATGGAGTTGGTGAGGATGCCGAAGAGTGCAAAATCGATCTGACCGCCCCCGCCAAAAGCAAGCAGGGATGCTGTTCGGTTCTCGATGCCGCCGACGCCCGTCGAGTCGCCGCATCGCTCGATGTCCCGCTCTACGTCCTCAACTTCCAGGAAGATTTCGGACGCATCATCGACTACTTCGTCGGCGAATATAATTCCGGTCGGACTCCGAACCCGTGCGTGCGATGCAACGACTGGTTGAAGTTCGGCAAGCTCGTTGACTACG
>Ga0138256_10003096_pt1 | contig 17738 bp, 21 predicted proteins | sample KNB2016incub_MG_FD_105486 | JGI IMG/M metagenome (GOLD analysis project Ga0138256, IMG submission 105486) | Active sludge microbial communities from wastewater in Klosterneuburg, Austria - KNB2014incub_MG | ecosystem: Engineered > WWTP > Activated sludge > Unclassified | place: Austria... | reverse complement strand
GCTTGAAACCCTAATCGGCAGCCTCGCCGCGCGTTTCCGCCAGCATCCCGGCCACGCGCTCTTAATCGATTACGGCCCCGACGATCGCTCGCCCGATGACACTCTCAGGGCCTACAGCGCTGGAACGCAGATTCATCCACTCGCCCAGCCCGGACTCTCGGATCTTACCGCCGATGTCGACTTTCCACGTCTGCGCAAGATCAGCGAAAGCGAAGGGCTGGCCGTGCATGGCCCGATACAGCAGCGTTATTTCCTCACCCGGCTTGGCGCCAAGGAACGCGCAGAAGCACTGATCCGCGCCAATCCGCAGCGCGCCGACGAAATTCGCAGAGGCGTCGAGGAACTTGTCTCGCCCAATCACATGGGCGCAAGGTTCAAGTGCGTGGCCCTAACGCCGTATGGCGTGAACGCCCCTCCCGGATTCTAAGCGGACCCTTTGATGACCGACACACGCCCGCCCTTCGAAGAAGCTCCGGCGATCAAGCGCTTCTCAATGCATGTGCGTCACGGCTTCTTTGGGCGGCGCGGCGGCGTCTCTCACGGCGTCTACAAATCGCTCAATTGTGGGCCCGGCTCGGGCGATGAGCCCGAAAAGGTTCTGGAGAACCGGCGCCGCGTCTGCCTCGCACTCGGCGCCTCTCCAGACAACCTCGCCGCTCCTCGTCAGATTCACTCTGCTAAAGCTGTCCTGGCCGATCGCGCCTTCCTGGCCAACGAACGGCCGGAATGCGATGCGCTCGTCACTAAACGTCCCGGCCTGCTGCTTGGCGTGCTGGCGGCCGACTGCGCGCCGATCGTCCTATGCGACCCGCACAACGGCGTCGCCGCCGCCATCCATGCCGGCTGGCGCGGCGCTGTCGGCGGCGTGATAGAAAGCGCAGTCGAGCTGATGGTTCAGGTCGGCGCCGATCCCAGCAAAACAGCGGCCGGCGTGGGGCCTTGCCTCTCACAGTCGTCCTTTGAAGTGGGTCCGGACCTCGCCGACGCCGTTTTGCACGCGACGCCATGGGCGGAGAACCTGTTTAACGGGGGAATCGGGGATCGCCAGTTCTTCGATTTGAAACGGTACTGCCTGGGCCGTCTGGCGCGTCTGGGCGTCGGCCATATGGACGCTCTTGCGGATGACACGCTGACGCAGCCTGACGTTTATTTCTCCCATCGCGCATCCGTGAAAGCGGGCGATCGCGACTGTGGGCGGAACATGACCGGGATCATGCTCATCGCCTGAGCAGAGAACACGCTGCAGATTCAACGTGCTGTGGAATCGCACTGAAAAGTGGTGGCCTCAGGATCACTCCCAAGGAATCCGCGCCTTTCGCGATTGCAGCCGCTTCGATTCTGCGACAGAAGCGTGACGCCGAGGGAGCCCCCTCTGACCAGAAGGTCGAGGGGCGGCATTACGGGAGAGCGGGCGGATGAAACTCATCTCATGCAATTCCAACCGGCCCCTTGCCGATAACATCGCAGCCTATCTCGACATCCGCCTCACCAACGCCGAGGTGAAAACGTTCAAGGATCGCGAAGTCTTCGTGAAAGTAAACGAAAACGTCCGCGGCCAGGACGTCTACGTCATCCAGTCCACGTCCGCTCCGGCCAACGATCACCTGATGGAATTGCTGATCACGATCGATGCGCTTGTCCGCGCCAGCGCGCGCCGCATCACGGCAGTGATCCCGTATTATGGTTACTCGCGTCAGGATCGCAAGACCGACGGTCGCACGCCTATCTCCGCCAAGCTGGTCGCCAACCTGATCTCCACCGCGGGCGCTGATCGGGTTGTGACGGTCGACCTTCACGCCGCTCAGATTCAGGGCTTCTTCGACAAGCCGACCGACAATCTCTTTGCCCAGCCGGAAATGGCCGAAGACATTCTCAAGAAGTATGGCAGCAAGGACCTGATGATAATTTCGCCGGATGTCGGCGGTGTCGTCCGCGCCCGGGCCCTGGCCAAACGCCTCGAGGTCGATCTCGCCATCGTCGACAAGCGCCGCGAGAAGGCCGGCGAGTCCGAGGTAATGAACATCATCGGCGACGTCGAGGGTCGAAAATGCATCCTGATCGACGACATGACCGATTCAGGCGGCACACTGATCAACGCCGCTGACGCGCTGCTGAAGAAAGGCGCGAAGGAAGTCGCCGCTTACGTGACACACGGCGTTCTGTCGAACGGCGCTTCCGCCAACATCGACAAATCCCAGCTCAAGGAGCTGGTAATCACCGACACGATCCAGGCTTCGGAGTCGGTCACCAAGGCCAGGAAGATTCGCACGATCTCCCTCGCCCCGCTCATCGGCGAAGCCATCCGCCGTATCGCAAACGACGAGTCGATCTCGAAGATGTTCGACTAGGCGTTAATCTCAGCCAGCCGTCAGCTGCAGTCCTTGCACTTGCGTCGGATCAACGGGCGCGCCGTTCACCAGCACTTCGATATGCAGGTGCGGTCCCGTCGACAGCCCGCTCGACCCCATCATGCCGACCACGGCGCCGGCTTTGTTGCTATCGCCCGGCTTCACCTGATCTCATTCATCTTGCCAAAGGGCAGGCCACAGTTCTCGGGCGTCTTCAGCTCCACGACATTTCCGTATCCTGCTGCGTTCTCCGCTCGCACGTCCCGCGCACTGCCGGGCGCGTGAATTTCGACACCGCACGGCGCGGCGAAATCGACGCCGGCATGAAACTTCGTCTCGCTAAAACGGATCAGCGCGGTTGCCGAACCCGCTCGTCGTCCGTGCGCCCCCGTTGATCTGCGATTTTCACAGCCTGGTCAGATAGCAGGCAAGCAAAATCGCCGTTGTTTTGTGCAACTCGAGATTTTGGCGCCCGAAATATCGGCGCCTCACAGGCGTCTTACCAACAGCCGCACGTTTCGTGGGCGGAATCATCGCTATCCGCCTAATCAGCGGGCAGCGCCGCGCAGTTGGCGAAGCCTATGAGGACCCCATGACCATCCTGAAAATCGGCCGCAATGCGGTCGTTGCTGCTATTTGTGCGCTCATCGCAGCGCCTGCCGCCTTCGCGGAAACCAACACGGGCGATACCGCCTGGGTGCTGACTGCAACAGCGCTCGTGCTGATGATGACCCTGCCCGCACTCGCACTCTTCTATGGCGGCCTGGTGCAATCGAAGAACGTGCTTTCGGTGCTCAGCCAATGCGTGGTCATCGCATGCCTGATGTCCTTGCTCTGGCTCGTTGCCGGCTACTCGATCGCCTTTGGCGACGGAGGCGAAGCCAATGCAATCTGGGGCGGCCTCGGCAAGGCCTTCCTATCAACCGTGGAAGCGACCAGCAACACCGGCACGATCCCCGAATCCGTATTCTTCATGTTCCAGATGACGTTCGCGATCATCACCCCGGCCCTCATCGTCGGCGCTTACCCCGAACGCACCGGATTCGCCTTTGTCCTGATCTTCTCCGCGCTCTGGATGCTGCTGGTCTATGCGCCGGTCGCTCACTGGGTCTGGGGTTCAGGCGGCTGGCTGTTCGAACAGGGCGTCCGCGACTTCGCTGGCGGCCTCGTTGTCCACGCAACCGCTGGTTCATCGGCGCTCGTCGTCGCCGCGCTAGTCGGAAAGCGCAAACACTTTCCAAATGAGATGCGTCCGCCGCACAGCCCTGTCTTCGTAATGATCGGCGCGGCGCTGCTCTGGGTTGGCTGGTATGGCTTCAACGCCGGCTCGGCTCTGTCTGCCGGCCACAACGCCGGCAACGCCATGCTGGTCACGCACATCTCGGCGTCGGCCGCCGCGCTTACATGGATGGCGATTGAGTGGGTGAAGTTCGGCCGCCCGGGGCTGGTCGGCACGGTCACGGGCCTCGTTGCCGGCCTCGCAACCATCACGCCTGCGGCCGGTTCTGTTGGGCCTGTCGGCGCACTGGTCATCGGCATTTCGGCGTCGTTCGTGTGCTTCTACGCCGTCACTTTGATCCGCAATATGCTGAAGATTGACGACAGCCTCGACGTCTTCGCCGTCCACGGCGTTGGCGGAATTCTGGGTACGCTGATCCTACCAGTACTCGCGACTGCCGGTCCTCTTTCACCGGGCCTCGGCGAGATCACGATGGGTCAGCAGTTCTGGGTCCAGGTGCAGGGCGTCGTCGCCGTCATTGCCTGGTCGGTCGGCGTGACACTGGTGATCGTGAAGGTGACAGGCCTCGTCGTAAATCTCCGCGTGAAGCATGAAGCCGAGGTCGAAGGCCTCGACATGCATGTGCATGGCGAACGCGGCTATCACGGCATGAGCTGAGCGAGACTAGAACGTCCCGCGCATCGCTTGTTGCACCGGTCGCTTCGCTGCCGCCGGCGCAGCGGCGAGCGCGCGCGCATGGCCGACCCAGTCGTCCCGACGAATGCGCCCACGGAAATGCTTCAGCTTGCTCTCGACCCAGTCAATCTCGTCCGGCGTCCACTCGGCCACCTGCCAGAAATAGAACACGCCAACGTCATTCAACAACGACGCCAGCATCGGCCCCACGCCGTCAATCAATTCCAGATCATCTGGCGTGCCGAAGGCGGGTTCGGCGAGCAGGTTCGCCTTATCGTCTTTGCGCCGCGCCGTGTTAATGGGATCGCTCTCACGCGCCGGCCGCATCGGCGCCACTGGCGTAGGCGCCTCACGCACGACCTGCAGACCTGGCGCGATGCGTGCTTCTGCTACGTCCGCGCGCGAACGCAGCATGTGATGGACCGCAGCAAGACCGTACTCGATGGCCGTGAGCCTGTTCTCGACGGCCACCAGGTCATGGCGGCTATCGATAGCCCGCACGGCGCCCAGCACCGGTTCAAGATCAGGCCCCGGCATGCCGCCCAGCGCTTCTTCCAGCCCCGCAATGCGCATGTCGATCGGTTGCAGCGCCTTGCCTTCGCGCACTTCCGTCTGCACGGCCATCAGCGCAGCCTCAAGCGCAGCAAAACGGCTATGCAGCGGCCCGAAATCCACCGGCGGCTTGTCCAGCGCCATGACGAACGTCTCGAGGTCCGAGAGTGATTTCTGGAGCGATCCAAGATCAGGCGGGGGAATATTCCTGATCCCCGCCTGCAGCTCGGCCAGCCGCGATTGCACCGACGCCATGTCCGGTATCCGGATATTGTTCAGCGCCGATGTGATGTTCGCGAACCGTCCTGAGATGGTTTCCATGTCGCTACGACGCGAGCCTTCTAGGCGCGCACCCAGCTCGACCAATTTGGCTTCCAGCGCTGCAATCCGGCCGTTCACCGGTTCCAGTGTTTTCACAGCCAGTCCGACAGATGCGATCCCACTATGCACTGGCCCGAAATCCACTTCCGGCAATTTCAGCTCTCGCAGCGCGCCCTCGAGGCGCGAGAGCCGCTCGTCCAACGGTCGCACATCTGTAGGCTGTATCCGTGCTACCGCCTCACCAACATCGGCCACGCGCGAGATTACCGGGTCGAGCGTGAATGCAGCCAGCTTCAGCTCTATCTGCTCCAGTCGCGACTGCACGGGGGTCAGATCGATATCCGGCAAGCGGATGTTAGAAATCGCCGATTGCAACCGCTGCAGACGTTCGTCCATCGGCTGCAAGTCCACCGGCTTCTGGCCCTCCAGCAGCTTTGCGACGGCCGCCAACTCCTTCTCGAGATCATCACGTGTCGCCAACCCGTCGATGCGACTGGTCTGCATCACCAGCCGTTCACGGCTCGCCGCCAGATCTTCGTGACGGCGGCTCAGCCACCACCACGCCAGCGCGGCGCCCAGCGCCGCCGCGAGCAGCATGAGGATGAAGATCTGAAGCAGCAGGAACCACATGTCAGCGTCTCACAAATGGAACTAGGTCGGCGAACGAACAGTATGTATCTCGATCCGGCGATTGCGAGCGCGCCCCTCATCCGTGCGGTTGTCCGCAATAGGGTTGCTCGATCCAAAACCTTCCGACACCAGCCGGTTCGCCGGAACGCCGCGCGCGACCAGCGCCGCACGCACAGCTTCGGCCCGCCTGCTGCTCAATGCGGCGTTCGAGGCCGACCGCCCGATGTTGTCTGTATGCCCCTCGACCCGTAACACGCCCTCGCAATGCGTCGCCGCGCGTGCGATCGCTGTCAGCGCATTGTCGCTTGTCGGGCCGACGACCGCGCTCGCCGTCGCAAACTCGATGGTCGCCGCGCTCAGCAGTCGCGACATCGTCTCATCACAAGAAGCGCCCCCCGCCGCGCTCAGAGGCGCCAGGATCGTCTCCGCGACACCGGCCACGCCATCATCGCCAATCCGTGGCTGGTTGCCCGAACCCGGCAGCAACGGATCCTCAGTCCATGTAAACTTGTCATAGACCCATGTCGCAGGCTGCGCCTCGCCGAACAATGTCGGCGCTTTCGCTTGCCGGACGGCTTCCAGCACCCGCTCCGCTTCCTCGCGCGAAGGCGGCTTGCCCTCCAGCACCACCCATTGCCCCGAGACGCTATAGGACGCCCAGTCAGCCCCGACCTTTCTGATTGCTTCGCGCGCCGCCGCCTCGGTAGGGGCTTGCACCTCGCCAATCGCGAACGGAATTAACGCCACGATCGTAACCGCAATCAGCCCGATCAACGAAATAAGCCCGAACGGCATGAATGGCAGCCGACCGCCCACGCCCCAGGGAGGCCGGGTGGTTTCCGTCACAACCGTCGCTTCGTTCGTCCCGGCCATGCCCATACATACCCAAATACCACGCCCTCGCCGATCACTGTCCCTTCCGGCGCGAGTCCTACCAAGGGTTAATTCGGCCCGCTAAACGGCCGCAAAGAGGGCTTCGGCGGCAAGCTTGCGCCCCGGAAACCCCTCCCGTATAAGCCCGCCTTCCCGAAAGGCGGCGATTGTCGCTGCCTGTGTAGTCAGGGTGCTAGGGCCAGACCGGCCGACATCAGGGCGAAACGGAGAGAAAAATGGCCAAGCCTGAAATCGTCCTCAATGTCGACGTTCGCGAGAACACCGGTCGCGGCGGCGCACGTGAAACCCGCCGTCAGGGCAAAGTCCCCGCCGTACTGTATGGCGGCGAGATCGCCCCGGTCGCCATCGCGATCGACAAGAAAACCATCGTCCAAGCTCTCAAGTCCGGCAAGTTCATCTCGCACACCGTGACACTAGAATACAAAGGTGAGCGCCAGCTCGTGTTCGCTCAGGACATCCAGTTTCACCCGGTCTCCGATGAACCGACCCACCTCGACCTTTACCGCGTCGAAAAAGGCCAAGTCATCCGCGTCGCCGTTCCGGTGCACGTAACTGGCCAAGGCGTGTCGCCCGGCATCAAGCGCGGCGGCGCCATGAACATCGTGCGTCACGAAATCTGGCTCTACGCCCCGGCCGACTCGATTCCGGAACATCTGGAAGCTGATGTTTCCGAAATGGAAATCGGCGACGCATTGAAGATCTCGGCGATCAAGCTGCCGGAAGGCGTGCGCCCGACGATCACGGATCGCGACTTCACCGTCATCACGATCGCAGGCCGCAAAGCCAAGGATGATGTTGTGGAAGACAAACCGACCGCTGCCGCCGAAGCCGCTCCAGCCGCTGCTGCTGCGCCTGCGAAAGGCGCCGCCGCCGCTGCTCCGGCCGCTGGCGCCAAGGCCGCTCCGGCCAAGGCCCCGGCCAAGAAGTAAGGACGTGAAGCCGGCGCATCCAACGATGCGCCGGCGCATCCTTCGGGACGGCTGTGATGCTGCTCATCGTAGGTCTTGGAAACCCCGGCGCGAAATACGCCGGCAATCGTCATAACATCGGTTTCATGGCGGTGGACCGCTTCGCGTCGAAATACGCGTTCGGCCCGTGGCGCAGCCGCTTTCAGGGCGAAGTGGCCGACGGCTCGCTCACCGCGCCTGACGGCGCGAAGGTCAAGGTCCAGCTTCTGAAACCGCAAACATTCATGAACAATTCCGGATATTCGGTTGACGAAGCGATGCGCTTCAACAAGATCACGCCGGCGAACACCGTTGTCTTCTATGACGAGATCGATCTCGCGCCCGGCCGCTTCCGCATGAAGACCGGTGGCGGCGCGGCCGGCCATAACGGCATCCGCTCCATCATCGCTCAGGCCAGCCCCGACGTGCGCCGCGCGCGCATGGGCGTAGGCCATCCGGGCGACAAGGAACTGGTTCACGCGCACGTGCTGTCCGATTTCGCCAAGGCCGACCAGCCCTGGCTCACCGCCCTGATCGACGCCTGCGCAGAGGCCCTGCCCTTGCTGCTCGCCAACAGCGACGACAAATACCAGACCGAAGTTATGCGCCTTGCGCCCGCGCCGAAGAGTGACCCGCGCAAGCCAACCGACAAGGAAGAGAACTGATGGGCTTCAAGGCTGGAATCGTAGGCCTGCCGAATGTCGGCAAGTCGACCCTGTTCAACGCCCTCACACGCACGGCTGCGGCGCAGGCGGCGAACTATCCGTTCTGCACGATCGAGCCGAACGTCGGCGACGTTGCGATGCCCGAACCTCGCCTCGACGTGCTGGCCAGGATCGCCGGCTCGAAGGAAATCATTCCCACGCGCATGAACTTCGTCGACATCGCTGGCCTGGTGAAAGGCGCTAGCCAGGGCGAAGGCCTCGGCAACCAGTTTCTAGCCACCATCCGCGAAGTCGATGCGGTGGCCTATGTGCTGCGTTGCTTCGTGGACGACGATATCACCCACGTTTCAGGCAAGATCGATCCGCTGGCTGACTTCGAAGTCGTCGAGACCGAATTGATGCTGGCGGACATGGACTCACTTGAGAAACGCCGCCTCAACGTCGAGAAGAAGGCCAAGGGCGGCGACAAGGACGCCATCCAGACGCTTGAACTCCTCAAGCTCGCCCTCGAACAGCTCAACGCCGGCAAGCCCGCGCGCCGCGCGACGATTGCGCCCGAGGACCAGAAGGCCTGGAAGATGCTCCAGCTCCTCACCTCCAAGCCCGTCTTTTACATCTGCAATGTCGACGAGAACTCCGCCGCCACCGGCAACAAGTTCTCCGACGCGGTCGTCGCCCACGCCAAAGCCGAAGGCTCCGCCGCCGTCGTCATCTCCGCCAAGATCGAAAGCGAAGTCGCCGTTCTCTCCGACGAAGAACAGAAGGAATTCCTGGAATCCCTTGGCCTCGAAGAGCCCGGCCTCAACCGCGTCATCCGCGCAGGCTACGAGCTCCTTGGCCTACAGACCTACTTCACCGTTGGCCCGAAAGAGGCCCGCGCCTGGACGATCAAGAAGGGCACGACTGCCCCGCAGGCCGCCGGCGTTATTCATGGCGATTTCGAGAAGGGCTTCATCAAGGCTGAGACGATCGCCTACGCCGACTACGTCAAGTTCAACGGCGAAAGCGGCGCGAAGGAAGCCGGCAAGGCGCGCCAGGAAGGCAAGGAATACGTCGTCCAGGATGGAGATGTCATGCACTTCCGGTTCAACGTCTGAACCAGGCTCAACAAAAACGTCCGCCTCTTACGAAACGGGCGCTTTGCTTGCGATCAGCGGACTTGATCAGCCGAGACGCAGATATATGCCGAGGCTCACGAGGTCGCCGCGATGGTTGCGTTCATGGACGCGGCCATTGCTGGATAGATAGGCCTCGCACGGATAGTCGCGATCGCGTCGGTTGTTCCAACGCTGGCCGCGGCTCGGGACATGGGACCAGGCGCGCGCCGAGCAGCTGATTACACAATAGTCGCGATGGCCTTCCCGTGGGTCACGCCAGCCATTGTCACGCTTCATGTCTCGCTAGTCTTCCCGAATATCGGGGTAGCGGTCGGCATTGAGCCGCCATTCCCCCGCGCTTGCCATCGGCGCTAGCGCAATAACACCCAGCGTAAGAGCGCCTGCGCGCATCATTTTCTTGCTCATGTCCTTCATGGCCGTTCTCCTAGCCAAACGTATCCCTCTATGCGCCTGCAGACCTACTCATTGTGTCCTCCGTTCTGCTTCGGATGCGCAAAACGCAGCGATTTCAGGGCGATATGAACGACCGTTCAGGCTGCGCGCCAAATTCGCGTTGCGCAGCGAACGTCGCCGACGAGCGATTGATCTCGCGCCACGCATCTGCCCAAATCGGATTCGAGTCTCGGGCTCGGGAGTCAGCCATGCGTAAGAGTCTTCTGGGCGTTTCATTCTCAGTGGCGTTAACCGCGTGCGGTCAACCAACGGCGCCCGCGCCAGCCGCAGCCGCAGTACCGCCCACGGAACACACGCAAACTTTCGTCTCAAAAGCGCGCGCCAGTATCGAAGGCTGGGAAACCGACCTCACAGCCTATGCCAGTATTGGCTCGACTCTTCCCGCCTTCGCATTGAAGCAGGCTGATGGCACCGAACTCACACAGGAAAACCTGCGCGACCGTTGGACCATTCTCGGCTTCGTCGGCGGCAATGACGCTGCCGCCATGACGGAGCACAACTATATCGCGGCGCTCAACTCCGCAGCCGATCAGGACCCCGACCTCGACTTCCTTGCCATTCAGACAGCAGCAAACGCGGCTGCGCCATGGCCGACGGTTTACGATGGGGCCGGCATCGCCGCCGCGTTGCACGTTGATCCCACGCCAGCCTACATGCTCGTCGGCCCCGACCTTACCATCGAGGGCTATCGCGGCGCGCTCGCATCCACGCCCGACAATGGCATCAAATCCGTCATTCGCGGCGTCGCCGAAATCCGCAAACAGGTCGCCGCGCCTGAATAGCCCGACCGGCTCCACTAAACTTTAGCACGCCGGGTTGACCCTCTAGTCGTCAGCGCCCACTATGTGAGTGAACGCTCACATGACTGGAGGAATATCTCGTGATCCGTCGCCCCATCGGCAACAGCCGTCCGCTTAACGCCATCGGCCTCGGCTGCATGGGCATTTCCTTTGCCTATGGCCCCGCCATGGAAGACGCCGACGCCGTATCGCTGCTTCACCAGGCGCTCGATCTCGGAGTTGATCATTACGACACCGCCGAAATGTACGGCTTTGGAGATTCCGAACAGAAGATCGGCAAGGCTTTCCACGACCGGCGCGAACAGGTCTTCATCGCCACAAAATTCGGGCCGGTCTACAATCGCGAGACCGGCCAACGCGCCGGCGTCGACGGCTCGGAGAAAAACGCCCGCCGCGCCATCGAGCAGTCGCTGAACTTCCTCCAGACCGATCACATCGACCTCTGGTATCTCCACCGCCGCGACTTCACCCGTCCCATCGAGGAAACCGTCGGCGCGATGGCGGATATCGTGAAGGAAGGAAAGGTCCGGCAGATCGGCCTCTCTGAAGTCACAGCCGAAACCCTGCGCGCCGCCGCGAAGGTCCATCCCATCGCCGCGGTACAATCCGAATTCTCGATCTTCACGCGCTTTGTGGAGGAAGGCGGCATCCTCGAAGCCTGCAGGGAACTCGGCACGACGCTCGTCGCCTATTCTCCACTTGGACGCGGCATGCTCGCCGGCTGGTCGAAGGACTGGAAGGCCGACGGCTGGGATTTCCGCGCTACAATGGCGCCGCGCTTCCAGGGTGAAGCGCTGGCGAACAACCTCGCCCTCGTGGAGGAGATCGCGCGCGTGGCATCGGATCTCAATGCCACAGCCGGCCAGGTCGCGCTCGCCTGGGTTCTCCAGCGCGCAGACAATATCGTCACAATCCCTGGCACCACCAAGGTCGCCAACCTGAAACAGAATCTCGACGCCGCGGATGTGACACTCACGCCAGGCGCGATCGCCAAGCTCGACGGTCTCGCCGCCAAGGTGGAAGGCGAACGCTATGACGAAACCGGCATGAAGGGCGTCAATGGCTGATCCTGCCGATCAACGGAATCTACCGGACGCCGACCTCCGCGACGCACGATTTGTATTCGCGCGTCACCAGCGCCTGCATCTCGCTCGTCATCGCGGCCAGCTTCTCGGGCGCATAACCCGTGAGCTCTGCACACTCCCGCTCGGCGGCAACATGAGCAGACCGCCCCACCGCGGCGCTTTCTCCAGCGCCCGTCGACCCGGCCGGCGGCGTTTCAGGCTCACACGCGGCCAGCGCGAACACGGCAAGAAAAGCGACGCGCATGACGATGCCCTGAGCCAATCCGATTCCAATCGCACCCTGACAGCCCACCCTATTGGGTCAACCCGCCCTTGATCCGGTGCTGGCGCGCCGCCACCTTGGCGCCATGCTGCCAGCCATTTTCGTCTCCCACGGTTCTCCCATGCTCGCCCTCGAGGATGCGGAGGCGCGCGATTTCCTGAAACGTTTGCCGGCCTTGCTGCCCGAACGGCCAAAAGCCATCCTCATGGTGTCCGCCCACTGGGAGCGCCTGCGCCCTGCGGTAAACGCTCCGCCCGCCAACGAAACGATCCACGATTTTGGCGGCTTTCCGCCTGCGCTCTACCAGATCCAATACCCCGCCCCGCCTTCGGCCGCACTTGCAAAGCGTGTCGCCGACCTCCTCGCCGCAGCGGGCCTGCCTACCGACATTGACCAAAGCCGCGGCCTCGATCATGGCGCATGGGCGCCATTGATGGTCGCCTGGCCCGAGGCCGATATTCCCGTCGTCCAGCTTTCGGTCCAGACGCGCCTCGGCACGACGCACCATTATCGCCTCGGCCAGATCCTCGCCCCGCTGCGCGAGGAAGGCGTCCTGATCGTCGGCTCCGGCAGTTTTACCCACGACCTCGCCAGCCTCCGCACGTCAGGCGGCCGCATTGATGCTCCCGAGCCCGACTGGGTTCATGCTTTCGCCGAATGGATGACCGCGGCTCTGCTTGAGAACCGCGTCGACGACCTGCTGAATTATCGCAGACTCGCGCCGCAAGCCGCGCATAATCACCCGACTGAGGAGCACCTCCTTCCCCTTTATGTCGCCCTTGGTGTCGCGCCGGATAAGGTAAATCACCTTCACCAAAGTACGACCAACGGGATCCTGCGGATGGACGCTTTCGCGTTCGGCTGAGCCTCACAATCGCCTGATCCTGCCTCGCACATCTGTTGCTCGGCCCCAGTGTGCGCTAATCCAGAGCAAATGACCCGGAAAACCGGGCTGTCACTGGTCGGCAAACAGGCAGGAAAAATGACGACGCTCGCTTCTCATCGCCCATCGCTCCTTCGCCGCGTTGCGGCAGGTCTCGCCGCGACTGCGGCATTACTCGCTTCAGCATGCGCCAGCACAGGCGCGTCGACGTCCAGCTCGGCGGTGCCGGCCATCGGCCTCTACGAGCTGCGCATCTACACGGCCTCGGCCGGCAAGATGGATGCGCTCGACGCTCGTTTCCGCGACCACACGGTCGATCTGTTCAAGCGTCACGGCATGACGCCAATCGGCTTTTTCCATGTCGCGCCGGTTCCCAACCAGCCCGCCGACAACAGGCTCTTCTACATCATGGGCTACAAGGATCGCGCCGCGCGCGATGCGTCGTGGTCGGCCTTCGCCGCCGACCCAGAATGGAAGACAGTCTATGCCGAAAGTCAGAAAGACGGTTCGCTGACGTCGAAGATCGAAAACATCTTCCTGAATGCAGCCGAGTACGCGCCCAAGCTAAACGTCACGCCGTCGGCCACGGCGCGCCATTTTGAATTGCGTACCTATACGGCGACGCCGGGCAAACTCGAGAACGTGCACGCCCGTTTCCGCGATCACACGATGCGGATCTTCTCCCGCATCGGCATGACCAACATGATGTACTGGCGCCCGGTCGCCGATCAGCCGCAGATGGCCGAGAAGATGGTCTACCTGCTATCCTATCCCAACGCCGCCGCGCGCACGACCATGTGGCAGACATTCGGCGCAGACGAAGAGTGGAAGAAGGTTTCGGCTGAGAGCCAGAAAGACGGCCCCCTCCTGATCTCTCCGGGCGGCGTTGTCTCTGTCCAGCTTACCCCGACCGACTACTCGCCGCTGCGTTAGGACGCAGTTCCGTGCGAATCTACAAGGCGGCCAGTCCAGACGGATTGGCCGCCTTTTTCATGACAGAACCCCGGTCTTGTACATTGTTGCAATTGCAACTATATACAAGCCAACAGCATTTCCAACCGGGAGATCCCAATGATCGAAGTCCGGCCTTTTGAAACCCTCGGCAGCGCCAACCATGGCTGGCTTGACGCCCACCACCATTTCTCCTTCGCGGAGTACGCCGATCCTAAGCGCATGAGCTGGGGTCGTCTCCGCGTCTGGAATGATGACTTGATCTCGCCCAAGTCCGGCTTCCCCTCGCACCCGCACCGCGACATGGAAATCATCACCTATGTCCGAACAGGCGCCATCACCCATCAAGATTCGATGGGGAATAAGGGCCGCACAGCTGCAGGCGACGTTCAGGTGATGTCCGCCGGAACAGGCGTGCGCCATGCCGAGTTCAACCTCGAGGACGAAAACACCACGCTCTTCCAGATCTGGATCGAGCCCGATGCAACCGGCGGCAAACCCGGCTGGGGCGCGAAACAGTTCCCAAAATCGGATCGCACAGGCGCCTGGTCCATCCTTGCCTCAGGCAAGGGCGATGACGGGGCGCTCGAAATCCGGGCCGACGCCCGTGTTGCGGGCGCGACCCTCGAAGCCGGCCAGGAATTGGCGTGGGAAACTGAGCCCCACCGCCACGTCTATGCGGTCCCCGCCACAGGCGTGATCGAAGTCGACGGCAAGCGGGTCAAGGCCCGTGACGGTATTGCCTTCACCGGCGGCTCGAAAGTTGTCTTCAAGGCGATCGAAGGCCCCGCCGAGATCGTGCTGACCGATACGCTCTAAACTTTTGTAACGCATAGCGAGCATTCTATCCTGCCCCGACCTGCTATAGCTTCCGCTACGCCGGGTCGCGCCGGTTTCGTTCTGGACGGAGCAACCATGCGCAAAGCCATTGTTCTCGCGGGGCTTCTTGCCCTCGCCCCGATTCTCTCCGGCTGCATCGTAGCCGACGTCGCAGGCGCAGCCGTTGGCGTTACAGGCGCAGTCGTCGGGGGCACCGTCGATCTGCTAACCACCTCTCCCGAGGAACAGCAGGCCAAGGACAATGAGCGCCTGCGCCGCGAAAATGAGGAACTTCGACGCCAGTAACGCCAATATGGCTCAGCTGGGGCCTTTAATAGGCTCCCGTTCATCCCACCTTCAGGATAGGTTCGATCAAATGCCCGGGCCTTAAACCTGCTGCACGGATTGATTGAATAACTCAGGGAGCAAACCCATGCGCATTGCAACCGCCGCTTTTTCCGCCGTCGCCAGCCTGATGCTGGCCGCCCCCGCCTTCGCCGTCACGGTTGAAGCGCGCACCTCTCCTGCATTCCAGGAAAAACTGAAAGACGATCTCGGCGTCCGCGAAGAAAAGATCCTGACGGATCGCCTGAGCGAGAAGGTTACCCATGTCTTCAACCTGCGCGGCGTGAAGGCTGACCGTGTCGTCGTCACGATCGAAGACGCCAAACCCAATCGCCCGACCTGGGAGCAAACCGCTGACAAGCCCGGCCTCGACCCGATGCGCTCGATCAGCATCGGCGGCGCCCGCGTCACGGGTATTGCCTACGACGCGTCTGGCAAGGAGATCGGCACGTTCGAATACAAATGGTATGAGAGCAACATTGCCAACGTGATCCCAGGCGCAACCTGGGACGACGCGCAAAAGACCTTTGACCGCTTCGCCAGCCGCTTCGCGGACAAGCTTGCCTAGATCGCCCGACACGAATCGAAAACGCCGCCCCGAAACGGGCGGCGTTTTTGTCTGAGGTCACGGAATTCCCGTCACCTTGTGCGTTTGCAAACTCAACCGCCATTGCGGATGTTCAAGACAGTAAGCGATGCACGACGCCGTGTTCGCCTCGCGTGCCGGCCCATCCATCGGCTGCAGGAAGAAGTTGCGAAACGCCAGCCCCGCAAACCGCTCCGGCATCGCATCCGCCTGCGGGTACACGAGCTTCAGCTCATCACCCGAAACCTGCTTCAGCTCCGCCGTCGACTTCGGCGACACGCACACCCAGTCGAGCAACTTCGGCGCCGCCACAGTCCCGTTCGTCTCGACCGCAACCTCGAACCCGCGCGCCTGTAGCGCCGCGATCAGCTCGTCATCCAGCTGCAGCAGCGGCTCGCCACCCGTGCACACGACGTAAGGCTTCCCCGCCTCACCCCTCCACCGCGCCGCCACATGCTCCGCCATAGCCCAAGGCGTCGCGAATTTGCCGCCGCCATCGCCATCCACGCCAACAAAGTCCGTATCGCAGAACTTGCACACCGCATGCGCGCGATCTCGCTCCAGCCCGCTCCACAGATTGCATCCCGCAAAGCGCAGAAACACCGCCGCCCGCCCCGTCTGCACACCCTCGCCCTGCAGCGTGTAGAAGCATTCCTTGACGGAGTAGGTCACCGCACACCCCGCCACGTCTCCCAGCCCCGCCCGCGTAATTCGCACGCCGGGCATGTCCCGCATCCATAGCCCCACGCATGCTGATGTGTCCGATCGCCAAGATAGCAGGTGTGGGTCTCTTCCACGATCAGATCGACCAACCTCGTCCCACCCAGCTCATCGCCCAGCGCCCATGTCTGCGCCTTGTCGAGATACATCAGCGGCGTCTCGATCGGCGTCGGCCGGTCTAGCCCCAGCGTCAGCATGGTCGACGTCGCATCGATCGTGTCACGCCGGCAGTCAGGATATCCCGAGAAATCCGTCTCGCACATTCCGCCAACGAGCGCCCTAAGGCCGCGCCGATAAGCCACCGCCCCCGCAAACGTCAGGAACACCAGATTGCGCCCCGGCACGAACGTGCTCGGCAACCCGCTCGCCGCAAACCCGATCTCCTGCTCGCGCGTTAGCGCCGTATCCGACACCTCACCCAACACGCCGAGATCGATCAGGTGATCCTCGCCCAACCGCGCCGCCCACCCCGGAAACGCCTCGCGCAGCTTCGCCAGAAATACCGTCCGGCACCGCAGCTCCACCGAATGCCGCTGCCGGTAATCGAACCCGATCGTCTCAACGCGCTCGAAGCGCCGTAGCGCCCAGGCGAGGCAGACAGCGGAATCCTGCCCGCCGGAAAACAGCACGAGAGCGGATGTGATGGTCATTCCTGTGCGATGGCGCCGCATCCCCCATGGGTCAAGGCCGACCCGCTTGCCACCTGCCGCCAACCATCGCAAAACCCACCGCACGATGGGTCGCATGATTTACAAAATTCTCACGGCAGAACAGCTCGCAGCGGTCGAGGACGGCCATGCCATGGAGGCGCCCGTCGACATCGCTGACGGCTATATCCATTTCTCGACCTCGAAACAGGTCCAGGAAACGCTGGCCAAATGGTTTAAGGGCCAGACCGGCTGCGTCCTCGTATCAGTCGACAGCAATGATTTCGGGCCAGACCTGAAATGGGAGAAATCTCGCGGCGGCGACTATTTCCCGCACGTCTATACCACTGTGCGCGAGTACAATATCAGCTCGATCTGGCCGCTCGACGAATTCGATGCCGAGGGCGTACCGCTCGCCCCGGATTTCGTGCTTCGCCAGCCCGAACCTGAGAGCAAACCGGGCCCCGCCCCGTGAGCATCTACGACATAGCCAGCCGCGCCGTCCGCCTACTCCCAGCCGAGAGCGCCCATCGCTTCACCATCGACGCCCTGAAAACCGGCCTCGCCAAGCCCGCGTCGCAACTCGACGATCCGCGCCTTGCGGTCACGCTGCGCAAGTCGGGCCTCAAACTGCCCAACCCGATCGGCCTCGCCGCCGGCTTCGACAAGAACGCCGAAGTCTTCGCCCAGATGCTCGCCTTCGGCTTCGGCTTCGTCGAATGCGGCACCGTCACGCCGCGCCCGCAGGCCGGCAATCCGCGCCCGCGCCTCTTCCGCCTCGATGCAGACCGCGCGGT
>Ga0138256_10003095_pt1 | contig 17739 bp, 15 predicted proteins | sample KNB2016incub_MG_FD_105486 | JGI IMG/M metagenome (GOLD analysis project Ga0138256, IMG submission 105486) | Active sludge microbial communities from wastewater in Klosterneuburg, Austria - KNB2014incub_MG | ecosystem: Engineered > WWTP > Activated sludge > Unclassified | place: Austria... | reverse complement strand
AGCGGGGGCGACGTGACCGCGATCAAGCAGGCGCTCGAGCGCGTGCTCGACGAGGACATCGCCAAGCTGCCCGAGGGGACGGACTCCACGCCCACGCCGTCGCGGGGCTTCCAGCGCGTGCTGCAGCGCGCGGCCATCCACGTCGAGTCGAGCGGTAAAGAAGAGCTGCGCGGGCAGAACCTCTTGGTCGCGATCTTTGCCGAGGTCGACTCGCCGGCGGTGGCCGTGCTCACCGAGCACGGCGTGACGCGCTACGACGTGGTGAGCTTCCTGTCCCACGGCGTGGCCAAGGCCGGCGACGACGACCCCGAGGTGTCCGCGGCGGGCACCGACCCGGGCGGCGAGCACGACGAAGAAGGCGAGCCCTCACGCGGGGGCAACGCCCTGGAGAAGTTCGCCATCAACCTGAACGAGCGCGCCAAGGCCGGCGACATCGAGCCGCTGGTGGGGCGCGAGCGCGAGCTTCGCCGGGCCATTCAGGTGCTGGCGCGGCGCAAGAAGAACAACCCGCTGTTCGTCGGCGATGCCGGCGTGGGCAAGACGGCCATCGTCGAGGGCCTGGCGGCCAAGGTGGTGGCAGAAGACGTGCCCGGGCCGCTCATGGGCGCAGAGATCTTCGCGCTCGACATGGGCTCGCTGGTGGCCGGCACCAAGTTCCGCGGCGACTTCGAGAACCGGGTGAAGGCGGTGCTGAAGCAGCTCGAGAAGCGCCCGGGCGCGATCTTGTTCGTGGACGAGATCCACACCGTGATCGGCGCCGGCGCGGCCAGCGGCGGCACGCTGGACGCAGCGAACCTGCTGAAGCCGGCGCTGTCGAGCGGCAAGCTGCGCTGCATCGGCGCGACCACCTTCGAGGAGTATCGCAGCCACATGGAGCGCGACCGGGCCCTGGCGCGCCGCTTCCAGAAGATCGAGGTGCTCGAGCCGAGCTCGGAAGAGACGCGTCAGATCCTGGAGGGCCTGCGCCCGCGCTACGAGGAGTTCCACGCCGTGCGCTACCTGCCCGACGGGCTCGACGCGGCGGTCAAGCTCTCGGAGCGGTACTTGCACGACCGCAAGATGCCGGACAAGGCCATCGACTTGATGGACGAGGCCGGCGCCGACGCGAAGCTGGAAGACGGCAACGGCGCCAGCGTGGGCGTCGATCGCATGGAGGCGGTCGTGGCGCGCATGGCGCAGATCCCTCCGCGACAGGTGTCGAGCAGCGACAAGAGCGCGCTGAAGAACCTGGAAGAAGACCTGCGCCTCGTGGTGTTCGGCCAAGACCGCGCTCTCACCGAGCTCGCCACGGCCATCAAGCTCTCGCGCGCGGGCCTCCGGCCTGCCGACAAGCCCATCGGCTGCTACCTGTTCCGGGCCGACCGGCGTGGGCAAGACCGAGGCCGCCAAGCAGCTCGCCAAGACCATGGGCATCGAGCTGGTGCGCATCGACATGAGCGAGTACCAAGAGCGGCACACCGTCTCGCGCCTGATCGGCGCACCGCCGGGCTACGTCGGATTCGACCGCGGCGGCCTGCTGACCGAGGCCATCGCCAAGACGCCCCACGCGGTGCTCTTGCTCGACGAGATCGAGAAGGCGCACGCCGACGTGTTCAACGTGCTCTTGCAGGTGATGGACCACGGCACCTTGACCGACAACAACGGCAAGAAGACCGACTTTCGCCACGTGGTCTTGATCATGACCAGCAACGTGGGCGCGGCCGATCTGGCGCGCCGCCCGGTGGGGTTCGGTGATCGCAGCAGCCGGGGCCTGGACGACGTGTCGTTCAAGAACACCTTCAGCCCCGAGTTCCGAAACCGCCTGGACGCCCGCATTGCCTTCGACCCGCTCTCGCCCGACGTGATGGGCCGCGTGGTCGACAAGTTCGTGGCCGAGCTGGCGGCGCAGCTGGGTGATCGCAACGTCACCCTCGAGCTCACCGAGAAGGCCCGGCTCTATCTGGCCGACAAGGGGTACGACAGCCAGATGGGCGCCCGCCCGCTGAGCCGGCTGATCCAGGACGAAGTGAAGCGCCCGCTGGGTGACGAGCTCTTGTTCGGCGCGCTCGAGGGCGGCGGGCACGTCGTGATCGACTACCGCGCTGGAAAGATCTCGTTCGACTGTACGCCGCCGCCCGGCTCTGCCAGCGCGAGTTGACGATCACCCGTCAACTTCCTGCGACAGTGTTGCCTGTGCCACGACACCGACGGGCTGGCACAGCCTGGTTTTCTCGCGCGAAAGCGCGGCCGGCCCCACCCTCGGTTGCGGGCACAGGCCTTGCTATTCACGCCGCCATGCTGCCCGTCGCCCCCAAGAAGATCCTCCGAGACGCTCTCATCGGCTTCGGTATTGGCCTGATTGCCATGCTGGGAATCAGCTATGGCGCCGGGGCGCTGGTCGGCTCGCCGCCGGCCGCGGCGACGTCAGCGCAGTAACGGCAACCCGTCAGCAGATCGGAGCGGGTGCTCCGGTGTGGGTGCGCCGGCTACACCTGCGGGACGGCCGCGGGGTTCCCCGCGGCGCCACTAGCGCGACTCGGCCAGGTTCTTCAGCCCGCGCTGCTTGGCGTTGACCAGGATGGCCATGTTGCCGTTCGGGTGGCGGTTCTCGCGCATCAGCTGGTGGCAGTCGCCGGTCCCCGCGAAGTCGAAGGTGCGGGACAGGCACGGGTCGACCTTCTGGGCGATGACCAGGTCGTTCACCCCCTTGGCCTGATCGTCGTTGGCGAAGTGCGAGCCCTGGAAGCGCTTCTGACGCATCCAGTGGTAACGCAGGTCGAGCGTGGCGTTGTACCCGCTGGTTCCGGCGCAGATCACCACCATGCCGCCGGTCTCGCACACGAAGCCGCTGGTGGGCACCGTCGCCTCGCCGGGGTGCTCGAACACGATGGTCGGGTTCTGCTTGTCGCCCAGAGCGTCCCAGAACGCGCGGCCGAACGCGCGGGCCTGCGTCAGCCACTCGCCGTAGCCGGCGTCGTCGGTCCAGTGCGGCAGCATGCCCCAGTGGTGGAAGCTCTTGCGGTTGATCACGCCGGCCGCCCCCAGCTGCCTGCAATAGCCGAACTTGTCCTCGCTGTTCACCACCGCCACGGGTCGGCCGCCGGCTGCCTTCACCAGCTGGATCGCCATCGAGCCCAGGCCGCCTGCGCCGCCCCAGATCAGCACCGGGTCGCCTTCACGAACCACGTTCGGTGCCCAGCCGAACAACATGCGATAGGCGGTCGCGCCCACCAGCATGTAGGCCGCGGCCTCTTCCCATGACAGGTGCTCGGGTTTGGGCAGGCACTGGTGGTCCTGCACCTTGGTGAACTGCGCGAAGCTGCCCCAGTTCGTCTCGTAGCCCCAGATCTTCTGGCTGGGCGCGAGCATCGGATCTTTTCCGGCGACCACGTGGGGATCGTTCGGGTCCCAGTACCCGCAATGGACGACGACCTCGTCGCCGACCTTCACGTTCGTCACCTCGGCCCCGACCTTCCACACGATGCCGCTCGCGTCGGAGCCCCCGATGTGGAAGTCCTCTTTCTCGCCGGCCTTCTGCCGAGCCTTGATCACGTTCAGCGGCACGCCGAGCGCCGCCCACACGTTGTTGTAATTGACCCCGGCCGCCATCACGTAGAGCAGGACGTCCCGCGGCCCCAGCTCGGGCACAGGGACCTCTTCGATGCGGAAGGCGTCCTTCGGCTCGCCGAACCGCTCGGGCCGGATCAGCTGCGCGAGCATGCGCTCGGGGACGACACCAACCTCGGGGATCTCGGCGAGCTCGAAAATCTGCTTGGCCATGGCGCGCGTGGAGTCTATGACACGGCGCGCCAATCAACCAGGTATCTCGCCGGAAAGCTCCGCATTTTCGGGGCTTGCTGCCCCCGAAGGCGCGGTGCAAGTAGGACCAGCCATGACCGAGGACCCCGCCGACAAGTCCGCCGCGCCGCGCACCCTGCGGGGCGACGACCTCACCCCTGCCGTCGATGCCCTCGGCGACCTCTGCCAGCGCGCGAAAGCGCGCGTGCTCGGACACGTGACCGAGGCCGGGCGCATCTCGTCGCGCTTGCTCGACCGCCACCAGCTGGCCGCGCACGCCCTGGCGTACCTGGCCACCGAGGTCGAGGCCGCGCGCCAGCTCGTGGCGTGGTCCGCTCGCGTCGGCGGCGACCTCGAGCGCGCCATCGCCGGCGTGTACGTCGGCGAGCTCTGCCGGCAGCTCACCGGTGGCATCGACCTGGGGCCGTGCGAGTCGGTGTCGCTCGGTCAGCTCTGGCTCGAGGGGGACGACATACGCGAGACCCTGGGCCGGCCCGACGTCCAAGCGCTGGCCGAACGCTATGGCTCGGGCGACGGCGTGTGCGAGCTTGCGCGCCTCGCACAAGAGCGGGGCACCTTCGGAGACATCGGCCTCGAAGACGAAACGCTGACGGCGATCCAGAGCGAGTTCCGCCGCTTCGCCGAGCGCGAGGTGCTGCCCATCGCACAAGACGTGCATCGCAAAGACCAGCTGATCCCGATGACGCTCATCGCCAAGATGGCAGAGCTCGGCGTGTTCGGCCTCACCATCCCCGAGGAGTATGGCGGCCAGGGGCTGGGCAAGGTGGCGATGTGCCTGGTCACCGAAGAGCTGAGCCGCGGCTACATCGGCGTGGGCTCGCTGGGCACCCGCTCCGAGATCGCAGCCGAGCTGATCTTGGGCGGCGGCACCGACGATCAGAAGCGAGACTGGCTGCCGCGCCTGGCCGCCGGCGAGGTGCTGTCCACGGCGGTGTTCACCGAGCCGAATTTCGGCTCGGACCTCGCCCACATCAAGTCGCGCGGCGAGAAGCAGCCGGACGGCAGCTACCAGATCTTCGGACAGAAGACCTGGATCACCCACGCCACCCGCGCCGATCTGATGACCCTACTGGTCCGCACCAACCCCGACGACACCGGCTACGGCGGGCTCAGCATGTTCCTGGCGCCCAAGACCCGCGGCAGCGAGACGCACCCCGAGACACAGGGCTTCCCCGACGCGGGCATCACCGGCACCGAGATCAAGGTGCTCGGCTACCGCGGCATGAAAGAGTTCGAGATCGCGTTCGACGGCTTCACCGTGCCCGCGGGGTGCCTGCTCGGCGACATCGAGGGGCAGGGCTTCAAGCAGCTGATGGTGACCTTCGAGAGCGCTCGCATCCAGACTGCGGCCCGCGGCGTGGGGGTGGCCCAGGCCGCGCTCGACGAGGCCATGCGCTATGCCGGCGAGCGCGTGCAGTTCGGTGTCCCGATCTTCGGCTTCCCCCGCGTGCAGCGCAAGCTGGGTCGGATGATCGCGCGCATCATGGCGGCTCGACAGCTGACCTTCTTCGCGGCTCGGTCCAAGGACAGCGGCAAGCGCTGCGATCTGGAGGCCGGCATGGCCAAGCTGCTGGCCACCCGCGCCGCGTGGGAGTCGGCAGACGCCTGCGTGCAGATCCATGGCGGCAACGGCTACGCCGAAGAGTACGTCGCGTCGCGCCTGCTGGTAGACGCGCGCGTGCTCAGCATCTTCGAGGGGGCCAACGAGATCCAGGCGCACGTGATCGCGCGCCGGCTGCTGGAGGTTTGAACCATGACCACCATTCGGAAACCCGAGTACGGACGGCGACTGGACGACTTCGAGGTCGGCGAGGTGTATGCACACCCCTGGGACGTCACGGTCGACGACGGAATGGTCGCGCTGTTTGCAGCGGCATTCCAGGACGCTACCCCGACCTTTGCCAGCCGCACCTACGCCGAGGCGCTGGGCTTCTCCGGGCGGCCGGTTCACCCGCTCTTGCTGCTGAATCTGGGTCTCTCGTTCAGCGTGCACGACGTGAGCGAGCAGGCCATCGCGCACCTGGCGTACATCGACGTGCGCTTCCCCGAGGCGTGCTACGCGGGCGACACCCTCACGGCGTCGAGCAAGGTGCTCGGCAAGAAGGCGAGCGCCAAGGGCGACCGAGGCGTGGTCGAGGTGCGCACCGTGCTCGAGAATCAGCGCGGCGAGGTCGTGTGCCGCTTCGACCGGCGGGCGCTGATCCGCGCGGGCAGCGTGCGCGAGCGGCCGGCCTGGCCCTGGCCGCCGGCCACGCAGCGTGATCCGGGTGATCATTTCCTGCCGGCGCCGCTCCGCGGCGGCGTCTCGCCGGCGACGCGCCCCGCCGGCTTCGCAGGCTTCTTCGAGGACTTCTCGGTGGGCGACGTGTTCTTCCACAGCGTGGGCAAGACGGTCGGGGACTCGGAGCACATGCAGATCACCCAGCTGTGCCGGAACTCGCACCCCATCCACTTCGACGAGATCTACTGCAAGGAGAGCTCGTTCGCGAAGACCCGCGTGGTGTACGGCGGGCTGGTGATGTCGTGGGTGCTTTCGCTGACCAGCCGTGACCTTGCGGGCAATGCCGTGTGGGACCTGGGCCTGGACGCCGGCGCGCATCCGAACGGCACGCTGGCGGGGGACACGTTGTTCGCGGCCTCGCGGGTGGTCGCGAAAGAAGAGCTCGGGCCCAACGCCGGCGCCATCACGCTGCGCATCGTCGGCACCAAGAACCGGCCGCCGGCCGAGGTATACGGCGACGGCAAGCTGTTCGACGTGGAGCTCGACAAGACCGAGGGCAAGATCCCGGAGAAGGTGGTCGAGATCACGCGCCGCCTGTTGGTCCGGCGCCGGCCCTGAAGCCTCGGGGCTCCCCCCGCCCAGAGACAAATGCGATAAGACTAACGCGATGGCCGACTGGATGGTGCGCCCGCCTGGCGACAAACCCATCGGTCCCGTGCCGACGGACTGGGTGGTGCGCGCGCTGCAAGGCGGACAGCTTCTGCCCAGCGCCCTCGCCTGCCGCGGCGGCACCCAGGAGTGGCGGCGGCTCTCGGAGCTGCCAGAGTTCGCCGGCTACGGCTTCGACGACGCCGCCACCCACGTCACCAATCCCCCGTGGGTCGCCCCGAGCTCGGCCGCGCCGCGCCCCGCCTATCCGCAGGGGTTGGGCCTGCCTGCACCCGGCCCACGCCCGCTGGCTGCCGGGCAACTGGCCTACGGTGAGGTCGACGACGAAGCCGAGACCCGCATCGCGCCTCCGCCCAGCGAGGCGGCGGACTTCCCCGTGGACGACGAGACCATGACCCGCGTGGCGGGCGGCAACCGCCCGGTGGAGGCGCCGGCACCTCGCGCCGGCGTGCTGCCCACCCTGCCCATGCCGGCGACGCCGGACTTCTCCGCGACGCGGGCCGATCCGCCCCGGCAACGGCCCGCGGCGGGCGCACCGGCCGCGGCGGTGGCGCGCTCGCGCGACGACGCGATCCCGCCGACCGTGCCGTTCATCCACGCCGGCAGCTTTCCTCCGCCGGGGGCCACGCAGCCGCCGCTCCAGCAGGGGGCACACCCCCCGACGCACGGCTACCCGCCCCAGCCGTGGCCGGGCGCACCGCCGCCGCCCTACGGCGCCCCCTACCCCCCGCCCGCCCACTACCCGCCCGACCCCAGCGGCGATCAGGGTCTGAAGAAGCTGGTCGGGCTGATCGTGTTCTTGGCCGTGGCGCTCGCCATCGTGCTCATCTTGCTGCTCATTCGACGCTGACGGGCCGCATGCGCTGGCAAATCGCCATCGATCGCGGAGGAACCTTCACGGATCTGGTGGCCATCGATCCCGCCGGGCAGCTGCGGATCGCGAAGGTCCTGTCCAGTGATGGTGCCGCGCTCGCGGCCATCCGCCAGGTGATGGGGCTCGCGCCCGAGGCGCCCATCCCCGCCTGCGATCTGCGCCTGGGCACCACGCTGGCCACCAACGCGCTGCTCGAACGCCGCGGATGCCGGACGGCGCTCTGCATCACGCGCGGCTTCGCGGACTTGCTCGCGATCGGCACCCAAGCGCGGCCCGACTTGTTCGCCCTCGACATCCAGATCCCGCCGCCCTTGCCCGAGCGCGTCCTCGAGATGGACGCCCGGCTCGATCCCAGCGGGTGCGTGCTCGCCCGCCCGGACCCCGCGGCGCTGTCACGCCAGCTGAGCGAGCTGGCCGCGAGCGGCATCACGTCGATCGCGGTCGCCGTGATCCACTCGTACCAGAACCCCGAGCTCGAGACCGAGATCGGGGCGCTGGCCGAGGCGGCGGGTTTCTCCCGAGTCTCGCTCTCGCACCGGGTTTCACCCGAGCTGGGGTTCCTGGCGCGAACCGAGACCACGCTGCTCGACGCCTACCTCACGCCGCTCCTCCGCAGTCACTTCGCTGCCCTGGCCGCCGAGCTGCCCGGCTCGCGACTCGAGGCCATGCAGTCGAGCGGCGGGCTGGTGGCCGCCGAGCTCTTGACCGGGCCGCACGCCATTCTGTCGGGGCCCGCCGGCGGGCTCGTGGCCGTCGGCGCCATCGCCCGCGCCGCGGGCGTGCCGTCCGCCATCGGCTTCGACATGGGCGGCACCTCGACCGACGTGTCGCGATGGGCCGGCGAGCTCCCCTTCGTGTACGAGGCCGAGCTCGGCGGCGTGCGGGTGCGCGCTCCGATGCTGGACATCCACACCATCGCCGCCGGGGGCGGGTCGCTGTGCCGAATCGACGGCGCACGGCTGACGGTCGGGCCCGAGAGCGCCGGTGCGCGGCCGGGCCCCTTGGTGTACGGCGACCCGAACGCGCACGAGCTGACCCTGACCGACGTGAACGCGATCTTGGGCCGCCTCCCCGACGATCGCTTCCCGTTTCCGCTGGCGCGCCAGCGCGCCACCGATCGGCTCGCCGCGCTGCACGCCGATCTCGCGCGGACCGGTGCCGGCCTCGACCACTTCGAGCTGGCCGAGGGGTTCATCGAGGTGGCAGACAGCGCCATGGCCGAGGCGATCCGCCGCGTGACCCTCGCGCGCGGGCACGACGTGCGCGACGACACGCTGGTTGCCTTCGGCGGCGCCGCCGGGCAGCACGCCTGCGGCGTGGCGCGGCGACTGGGGATCCGTCGCATCTTGTTCCATCCACTCGGGGGCGTGCTGAGCGCGCTGGGCATCGGGCTGGCGGATCGCGCCTGCCACCTCGAGCGCGACGCGGGCCGCCCGACGCTGGACGAGAGCGCGCTCGCGGCGCTGACTCCGCTGTTCGACGAGCTCGAGCGGCAGGCCACCGACCGGCTCCGGCGGTCTGGGGCTTCGTCGACGGAAACCAAGCGCCGGGTCGAGCTCCGCTACCGCGGCAGCGACGCTCGGGTGACGCTCGACCTCGCCGGCGCCGAGGCGCTGGCCGAAGCATTTCACCGGGCGCACGCCCTGGCCTTCGGGCACAGCCGGCCCGCGCACCCGGTCGAAGTCGTGAACGTTCGCGTCGAGGCGCGAGCCCCCGGGGCCGGCTTCCACCTGCCGCCTTCGCTCGGGCAGCGGGCTCCCGCGGCTGCGCCTTTGGGGCAGGTCTATTTCGGGGGTCGCTGGTTGCCCAGCGTCCCGCGCGCGGCGCGCGAAGCATTCCCGCCCGGCGCCCACGCGGTGGGGCCGCTCTTGGTGCTCGAGCAAACCGGGACGCTGTTCATTCCGCCCGGGTTCGAGCTCACCGTCCTGCCCGACGGCGTGTTCGACGTGCGCGACGCCGACGGCGTGCGGCCGGCGGCGCGGCCCCGGGGCGAAGTCGACCCCGTGCTGCTCGAGGTGATGGGCAACTCCTACATGTCGATCGCCGAGCAGATGGGCGAGGCGCTCCGCCGCACCGCGATCTCCACCAACATCCGCGAACGGCTGGATTTTTCCTGCGCGGTGTTCGACCCCGAGGGCGGTCTGGTGGCGAATGCTCCGCACATCCCCGTGCACCTGGGCGCGATGAGCGAGTCGGTCCGTGCCGTGATGCGAGCTCACCCGGCGATGCAGCCCGGCGACGCGTACGTGACCAACGATCCCGACGCCGGGGGCTCCCACCTGCCCGACATCACGGTCGTGAGCCCGGTGCACGACTCCGAGGGCGCGCTCTCGTTCCTCGTCGCCTGTCGCGGTCACCACGCCGACGTCGGCGGGATCACGCCCGGCTCGATGCCGCCCCACTCGACCTCGCTCGACCAAGAGGGCGTGGTGCTCTCGGCGCTGCCGCTGGTGCGCGGGGGTCGCTTCGAGCGCGAGCGGCTGCTCGCGGCCCTGACCTCTGGACCCCACCCCGCGCGCGATCCCGCGACGAACCTGCTGGATCTCGAGGCCCAGCTCGCCGCCAACGCCACCGGTGCGCGGCTGCTGGCCGAGCTCACGCGACGCTTCGGCCGGGGGCTGGTGCGCCAGTACATGGGCCACGTGCAAGACGACGCCGCCCGGCGCGTCGAGCGCCAGATCGAGCAACTGGAAAGCGGCGACCATCGCTTCGCCGATGCGCTCGACGACGGCACGCCGATCGTGGTCAACCTGCAGGTGTCGGGCAAGCACTTGCGGGTGGACTTCACCGGCACGGGCCCGGAGGTCGCCGGCAACCTGAACGCGCCGCGCGCGGTCACCGTGGCCTGCGTGCTCTACTTCTTGCGCAGCTTGGTCGGCGCCACCATTCCACTCAACGGGGGGTGCCTGCGCCCGGTCGAGATCGTCATCCCGGCCGGCAGCGTGCTTTGCCCGAGCGCAGGGCGCGCGGTGTGCGGTGGCAACGTCGAGACCAGCCAGCGGGTGGTCGACGTGCTCTTGGGCGCGGTGGGCCGCGCGGCGGCAAGCCAAGGCACGATGAACAACCTGACCTTCGGTACCGCCGCCGGCGCGTACTACGAGACCATCGCCGGAGGAGCCGGCGCCGGCCCGGGCTTCCACGGGCGGAGCGGGGTGCACACCCACATGACCAACACCCGCATCACCGACGCCGAGGTGCTCGAGAGCCGCTACCCGGTGCGCCTCGAGCGCTTCGCGCTCCGCCCCGGCTCGGGCGGGTCGGGCCGCTGGCGCGGCGGCGACGGCGTCGTGCGCGAGCTCACCTTCCTGGCCCCGGCCGAGCTGGCCCTGGTGTCCCAGCGGCGCACCCGCGCGCCCTTCGGGCTGGCCGGCGGGGGTGACGGCGCGGCCGGCCGAAACATGCTGGACGGTGCGCCGCTCCCCGGCAGCTTCGCCCTGCACGTGGCGGCGGGGGCGCGCCTCACCATCGAGACCCCCGGCGGCGGTGGCCATGGCTCGCCCGAGCCCTGAGCCGGCGGCGTGGTAGAACGCGACCACGGCGGATGGATATCGCGCTCAAGAACGTGGAGAAGTCCTTCACCGGGCGCGACGGCAAGCACACCGCGCTCGCGAATGTGACCCTCGAGATCCCGAGCGGGGCGTTCGTCTGCCTGCTCGGGCCCTCGGGCTGCGGGAAGACCACGGTGCTGAACCTGGTCGCCGGCTTCGAGACTCCGGACCAGGGCGAAGTGCTGGTCGACGGCCACCGCGTCGACGGGCCCGGCCCCGACCGCGTGGTCATGTTCCAGGACCCCGCGTTGTTCCCCTGGCTCAGTGTCGGCGAGAACGTGGCCTTCCCGCTCCAGAAGCGGAAGCTCAGCCCGGCCGAGCGCAGCGAGCGCGTCGACGAGGCGCTGCGCGTGGTCCACCTCTACAAGTTCAAGCATGCGCAGCCGCACGAGCTCTCGGGCGGGATGCGGGCCCGAGCCGCCATCGCCCGCGCGCTGGTGATGGAGCCGCGGATCATGTTGATGGACGAGCCCTTCGCAGCGCTCGACGCCCAGACCCGCGAGCTGCTTCAGGTGGAGATCGAGCGGGTGTGGCAGCGCACCAAGGCCACCGTGGTGTTCGTGACCCACGACAACCGCGAAGCGGTGCGCCTGGCCACGCGTGTGGTGGTGATGGGGACGCGGCCGGGGTGCGTGAAGCTCGAGGTCGACGTGGACCAGGATCTGCCCCGCCCGCGCGACCCCCTCGACCGCAACGTGAACCTGCTCGTGACCCGCGTGCAGCGCACGCTGCAGGCCGAGATCGAGAAGATCGCCCGGGAAGAGAGCGACGAGCGCCAGGCGCCGCCCTCGCGCCGCGGTCGCGGCGAGCCCGATCTGGGCCGGGACATCTGAGCGGCGGAGCGTGCGGCAGCCCCGATCCCTTCTCCGTGGCGCCGTGGTTCTGGTGGCGCCGTGGCGATCTCTGCCCCTCAGTCGCCGGACGCGTCCGTCGCCGCGGGCGGCGCGCCTGCGTCGGCGGCCGCAGCGTCCGCGGCCGCATCGTCGAGGCCGGCGTCCGCCGCCGGCTCGGCCTTCTTGGGCGTGACCGCCCGCTTCACCGCCTCGGCCAGGTCGCAGCTGTTGACCTGGCGCTGCTGGGCGAACAGCGTCTCTTCGCGGGTAACCGTGGCCTGGCCCACCGGAACGAACTTGGCGTCCACGCGCCGGCGCAGCCGAGCCAAGAGCTGGCCGCTCTGAAGCTCCCAGATCCCCACGCGCGCGAAGTGCGGCAGGCGCTGCACGCGCTCGGCTTCCGACTCCCCCGCGTCGGACGTGGGCAGGCCCTCGGCCGGATCTTCGTCGATCACGGCGACGAAGAAGCGCGCGCGGGTCAGGATCTCGACGGCCACCGGGACGTCTTCCTTGCTGACGCGCTCCAGGTCACGATCGTAGGCCGAGATGGCCAGCTCGCTCGAGGTCTCGTGCAGCTCGTCGGTCCACGACGTCGAGAGCACGCGCAGCGTGCGGTAGGCCAGCCGCATGTTGTACGGCTCGGGCGGCGGCGCGCACACGTTCCACTCGTTGCACAAGAGGCCCGTCTTGCAGTCGGCAGGTGACTGACAGGCATCCCCCTTGGTCGGGTCGGGAACGTTCTGGCGCTCGAAGAAGCACGAGGTGAATCCGTCGTGCAGCGAGCGCAGCGAAGCCTTGCGGATGGTGCTGGCGTCTTTCGTGTCGGCGGCGCGAAGCCGCAGATACACCCCCGGCGACTTGCGGATCGCCCCGAGCGAGATCGACTCGGCAACGAGCTCGCCGGCGAAGGCCTTGCCCAGCTCGGTGACCCAGCCCTCGACCTTGTCGCGGAACGGCAGGATCTTCGGGCCCAGCGACTGCGCCACGGCGCGCTGCTTGGCCATCACCGCGCCCTTCTTGCCTTCGACCTTGCCCTGCTCGACCTTGTAGAAGATGACCACGATGGCGGCGATCACGGCGCCCGCCCAGAGCCAGAACTGCGGCGGCAGCGAACGCAGCCGGACCTTGCCGCCCACCAGCGCGCGGCGACGCTCGGCCCGGGCCTCCGTCAGAGACGGCAGGCCACGGACATGATCACGATCGTGCTTCTTGCCAGCCATGGAACGAAACGAGCGCCGAGGCGAGGGCCTCGGCGCTCCTTTCACGCACAGGACCGATCGAGCTCACGGCCCGGCGGCGGCTCAGTGCCCGCCGCCCTCGCCGCCCGGACCACCCAGGCGACCCACCATGAAGCTGATGTTCGGGAAGCCGGCGAACGCAGCGGTCTGGAACACGCTCTTGACCACGAGCGCGGGCACCTTCTTGTCCACCTGCAGGATGGCCACCCCGGGGAATTCCTTGCCCGGGTTGATCTGCTTCCACAGCTCGCGCTTGTTCTTCAGGATGTTGAACAGCTCGTCGATGCGCTGCAGGCGGTTCGCCTCCTCGATGGCGCGGGTGTTACCGGCCGGCACGCCGTCGACCAGGATCTGCGTGCCGGTGATGGCCACCATCGGCGCCTCGGTCATGTCGAGGACGTTCTCGGCCTTGGGCAGCTGCACGTTCTTGTCGATCGGCAGCTCACCGCTGGCAGAGAAGCTCGCCAAGAGGAAGAGCACGATGCACAGGAGGAAGTCGATGAACGGGATCAGCGGGATCTCGTGGTTGGACGCGCGGTGCCCACCGCCGACCACCTTCTTGACCACGAAATGCAGCGGGATGTGGTGCAACAGGCGCCGCCCCGGGACGCTGATCGGCTGCTCGAAGCGAGAGAGAGCTTTTTCCGACATCGCTGTGCTCAGTTCACCGCGAAGGTGACGTTGAAGGACGGGATCTTCTTGGGGGCGCCGCCGCCCGGTGGGTTCCAGTCACGTTGAGGCGTGTAGATGGCGTCGATCACCGCGATCACGTCCTGGAACTGCGTCGAGTTGTCGGTGTGGAGCACCGCCTGATCGAGCTTCTGGTCCGTGCCCGCGCGATGGCTGCCATTGGCAGTCCACTCTTCGCTGATCTTCTTGGCCAGGTCGGGGTAGCGCGTCTCTTCGCCCACCTTCACCGGCTTGCGCTCGACGTCGATGGTGTTGACGACCGTGCTGCCCTCTTTCCAGACCAGCTGGAACTTGCGCTCGCCGCGCATCTCGACGTGGAGCTGCTTTTCCTTCTGCTGCTTCTCCACTTCCTCGTCGGGCTTTGGCGGCCCGGGGACTCGAGCGTCGGCATTGATGCGCGCCATCTGCGACCAGACGGCGGTCACCAACAAGAACGCAACGAGGCAGAGGAGGAAGTCGATGAACGGGATCAGAGGGATCTCGTGATTGGTGGCGCGACCTTTGCCGTGTCCGCCTCCGGTATCGATACCAGCCATGTCCGCTCCTAGTCCTGTGGGAAGAAGTCGAGAGCACGAAGGGGGAAGGCCCGAGCCCTTCCCCCGATTCGCACGCGGCTCAGGCCGCCTGCTCCAGGCCTTGCAGGCTGACCTTCTGGCGGTTCGCCACGACCAGGTTGAGCACCTGGACCGAGGCCTCGTTGATGTCGTCTTCGAGCGCCTGGGTCTTGCCGTTCAAGAAGGCGAAGCCCATGAGCGCCACGATGGCCGAGATCAGGCCGAAGGCCGTGCAGTTCATTGCCTCGGAGATGCCTTCTGCGAGGATGCGGGCCTTCTGGCTCGGATCGACCGACTCACCACCGACGGCGCCGAATGCCTTGATCAGGCCGACGATGGTGCCGAACAGTCCCGAGAGCATCGCCAGGTTGGCGAACAGCGCCAGGTACCCGGTGCGGCGGTTGATGCGGGGCATCTCACGCAGCGCTGCCTCGTCCATGGCCGCCTGCACTTCTTCGTCAGGCCGGTTCACCTTCACGAGACCGGACTGGACGATGCGCGCGAGCGGGGCATTGGCCGCCGACGCCATCTTCACTGCTTTGGCGACGTCACCTGCCAGGATGCACTTCTGCATGGTGGCGAGGAACACCTCCTTGTTGATGGAGGCTCCGTACAGGTAGACGGCGCGCTCGGCGATGATGGTGATGCTGCAGATCAGCCAGAACAGGATGATCCACATCGCCCATCCGCCGGCCTGGTAGTGGTGCCACATTTTCGACATTGCTGGTTTTACCTTCCCCTGTACTGTCGGGATTTTGCTGGTCGATTGCTACCCCGCGCCTTGCTAGGAGCGGGGCCAGGACGCCTCTGGACCGACGGCTTTGGGGAACCTCCGCGCGCCAGCCCGATTTTGGCCACGCCATCTTGCTGAAGCTGACCCGAAACAGTCAAGAGAGTTTGGGTCGTTTGGCACGTTTCGCGCACCGGTAGAAAGTTGCACGGTGCGCGGATACCGCGCTGCGTCGCTCCCGGCTCATGGAAGGGCTTCGTGAAGTGGCCGGTCGGGCCGGCCCGGCCGGGGCCCCTCGGGGCCGCGCAGCGACGAAAATCGGCGGAACGCCAAGAAAAACCCAAATGACCGCGTGCTTGCGCTCGCTTCTGCGCGGCGGCTATAGTCGCCTCCGCTTCAGCGGGGCGGTGAGCGTCCGTGTGAAGACGATTCAAGAGGTCAGGAATGCAACTCTTCGTTCTTGCAGCGTCAGGCGGCTCCAGCCAGTTGGTCGAGGCTTTCAAGCACAACCCGACCTTCATGGTCTTGAACCTCATCACGTCGGCGATCGTGCTCACGATCGTCGTCGAGCGGTTCGCCTTCCAAATGACGCGCTATCGCGTGAACTCCAAAGAGTTCTTCGCGCAGGTGAAGAAGCTGGTGACGGCCGGGAACATCGACCGGGCCATCAAGCTGTGTGAGGCCAGCGACTTCCCGATCTTGCAGTTGGTCAAGTCGGGCCTGACGCAAGCCAACAAGAGCCCGGACGAGATCGACGCGGCGCTCAGCGAGAAGCTTTCGGAGCTGAAGCCGCAAGCCGAGAAGCGCATCGGCGCGCTCTGGTCACTGGCGAACATCGCCACGCTGATCGGGCTGCTGGGCACGGTGAGCGGTCTGATCGCGACCTTCGCCGCCATCGCTTCTCCGGGGCTGTCGCAGTCCGACAAGCAGCGCATGCTGTCGAACGGCATCGCCGAAGCCATGTACAACACCGCGCTCGGTCTCGGCATCGCGGTGTGCTGCATGATCACGCACATCATCCTGCACACGCGGGCGAAGGCGATTCAGCACGACCTCGAGGCGACGATGGAGCGCACCTTCAACCTGCTGACCATTCAGCAGCGCCCCGGCCAATTCTGAGTCGAGGCCCCGCGAATGGAAGGACAGAGCGCACCGCTCACTGCCGCACAGCGCGGCAGGATCCGCCGGCTGAGCCAGCCGCGAGAGCTGTCGCCCGACGAAGAGGGTGGCGAGCTCAACATCGTGCCGTTCCTCGACATCATCATGAACGTGCTGATCTTCGTGCTCGCCACGATCGCCGTCACGTTCACCGCGACCATCGACACCACGCCGCCCGCATCACAGTCGGGTGGCGTGCGTAGCTCGGTCGAGAGCACGGCGCTGAACCTGACCATCTTCATCGTGAACGAGGGCTTCTCGCTCAAGGCGTCGGGCGGCAACATCGCCCCCGGTTGCGAAGGCGCGGGCCCGGGCATCACGATTCCGAAGAAGGGCAACCAGTACGACTTCGAGCTGCTCAACACCTGCGCGGCGCGACTGAAGAAGGCCTCGCCCGAGTTCGACGACGAGACTCAGGTGTTCATCACCGCCAACCCCGGCACCGAGTACCAGACCATCGTGCAGGTGCTCGACGCCGTGCGCACCACGCCGCAGGGCGAGTCGCTGTTCACCGACGCCAACTTCAAGGTGCCGCGATGAGCCAGCCCAAAGAGCCGTATCGCTCCGTGCCTCCGAAGCCGAAGGCTTCGGTCGTCAAGTACAAGGCAGAGCTTCGCAAGGCGGTCCGTCGCAACGCCGCCGAGCCCGAGGTGAACTTCCTCAACATCACCGCGATGCTCGACATCATGACGATCATCCTGGTGTTCTTGTTGAAGAACCTGGGCGAATCGAGCGCCAGCATCCCCCAGAGCGACGACCTGCGCATGCCGGTCTCGTCGGTGAAGACCCAGCCCTCGGAAGAAGGTGTGGTGGTCACCGTGTCGAAGACGCAGATCCTGGTCGGCGACAACCGCGTGCTCACCCTGCCCAGCCGCGAGAGCATGGCTCAGACCGGCGTCGGCGCCCGCTACAAGCGCAGCGGCCCGAACGACATGTACATCGTGCCGCTGGGCGAAGCGCTGAAGAGCGCCCGCCGCACCGACAAGCAGATCCGTCAGGCCAAGGGCCTGGATCCGGCCTCGTCCGAGGCGATCATCGTGGCCGACCGGACCACCCCCTACCGGATGCTGATCGAGGTGCTGTTCACCCTCGGCCAGAGCGAGTTCGGCAAGTATCACTTGATGGTCGTTCAGGGCAGCACCAGCGGCGGTTAGCGGCATTTCCGGGCCGGGTTGATCCCCCTCCGGACCCCGTGCTAGACCCTGCCGAGCAGTCGCTCCTTGCGGGGGAGCGTCCCGGCAGCAGCCTGCTGCCCCGGAGGCGAACCACCGCGAAGCCCGGCGCCGGCTCCCGGCCCGAACCTGATCCCCGCTGACGGCGAGACGCCGCGTGCGGCCTGACCCCCAAGCATCGTGACCGAGCTCGGTTTGCTCATCTTTCTGCACACGAGTGGCCTCGTGTTTGCGCTCGTGCTCGGCAGCTGGCT
>Ga0138256_10003094_pt1 | contig 17739 bp, 16 predicted proteins | sample KNB2016incub_MG_FD_105486 | JGI IMG/M metagenome (GOLD analysis project Ga0138256, IMG submission 105486) | Active sludge microbial communities from wastewater in Klosterneuburg, Austria - KNB2014incub_MG | ecosystem: Engineered > WWTP > Activated sludge > Unclassified | place: Austria... | reverse complement strand
GCCAAACACCGCATAGGCGATGTGGCCGCCGTCAAGCTGCCCGAACGGCAGCAGGTTCAACGCCGTGGCCAGCATGCCGAACCACGCGGCAAACCCCATCGGGTGAATGACGATGTCGGTGCCCTCGGGGAGGGGACCGTGGACGAGGCGCGCGAGCGCCTTGAAGAGCAGCGGTTCACCAAGAAAAAGGGTGCCTGCGTCCTCTGGCAACGGCATGAGATCCGACAGCCAGATCCCGACGATGAGGAACGGCAAGAGCGTAATGAATCCGGCGAGTGGGCCGGCCACGCCGATGTCGAACAGCGCGGCTCTGGACGGAAACTGTTCGCGGATTTTGATCACGGCGCCCAGAGTGCCGGTGAGCAGGATCGGCGCCGGAATGAAATATGGCAGCGTGCAGTCCACGTTGTGCCACCGGCAGGCGAAGTAGTGGCCGAACTCGTGGGCGCCCAGGATGGTCAGGATGGCGAGGGCGTACCAGGGGCCGGCGCCGAGGAACGTGGTGGTGACCGCGGTCAGCAGGAACAACGTGACGGGCAGTACGGCCCATCCGTGGTCAAACTTGCGGCGCGGGACTAAAACTGGGGGGACGGCCGGGTCGAATTCACTCACCGGGGATGTTCTGCAGTTCCTTGCCAGGCTTGAATCGAATGGTGCGGCCGGGCGGGATCTTCACTTCCTTGCCCGTCCTGGGATTGCGGCCAATCCCGCGCTTCCTGGGTTTGACCTGGAACACTCCGAACCCGCGCAATTCGATGCGGTCGCCCTTCATCATCGAGGCCCGCATGGCGTCGAACACCGCGTCCACGGCCACTTCGGCCTTGACCTTGGTGATGGCTGCGAGACGCGACACCTCATTAACGATGTCGACTTTGATCATGACTTAGGGGCCAAGCGGTATCCGTAAGTGACTATAAAAAAAGATACTTACGGAGTCAAGTATCGGGCTAACTGTGCGAGTACACTGGAAGGGAGATGGCCAAGCAAGGCGTCGGTCCCAGCGTGGTGCTGGTGGGCCGGCCGAACGTCGGAAAATCCACACTCTTCAATCGCATCGCGGGCACCCGCCGGTCCATTGTGGCCCCGGTGGCGGGCACCACCCGCGACATGGTGTCGGCGCCTGCCCAGTGGCTCAATCACCAGTTCATGCTGGCCGACACCGGAGGCCTGTTCGGCGCCACGACTGACCCGCTGCACTCGATGGTGGTGGAGCAGGGGCTGCGCGGCATGCAGTCGGCCGACATCATCGTGTTCCTCGTGGATGGGCGAGAGGGGCTCGTGCCTGGCGACCTGGACATTGCCCAGGCGGTGCGGGCGCTCAACCGGCCGGTGATCCTGGCGGTGAACAAGGCGGATGACAAGCGGGCGAAGGCGCGCGCGGCTGAGTTTCACCAGCTCGGGTTCAACCTGATGGAGGTTTCGGCCGAACACGGCGACGGTGTGGCCGACCTGCTCGATGAATTGCTCAAGCTCTTTCCCGTCAAGTCCACCGCCCCTGAACCCGAAGCCGAGCCCGAAGTGGCCATCGCCATCGTCGGCCGGCCGAACGTCGGGAAGTCGTCGCTGGTCAACCGGCTCCTGCGCGAAGAGCGGGTGATGGTGAGTGACATGCCGGGCACCACCCGCGATTCGGTGGACGTGATGCTGCAGTACCGCAAGAAGCGGCTGCGGCTCGTGGATACGGCCGGTATGCGGCGACCGGGCAAGGTGGCCACGGCGGGGCAGGTGGAATCGATCAGCGTGGTGCTGGCCAAGCGCGCGATGACCAAGGCGGACGTGGCCGTGATTCTGATCGATGCGGCCGAGGGTGCCACTGATCGCGACGCCGCCATTGCGGGTGAAGCGCAAGAGGCAGGCTGCGGTGTGGTGATCGTGGTGAACAAGTGGGACCTGATGGCGGGTTCCGATCAGCAGTTCGTGAAGGACTACGACGACAAGCTGCGTTTCCAGCTCAAGTTCCTGGAGTACGCGCCCATCCTCCACATCTCGGCGTTGACGGGCGACCGCACTGGGAAGGTGCTTGAGATGGCGGTGCGTGTGGCCGAGGCGCGCACCAAACGCGTGCCCACGTCAGCGCTCAACAAGTTCGTGGAAGAGATCACCGTCGCGAACCCGCCCACGAGCAAACACCGCCGTGCGGTGCGCATCATGTACGCCGCGCAGACCGCCAGCGCACCGCCGCGCTTCGTGTTCTTCACGAACGTGGCGACCGAGTTTCACTTCTCGTACGAGCGGTATCTCGTCAATCAGCTACGCGAGCACTTTGGTTTCATAGGAACTCCGATTCGCATCAGCGTCAGGCGTCGGGCGAAACGGACAGACGGCGCGCGCTGAGGCGTAATGGCGAAATGCCACAAATGTCCGAAATGGCGAAATGCCGGACAAACCAAATGCCCGGAATGGCCGAATGTCCAAGGCGCGCAATGATCCAATGACCCTGGAGCAGCAGATTCAACCACTGACGACCAAGGACATTCGACCATTCTTCCCTGCAATGATTTGTCCGCATTTCGCCATTTCGGACATTTGTGCCATTTGGCCATTGCGCCAGACACAGAAGATCGTGTCGCCCAGAGGCCTCTGATATACTGCCGATTCACTGTCTGTGTCTTCAGCACCGATCCCTAATCGCCCCTCGTTCCGGGCACAAGAGGTGTGTGAAATCGCCAGTGTCCAGCCGTACGTGTTGCGTGGCTGGGAGGCGGAGTTTCCAGACCTGGGTGTGGTCAAGACGCCGAACGGTCCGCGCGTATATCGCCGCGCGGATGTGGAGCGGGTATTACGGCTCAAGCACCTGATTCAGGTTGAGGGGCTGACGCTCTCGGGCGCCAGACGGCGGTTGGAAGAGGAAGCCGTCCCTGAACTGTTTGCGGGGCCCGAGCTGTTTGCGGGAGAAGTTGAGCGGGGGAGTGAGGGCAGCGCAGTCACGCAGGCGCCGGCCTCGGTCGCGCCAGTGGTGGATCAGGCCGCACGCGCACATCTGCAGGAGGTCAAGGTGGGCCTACAGTGGATCCTGAAGACACTCGAAGGCGGCAGCGAGTTCGCGCTGGCAGCCGCGCCCCAAGCGGCGAAGAAACGAAGTCGGAAAGTGGAGAAGTAGGGAACTGGGGAACTGAGGAACTTGGGAACTGGGGAACTTAGAAAGTAGGATAGTAGGAGAAGAAAGCGGTTTCGGCGGGATGTAGCGCAGCCTGGTAGCGCACTTGACTGGGGGTCAAGGGGTCCCGAGTTCGAATCTCGGCATCCCGACCATTTTCTTCCTCTGCCATTCGTCGTCCACGCGGCCCGCCCTCAGCGGGCCGTTTGTATTTTGGGGGCTTCGGGGCACCCGGCACAGACGATCGTGTATGGCGGCCCAGGCCGGTCCGTCCGGCGGCAGCGCAATCAGCACAGGAAATGATCGCACCCGCTCGCATCGGCGTTGTGTAACGCCGCGTAGAGCGAGCGCGCATAGACGTCGGGCTGCGAGGGCATCGGCCAGAACTCCGCACGTCTCCCTGCTGGACAGCAAACCAGTGGACGTGGCGCCGTTGGCGGACGAGGCTGCCGAGATCATGGCGCGTCAGACGCCACGGTCGTAGAGCCAACACCCCACCACCGTCGGGCCACTCGTCGCCATCACTTAAACACGTCCTCGCGGGCCGTGTTCGTGATGGCGACCACTGCGGGGTGTTTCAATCGCCGTTCCACGGAAATCGCGTAGTACCGCTCGCGCACCGCACTGGTCCGGCCGACCACACGCACGCCGTGGAAGCGGCAGATGTCGTTCTCGATCACGGCCGGTGCCGGGAAGACGGCGGGCACGGCCTGACTGAACACTTTCATGAGCGCCGTGTCCTCGAACTCCGCAATCACTCGCGGCTGAAGATCCTCCTTGGCAAACCATTCGTCGATGCCGCGCCGCAGTGCCGTATTTCTCGCGGGGAGCAACGCCGGCGCATCGCGCAACGACGCCGGGAATCGCCGGCGCAGCCGGGTGGCCAGGGCGGCCGGAGCGAAGAACGCCGTGTCGGATTCCCCCAGGAGGTGATTGAACGCCTTCACGCGCACGTGTTCGGGCGCAGGCGCATCGCTGATCACCACGTCGAGGGCGTGGGTCGCGAGTTCCGCCAGAAGTTGATCCGGGCTGCCTTCGCGGCACATCAACTGCACGGCTTCCGGCCCCCGAAGAGCCGGCCGAAGCAATCGGTAGACGATGAGCTTCGGCACCGCGTTCGCAATCCCCACCGTGAGCTGCAGCGGCCGTCCTGCCGGACGGCCACGCAGCGTCTCCATCAGCTCCTGGCCGATGCTGAAAATGTCGTCGGCGTACCGGAAGACGAGGCGGCCCACATCGGTCGGCACGAGCGTCCGGCCTTGACGCTGAAACAGGCGCTGGCCCAGCACGCCTTCGAGCTGATGAATCTGGGCACTGATCGTCGGCTGCGACAACCGCAACTTCTGGGCCGCCTTTGAAATGCCACCCTCGCGGACAACGGTCCAGAAGTACAGCAGATGGTGGTAATTCAGCCATTCCATGGTGGGCGCATCTCCGAAATCATAGTCACACCCTTGCAATACAGATGAAACTATCTATTTGTCTATATTGCCACTCCCCCGGTAGCCTCACCCTATCAATCACGAGGGGAAGCCCCTTCGCGTCATGATCGAGGTGTAGCAATGCGCATCACGGTTCGCACGACGAGTGCCTGGCTCACGAGGATCGCCAAACGAAGGTTCGAGTTCGCCCTCGGCCGATTCAGCGGCCGTGTCCACTCGGTCACGGTTCGGGTGGCCGACATCAACGGTCCACGCGGAGGCGTGGACCAGCGCTGCCGTGTGACGGTGCAGCTGCAGTCCCCCAAGCGGGCGATCGTGATCGAGGATCTGGACGCTGACGCGGCCGTGGCCATCGACCGCGTGGCGGACCGTGCCGCACGCACCGTTGCACGTCTGGTCCACACGGCCACGAACTGGCGAACGAACACCGCCGGGCGCCACGAGGTCGGCGGATGATGTGATGGGCGACATCATCGGCGCCGCGGCCCGTCAGCCCCGCTGACGTCGCCTGGCCAGCACCGAGGCCACGATGCCCGCGGCCAGGATGAGCAGAACGACGGCGAGGAGGTAGAGGTTGAAATACTCGCCCGCCAGTGCCTTGAGCCAGACGTGGGTCATCATCTTGACTCCCACGACCATCAGCACAATCGCGAGCGACACCTTCAGATACCGGAACTCGTCGATCATGCCCGCCAGAGCGAAGTAGAGGCTGCGCAGCCCGAGAATTGCGAAGACATTGCTCGTAAAGACCAGGAACGGGTCACCCGTGATGGCGAAAATGGCCGGGATCGAGTCCACCGCGAAGATGAGGTCTGTGAACTCGACCATGATGAGGGCCAGGAACAACGGGGTGGCGAGCAGGGCGCCCGACGGCGCCGCGTCCACGACCCGGTCCATCTCCACGGCTGCGCCCGGCGTGGCCGCCTCGCGCGACGAGGCCGAACCCGCGCGGACGAAGAAGTGCTGCCCGTGGAAGCGCTCGGTCACCGGGAAGAGGCGCCGCGTCAGCCGGACCACCAGGTTGCGACTCGGGTCCACCTCGTCGGTCTTGAGCAGCAGCATCTTGATCCCGGTGATGATCAGGAAGGCCCCGAATACGTAGATGATCCAACTGAAGCGCTGGATGAGCTGGGCACCCACGGCGATCATGGCGCCACGCATCACGAGGGCGCCCACGATCCCCCAGAACAGCACGCGGTGCTGGTACATCGCGGGGACGGCGAAGAAGCCGAAGAGCATCGCGATGACGAAGATGTTATCCACGGCGAGCGACTTCTCGACCAGGTACCCGGTCACGTACTTCACCGCCGCGCTGGCGCCATCGTTGTACACGAGACCGACGCCTTCCACCGTCGACGGGGTCAGCGTCATGAGGTCGGGGGTCAGCCCCAGGCCAAGCCAGTGGCGCTCGTAGCCGACATAAATGAAGAGTGTGAAGGCGAGACCGAGGCCAATCCAGAACGCGGACCACCCCAGGGCCTCCCGGACGGACACGACGTGGGCGGTCCGGTGAAAGACCCCAAGGTCGAGGGCCAACAGGAGCAGCACGAGGGCGAGGAAACCGAGATACATCCAGAGCATCAGACAACTCCCGAGTTAGCGCGTAACGCCTCGAGTTCCCGCCGTAGCGCGCGAACCTCGTCGAGGATCAACCGGGTGTGGGCCTCTCCATCCCCCTTGAGATCCTCGGACACCTGCGACTGCATCGCGTTGACGACCACCGCGATGAACAGGTTCAAGACCATGAACGTGGCGATCAGCAGGTAGGCCACGAAGAACAGCCAGGCAAGCGGCGACTGCGCCATGACACTGCGCGCGATGTCGGGCCAGCCCTCGACCGTCATCACCTGGAATAGCGTGAACAGCGAGGCGCCGAGGTCCCCGAAGAACTCCGGCGCGATCGCGCCGAACAGGTTCGTGGCCAGCACGGCCGACACGTAAAGCACGAGTGCCATCAGCCCGACGATCGACGCCATCCCCGGCACTGCCGTGAGCAGGGCGCTGACCACCCCGCGCATCGAGGGCACCAGCGAGACGAGCCGCAGCACACGCAGGACCCGCAAGGCGCGCAAGACGCTGAACGCGCCGCTCGCGGGCATCAGCGCAATCCCGACGACGACGAGATCGAACACACGCCACGAGTCGTGGAAGAAGCGACGCCGGTGGACGAACGCGCGCAACAGCAACTCGACCACGAACACGCCCAGCACCGTTCTGTCGATGGCCTGAAGCACGCCGCCGAGGCGTGCGACGACCGCAGGCGAGGTTTCGAGTCCGAGCGTGATGGCGTTCGCGACGATCAGCGCGGTCATGCCCTTTTCGAAGCGCACGTCCTCGATGAGCGCGCGGACGCGCTCCCGCACACCCTGTGCACCCGCGAACGGACTGGCTGTCATGGCCTCGTGTGGCGCCCGGGTGGTGCACAGACCGTGACGACAGGGCACGCCGCGCGGCGCACCACCTGGTTTGTGGTGGATCCAAACAATGCCATATCGACGGGGCCACGCCCACGCACGCCCATCACAATCACGTCAATCGCGCGTTCTTCCACCATTCGGAGGATCTCAAGGTAGGGCCTGCCCAGGGTAACGGCGTTGGTAATCGCGTTCCCGCCAGCACGTGCGGCATTGCTCTCCTCAAGAAACTGAAGCTCCGTGTCGCACCGCCGCCTCTGCAACTCACTCAGAGCCCCCGACAGCTCAGGCCGAGCCTCCATCGTCTCAACCACGTGCAGGGCCGTCACGGCCGCATGGGCGCGATCCGCCAGGGAAAGCGCGAAGTCCATCGCGAATTCTGATCCGGTTGACGAATCCGTCGGACACAGGATTCGTCGCACTGATACGTCCAGTGCGGTACGGGCCGCGCCGGGAGGGATTGTCAGAACAGGGCAGGGGGCCTTCCGGAGCACCTTTTCCGCCACCGACCCCAGCGTCAGGCGATCGAACCCGCTTCGGCCATGCGTGCCCATCACGACGAGGTCGACGTCGTGTTCGACGGCGTGGCGGACGATCGCCGCCGCCGTGTTGCCCTCCGCGATCTGTGTTCGCACCGTGACGCCTGCCGACGACAGCGGCCCCAACAGCCGATGCAGGTCGTCCGCGATGGACTCCCTGGTGTCAGGCACTTGCAGCAGCCGGGCTGGATACGTCTCGGAACCCACCGGCGGGACCGGGGCCGAAAGTACGTGCAGTACGGTGATGTCGCTGCCGAACAACTGTGCGAACGCTGCGGCCCAGGCGAGCCCTGATGCCGAGAACTCTGAAAAATCGACCGGGCAGAGGATCCTCCGAATCTCTGTCACTCGTGCCTCGGCCTCATGTGTATTTGCCATAGTCGCCTCGCTTCACCGTAGGACGAGCCACTTCCTCGGCCACTGTGGCACGCGTCGCCGTTGGCGCCAGTCGATGCGCCGGCGCGTGCATGATGTCGACGGCGCTGAAAACGGTCGCCCGCGCGCCATGCGCCGGATCCAGAGCCGCCAGGAACTTCAGGGCACGTGTGGCGTTTTCAGAACCATCAACGCCGATGACGACATGGCGGAGCGCGCGAATGGGTCGTCTGACAACCAGCACGGCGCATGTCGCGCCTCGGACCACCCCGCGCGACACGCTGCCGGCGAGCAACCGCCGTACGGGCCCATGGCCTCGCCAGCCCACAGCAATGACGTCCGCCCGCACTCGCCGCGCCTCGGTCAGGATGGCGTCGATTGGAGACGCATCGACGACTCGTGCGCCACCATCGGGCCACCGCTTCCTCAATGCGCGTGAGGCGCTCTGTGCGGTGAACTCCGATGTTCGGTCCAATGCGGTCAGCAGGATCGACCGCCCGTCGTCGGCCCCCACCTGCTTTGCCACGACCGCCGACCCCTGACTGCCAGCAGGCCACGGCAACCGGATGACCGTGGTCATCGCCGCTCGCGCGGAGGTCGAACCGTCTGTTGCGATCAGCACGTGGAATGGTGTGGTTGCCGGCATCGTGCCCCTCCTGTCAGGTCAACGTACCGCAATCATAGTCAATAGAGAAATAGATATTGTCACTGTGTGACTTCGTCTTTTTAGATGTATATCTCGATCGATGAATGGAGCGCGGCGACGGGGGGCCGATACCCGATCTGGACTTCACGTCCGGTCAGGCGTCCGACGACGAAGCCCCTTCGGCCGAGATTGGGTGGTGCCCTGCGCCGGGTCCGGACCGAACTCCCAGCTCGGTATGTGGATCCGCGGATCGCCGCGCTCGACCCCGACACCGGCGCCGTGGTGTGGTCGCGAAACGCCAAAGCTGCCCCGTAGAGAAGCGGCTACCTGTTTTTCCGCATTAACATGCATGGCGAGGCCGGCCACTCATGATGCACACCGACACCGCGACTGCGGTCCCCACGTTCCCGCGCGCCCTGGAGAGCTATCCGGCCGTGCCGGATCAGACGCTCGCGGCCGATCTCGTGATGCGTGTGCAGCTTGAGCCGTTTAACGCCATCGCCACGGGCCTGTTTGTGCTGGCGATTATTCACACGTTCGCGGCCGCGCGCTTTGCGGCACTTGCGCACGGGGTACAACACCGGCACGACGAGGTGGAGCGTGCACACGGCCGGCCGGCCACGCCGAGTCTGTGGGCCGAGGTCCTGCATTTTCTTGGGGAAATCGAAGTGGTCTTCGGCCTGTGGGCATTGGTGCTCCTGTTCGCCATCACCGCGTTTGTCGGCTGGGACACGGCCACGCACTATTTCAGCGATACGGTGAACTACACCGAGCCGATGTTTGTGGTGGTCATCATGGCGCTGGCAGCCACTCGCCCGGTCATCGGATTCGCGGAACAGGCACTCAAGCGTGTGGCGGCCGCGGGAGGCGCCACTCCGGCCGCGTGGTGGGTGGCGATTCTGACAATCGGTCCTGTCCTGGGCTCCTTCATCACTGAACCTGCGGCGATGACCATCTGCGCGTTGTTGCTGGCGCGACAGTTCTACGACCTCCAACCCTCAACCCGCCTCAAGTACGCCACGCTGGGCGTACTGTTTGTGAACATCTCGATCGGGGGCACGCTGACGCCGTTCGCGGCCCCGCCGGTGCTGATGGTGGCGCGGACGTGGGAGTGGGATATCCCGTTCATGCTGGCGAATTTCGGCTGGCGGGCCGTCATCGCGATCCTGCTCTCGACCGGGGCCTACTTTTTCCTTTTCCGGAAGGAGCTGCAGGCACTGGGTGCTCAGGCGCCGGTTGTCGACGTCGATCAGCCGGATGACGACACGGTTGGGTCACCGCTGCTCTCCGTGCCTCGATGGGTGGTTGTCGTGCACCTTGCGTTCATGGCCTGGACCGTCTTCAACTCTCACTACCCGGCGCTGTTTGTGGGCGGCTTCCTGTTCTTCCTTGGATTTGCCCGCGCCACCGCGCCGTACCAGAGCCGCATCGAGTTGAAGACGCCGCTGCTCGTGGGGTTCTTCCTCGCGGGACTGGTGATCCACGGCGGGTTGCAAGGCTGGTGGATCGCTCCCGTGCTCGGCAGCCTTGCCGAGGAGCCCCTGTTCCTCGGCGCGACGGCGCTGACGGCTGTCAACGACAACGCGCTCATTACCTACCTGGCCACACTCGTGCCGAATCTGGGCGATTCCCTGAAGCTCGCGGTGGTGCAAGGTGCCGTGGTTGGCGGGGGATTGACCGTGATCGCCAATGCCCCGAACCCCGCGGGACAGGCGCTGCTCGGTCGGTTCTTTGGTGGCGCCATTTCGCCGGTCGGCTTGCTGGCCGGCGCGCTGGTGCCGACCCTCATCGCCGCGGCGGTGTTTCGATTGCTCTGAGCGCGCGATGGCACCGGACCGGTCGTGCGCCGGCGACTCGACCTATCGGTCGATGAGCCGGGCGAGGCGCTGGGTCATCCAGATGACGCGTTCGAAGATGCTGGTGACCTGGAGCAGCACGGCCCGATCCGCCGGTCCCACGCTCGGAGCGTCGGCCAGGTAGTTCTGCCGGATGCGCTCCATCAGATCGCCCCGGTCTTCCGTGATTTCAATCAGCATGGCGACCTGTGCGGGGTCTCCGGACTCGAGCGCCTCGACGGCTGACATCAAAACAAAGTCCAGCCCTTCCACAAACGTGGAGACGAGCTCGCCCAGCCGCCCTTCGAGTGGCACCGATTCGGTGGTCGCCGTGAGCGCCCGCAGGCTGTCGTCGAGGTACACCGTCAGGCTGAGCCGGTTCTGAAGCCTGGTCAGACGTTCGGATTCTTCCGGTCCGAGTTGCCGGTCTACCAGGTCGTGCTGGAACTGTTCGATGCGCGCCACGACGGCCGCGAAGGGCGCCTGCAGGGCCAGTGCTCGTGTCCGTTGCGGCGACAGGGGACCACTCCGCATCGCCTCGGCGTACACGCGCAGTCGTCTGGTCAGCCGGAGTTGTTCCTTTGCGATGAGGTCCAGGGCGCTTGCCGGTTCGTTGAGCGCCTCGTCGTATAGAAATTGGGGCTTCGACAGGTCTTCCTGCTCGTCGGCCGGCAGCCACCACTCGAGCACACCACAGATCCACGGCTGCATGATCGAGAAGAGGATGGCCGTCACCAGGTTGAACAGCAGAAACACGAGCGCCATCTGCCGGTCGATCCGTTCCGCCGAGAGGCCAACGAAGGCCCGCACCAGCGGGATGCCGCCGAAGATCTCCAGATACAGGAGCGACACAAACAGCACGGCACCCGTGATCTTGAACAGGTCCTGATACGCCGCCAGTTGCCGGACAGATCCCCTGAGCGCGCTTGAGAGCAGCATGCGCGAGAACGTCGACCCGACGTTGGCGCCGTAGAGCGCCATCATGGTCGGAAACGGCCCGAGCAGTCCTGTCTGCGCCAGCCCAATCGCCAGAATCGACACGGCCGTCGACGATTGCGTGACGAAGGAAAAGCTGGCGCCTCCGGCGAAGGCAAGCAGAAGGGAGTTGTGTGTGTCGTTGAGAAGGTCCGAGAACCACGGGAGGTCTTTGAGCGGATCGGCGCCCGCCTTCATGAGTTCGATCCCGTAGAACAGAATGCCGACGCCAAACACGGCGCCGAGGGCGTGGCTGCGGTGCGACCGGTCAAAGGCGAATGCCGCGCCCGCCAGACCGATCAGGTACAGGATGGCCAACCGCAGATCGAGCACGGATGCAAAGATCAACGCGCAGCATCCGACGTTGGCCCACGTGACGATCGGCAATGCGCGCCGTACGGTGGTGAGTCCGCTGGCGACCAGGCTCACAAGGATGAACACAATCCCGGAGGTGCTCTGAACGAGTGCGCCGGTGGCCAGGCCCACGAACCCGGCGTACCAGGGATTGCGAGTCACCCTGCCCACAAGCGTACGAAGACGACGTCCGGTGGCCTGTCGCAGATTGTTGTCGATCATTCTCAGGCCGCTGAAGAACAGCCCGAGTCCGGCAATAAAATTAGCGAGGATCGAAGTCAACATCTCGTCGTCATGCCACGCGCCCTTGCGAGGAACGCATGGTATTGCAGCGAGTCGGCATCGCTGTAACGCAGGCGTAACCGTGGCGTATCGGAGCTGGCATGAACGGAGTCCGGTCCGGCTCCGGACGAGACTCCATCGGCGCTGAAACGGGGGCGGTTGCGATAGGATTGCGGACACTTCCCAGCCGATTGAGGAGGATGATGCCTGCTCCCGCGACACTGCGCATGGCCGATGGCACCGTTGCGAAACGGGACCCGTCTCGTGTGCTGGCGTGCCTCGCCGAGCCTGGACGCGCCGGGGTTCCCGTGCTCACACCGGCCTCGCGCACGAAGCTTCTGGCGATCGGCCTCGCGATCGAAGAGGGCGCCAATCACGGGCCCCGCCTCATCTGGCTCCGTGCGGTTCGCACGCCAGCCACGCTGGACGACGCGAAGGCGATTGCCACGGCGCTCGGCAGGAAACTCGCGTGGATCTCTCCGGTGTATCGATTGGCGAAGGTCACAGGGCAGGGGGCGTACTTCAGCGCCTTCCCGAATGTGTTGCTCCTTCGGGCGGGCGCGCACAACGCCGACGTTGTGGACGCCTTGACCGCGCGATTCGGACTGCGCCGCAATCTCGACAGGTGCCGGTTTCCTGGAGGGTGGCGCTACCTGGAGATTCCCCCTCACAAGCCGATCACCGCATTCGACCTTCTCGCGGAATGCCGGAAGATGCAGAATGGCCCCGACGCGGAACTGGAATATGTGCCGCTCCAGTCGCCGTGGCTGTTCACGCCTGACGACCCGTACTTCGCCGAGCAGCAGTGGTTGCCACGCATCGGCGCGCCGCAGGCCTGGGATCTCGCGCGCGGCGACCGTCGCGTGATCGTGGCCGTCATCGATTCAGGATGCGATCTGGCCCATCCAGATCTTGTGAATGCGTACGTCAGCGCTGGTCGCAACGCCTCTGACCCATCCGCTGATGGGGCGCCGATCGTGCTGTCGCCCTCGGGCGCCATGGTGTGGCACGGTACCGCGGTAGCCGGGGTCATCGCTGCCGGCCTCAACAACGGGCTTGGCGTCAGTGGCGTAGCCGGCGGCTGCGGCATCTTCCCTGTGGCTTCGCCGTCGGGGTCCACCGTTGAGTTTGCCGACGCCATCATGTACGCCGTTGAATCCGGGGCCAGAGTCGTCAATATGAGCAAGTACATTGGCGAAGTGTGGTTCAGCCTGGCTCGACCGGCGATCGACGCCGCGGTCGCGCGCGGTGTCCTGTTCTTCGGCGCCGCGGGAAACTACAGTGACCCCCAGCTCGTGTTTCCGGCGAGGTATCCGGCGGTCGTCGCCTGTGGTGGATCGGGCATCGACGACCGGCGGTGGCAGCGGCCTGACCGGGGCCTCGGCTCGGGTTACGGCGATGAGCTGTACGATGGCCGACCCACCGGACTGTCGGTGATGGCGCCCGCCGAAGACGTGGCGACCACGGACATCTCGGGCCCGCAGGGTTTTACGCCGGGCACCGGCGAGTTCAGCAACTACCTCAGGAGCACCCTGGGCATTCCGGCCGGCTTCGGTGAGACGTCCGCATCTACCCCGATGGTGGCCGGCGCGGCCGCGCTTGTGATGTCGGCGTACAGCGATCTGACAGGGCCCGATGTGCGCCGCCTCATCGAACGCACAGCCGAGAAGGTGGGCGGCTACAGCTACGCGGACGTGCCCGGGTACCCGAACGGCACTCGCCACCTGGAGATGGGCTATGGCCGGCTCAACGTCTTTCGCGCACTGGATCTGGGTGATGTGATGATCGCCGACTGGTCTGGAGACACCGGCGTGGAGCCGTCCGCTCCTCCCGATGGCAACTTCTACAGCCGCTCCGATATCTCGATCCGGCCAGTGGGAGATGACGTCTTCGATCCCGGCACTGATGCGTCAAGCGAACTCGTGCGCCGTTCGGCGCACAGCATCTCCGTGCGGGTGAAAAACGCAGGGCCGGCCGCCGCGCGAGGCGTGCGGGTGGATGTGCGCGCCACGCCTTTTGTTGGCCTGGAGTTCCTCTATCCCGACGATTGGATGGGGGAGGACGCGTTGCACGTGCGTCCGGTGGCCGTCGATGCGGCGCCATTTTCCCTCGCCCGCAACGAATCGCGCGTCGTGCGTTTCGATCTGTCAGCGGCGCAGTCGAATCAAGTTGCCGGCTGGGGCGAGATGGCCTGGCATCCCTGCCTGCTGGCTGTGGCCACGGCAGAGAACGACTACGCCTTCGCCGGCGTCCCCGGTGGGCGCGCGATGGTGACGCGCCGCAATAATCTCGCCCAGCGCAACTTGTCCGTCGTGGACATCGCCGAGCGGCGCAGTATCAGTTTTCCGTTTGTGATCGGTCATCCGGCAAGCCTCGATCGTCGCCTCGAAGTGGTGATCGAGGCCGGGCCGCTTGCGCGGGACGGCCGCCTCTTTCTGGTACCAGCCGACGACGGCAAGGCGTTTCCGGCTGCCCGGCGGGCGCAGGCGTTTGAAGCCGGGGCGCTGAAGACTGGGCTCGTGGCCGGCGGAACGGTTCGCAAGCTGGATGGCCTGCCGGCTGTGCAGATCGAATCGAACCGGGCCGTCGTCGAGATCGTCTGTCCCCGTCCGGGCCGTTACGTCATGCAGCTGGTCGCGCAGCTTCCACCCCGCGTGCAGAAACCGCGACGTTTCGCCATCAATGTTGCCCAGCGCGTGGCTGGCCGCGGCGTCACCGGTGGCGCGACCGTGGTGTTCAGGGAATGACAATTCTGTGGGCCCCGGGTCGAAGTCCGTCATCAGCCTCCTGGCCGCTGGCACCAAGCGCGCCTCTTGGCCGTAGGAAACCCAGCAAAACCTCAAAAAACTGGCCGTAAATCAGGACCGTTCCTTGCAAAGGAGGCAACCGAGATTCTCGGCTACCCCTATGCGAACCCGTTTTCAGCAGGCCATTTCACCTTCCGAGGGCTTCACGCTCCTGGAGGTGCTGGTCACCATCGGCATCATCATCGTGCTCTCGGGCATCACCGTGGCCGTGATGCCGGTGGCCCTGATCTCGGCCCGGTCTGACAGCAGCGCGGCCACCGTGGTCGCCGTCATGCGGGTGGCCAGGGAAGAGGCCATCTCCCAGCGCCGCAACATGCAGGTGGTCTTTACGGCCCCGAACAAAATCACGGTGTCGCGTATCGAAGTCCCGGGCCCGGGCACCACTCTTGTCCGCGAGGCGTTCCTCGGCACCAACTACAGCTTCATGCTGTTTGTCGGCGTTCCTGATACGCCCGATGCGTTCGGCAACGCCACGGCCACGGCCTTTCCGGGCGCCACGTCGATCCTGTTCACGAGTTCAGGTGAATTGGTGGACCAGGGCGGTGACCCAGTCAACGGCACCATCTTCATCGGACGGACCGGCGAAACACTGAGCGCCAGAGCCGTCAGCATCTTCGGACCGACCGCGTTGATCCGGCAGTGGCGATGGGCAGGTAGCGCATGGGCGCAGTAGCTCTCGCACGCGCGCGCCGACCCGGCGACGACGGCTTCACGCTGATCGAAGCGATCGTCGCGATGCTCATCATGACCGTGGGGCTTCTTGGCCTCGCCCAGGCATTCATCGTCGGCCTTCAGCACATGGCCACGTCGTCGTCGAATCTCATCGCCCGTGAGAAGGCGCGCGAGGCCGTCGAGAGCGTGCACACGGCGCGGGATACCCGCACCATCACGTGGGCAGAAATCCGGAATGTGTCCGACGGCGGCGTGTTTCTGGATGGCGCCCTGAGCCTGAACGCGGCCGGCGTGGACGGACTGATCAATACCGCCGACGACTCCGCAGCCGGCATCGAGACTCAGCGGGCTCCAGGGCCCAATGGAATCCTTGGTGATGGCGACGACGTACTGACGCCGCTTGTTGGATTTCAGCGTCGCGTGCAGATTCTCGAACTCGAGCCGGTCAACCCCGCCCTGCGCGAGGTGGTCATCACCATTACCTACTCGGTCGGGTTGCAACAGCGCACCTACACATTGCGCACGTTCATCTCTTCTTTCTCCTGAGCCACGACAATGCGCACCGAGCCCCCCTGTCGCAGCGACGCTGGTTTCAGCCTGACCGAACTTCTGGTCGCCAGTGTCATCGTGATCATCGTGCTGGTTGCCACGATGACGGCGCTCCAGAACGCGTACCGGGCTACGGAAATCGCCGAGGGCACCACGGGCCTGACCAACAACCTGCGCATTGGCGTGGACATGATCGTCCGAGATCTGATCCAGGTGGGGCAGGGTATGCCGACCGGCCGGACAGTGCAGGTGCCGAATGGCACTGGTGCGCTGAAGATTCAGCGGCCGCGGGCGCAGGGCAGCACGTGCACCGAATGGCCGACCGGCACCGAGGTCATTCCGGCGGTCACGGTGGGACCTGGATGTGGTCCCACCATCAATGGCGTGGCCACCGACATGTTGACGACGCTGGCCGTGGATTCCCAACTCGAAGCCGTGCCCGTGGAGAGCTTCAACGCGGGCGCCCACACGGCGACCATCTCAACTCCGGCGCAAGTCACCGGTGGCCTTGACATCAGCACTGGCGGCCCCGACGACGTGGAGGTGGGCGACCTGATGATGTTCACCAAAGGCAGTGCCAGCGCGCTGGTGTACATCACGGCGGTGAACGGCAATCAGACGATCACGTTTAATGGTGGTGACCCCTTCCAACTGAACCAGTTCGTCAGCAGCCTGAACGGCACGATCGACGATCTGATCGCTCTGGCACCCACCACGGCGCGATCGGCCACCGTGTCGAGGATTCGGATGATCTCCTACTACCTCGACAACACCCTTGATCCGACCACGCCAAGGCTCATCCGTCACATGAACTGGGGCAATCCGGCATTGGCCCTCAACAAACGCGGCCGTACCGTGGCGTTCGCCATGGAGAACCTGCAAATCACGTATGACATGGTCGATGGCGCAACCAATCCATCAAACGTGAAGATGGTGGCCGCCGACCTCACCACAGGGGGCGCGTGTGCGCCACAGACGTGCTCGCCAAACCAGATCCGCAAGGTCAATATCTATCTGGCCGGGCGTTCCACGGACAAGTTCTCAACCACGAAAAACTACTTTCGCAACGCACTGAATACACAGGTCAGCCTGCGCAGCATGGCGCTGGTGGATCGGTACAAATAAATGGCTCTCACCAGGGTTTCGACTAACCGACGGGGTAGTGACTCGGGGATGGCGTTGGTGTCCACGCTGCTCGTGCTGCTCTTGATGGGCGCGCTCGTGTTTGGCTTCCTCGCCGTCATCGCGGCCGATCAACAGGCGAGCGGGATCAACCGCGATCAGACGCAGGCGTACGCGGCGGCGCACGCCGGACTTGAAAAACTCACGGCCGATCTGGGCGGCCTGTTCATTGGCGGAAACTTCAGTCCTTCCGGCGCGCAGATTACCGCGCTGACGACGACGCCACCTGTGCTGCCCGGGTTCACGTTTATTGCCCCAGGGAATCTGCCGGGGTACACCATCACCCCTGGCGCGCTGAAAGTGGCGACGGTGCCGAGCGGACCGTTTCAGGGCCTGATCGGACTCATCACGCCCTATGTGATCAATGTGACGGCGCGGTCCAACGTGAGCTCGCTTGGCGCCGCCGAAGCGCGCATGCGGCGTGAGTTACAGACCGTGGCCGTGCCCGTGTTCCAGTTCGGCATCTTCTCGGACAATGACCTCAGTTTCTTCGCCGGTCCGAACTTCGACTTCGGCGGCAGGGTGCACACGAACCAGAACGCCTATGTCGCGCAGGACGGCAGTGCCACG
>Ga0138256_10003093_pt1 | contig 17740 bp, 18 predicted proteins | sample KNB2016incub_MG_FD_105486 | JGI IMG/M metagenome (GOLD analysis project Ga0138256, IMG submission 105486) | Active sludge microbial communities from wastewater in Klosterneuburg, Austria - KNB2014incub_MG | ecosystem: Engineered > WWTP > Activated sludge > Unclassified | place: Austria... | reverse complement strand
CTCTGCAGCAGCACGCGCTCGCCCTGCACCAGCTTGAAGTAGAACTTGCCGTCGGCATCGCGGTACTGCTTGAACATCGGCACCGTCGCGCCCGCCTCCTTCCTGGCCGGCTTCGCATCGGCCACGATCCGCGACAGGTCGCGCAGACCGACCGCCTCGCGCAGGCGCAGCAGCGCCGGCGTGGCGTGCACGGCGCGCAGGCGGGCGGCACCGTCGCGCAGGATCGCCTCGATCTCGCCGGGCTTCGCCATCAGGGCCGCGTATTTCTCGCGCATCGGCGCGACTTCGGCATCGATCCGCTCGAACAGCCGCTGCTTGGCATCGCCCCAGCCGATGCCGTCGGCGAAGGCCTGCGCGAACGCGGCCGTCTCCTCCTTCGAGGCGAACGCCTGGTACAGCTGGAACACCGCCGAACCCTCGCTGTCCTTCGGCTCACCCGGCGCGCGCGAATCGGTGAGGATGCCGGCGATCAGCTTCTTCAATTCGCCACGCGGCGCGAACAGCGGGATGGTGTTGTCGTAACTCTTGCTCATCTTGCGGCCATCGAGGCCGGGCAAGGTGGCCACGTTCTCGTCGATCACTGCCTCGGGCAGGGTGAAATGCTCGCCATACAGATGGTTGAAGCGCTGGCCGAAGTCGCGCGCCATCTCGATGTGCTGCACCTGGTCGCGCCCCACCGGCACCTTGTGCGCGTTGAAGATCAGGATGTCCGCGGCCATCAGCACCGGATACATGAACAACCCGGCACCGATGCCGGCATCGTCGTCCTCGCCTTCGGCGCGATTGCGATCCACCGCCGCCTTGTAGGCATGCGCGCGGTTGAGCAGGCCCTTGCCGGCGACGCAGGTCAGGAACCAGGTGAGCTCGGGGATTTCCGGGATGTCGCTCTGGCGATAGAACCAGTTCTTCTCGACATCCAGCCCGCAGGCCAGCCAGGTCGCCGCGATCTCCAGCGTGCTGCGCTGCACGCGCGCCGGGTCGCCGCATTTCACCAGCGCGTGGAAATCGGCGAGGAAGTAGAAATTCTCGACCTCCGTCGCCTGTGCGCTGGCCAGCGCCGGGCGGATCGCGCCGACGTAATTGCCCAGATGCGGGGTGCCGGAGGTGGTGATGCCGGTGAGGATGCGGGTCTTGCTCATGCGGGGCGATGTCGATTCATGCAATGCACAGTTTAACCGGCAGGCCCGCAACCCCGTTCCACGGCCCTGCGCGTTCGCATCCGGCAAGCCGCGCGCATCCTGCGCCACCACCGGAGACCTGCCATGTTCCGTCATCTCGTGCTTGCCCTCGCCCTCGCTTCCTCGCTGTCCTGCTCGCTGCCGGCCAGCGCCCGCGACATTGTCGAGATCGACGTCATCGACCGCGACAACGGCCAGTGGCTGCCCGAGTATCGCCATCGCGGGCAGGAGTGGATCGCCGGTGTGCCCGGCCATCGCTATTCGATCCGGCTGGCCAATACCAGCGGCGAGCGCGTGCTGGTGGTGCTGTCGGTGGATGGCGTCAACGCGGTGACCGGGCAGACCGCCTCGCCATCGCAAGGCGGCTACGTGCTGGAGCCGTGGGAGAGCGCCGAGATCGCCGGCTGGCGCAAGTCGCTGCACGATATCGCCCAGTTCGTGTTCACCGACCTGCCGGACAGCTACGCCGCACGCACCGGGCGGCCGGACAACGTCGGCGTGATCGGCATCGCGGTGTTCCGCGAACGGCAAGTGCGGCCGGTGTATTCGCCGCTGCCCGCGCCGCCGATCGCCTCCGGACGCGCGCGCGAGCAGGCGTCCGCCAAGGCCGCCGCACCCGCGGCCGACAGCGCGATGGCCGAAGCCGCGCCGCAACGCCTGGGCACCGGCCACGGCCAGCGTGAATGGGCGCCAGTGGGCCAGACCGACTTCGTGCGCGCAACCCGCAGCCCGCAGCAGCTCGGCCAATTGCGCTACGACGATGCCGACACTCTGGTTGCGATCGGCGTGTTGCCGCGGTGGCATCCACCGCATGCGCGCAGCGCGCCACGCGCCTTTCCCAACGGCTTCGTGCAGGATCCGCCGTACGCGCGTTGACCGCTCCTGTCTCGCAACGAAGAAGGCCGGCTTGCGCCGGCCTTCCTGTTTCCTCGCGGCGATGCGCCGCTTACTTCTTGGCGGCTTCCTCGACCTTCTCGCCGACCTTCTGCACGTCCTTGCCTGCGCCCGCGACGGTATTGCAGCCCGCCAGCACGATCGCGCACAGCAACATCGCCACGCCCAACTTGCCCATCCTGTTCATGACCATCTCCGTTCGTGGGAACAACCGCTGCAGCTTAGTCACTCGCCATGGCCGCTCGCAACCGGATCGCCCCGGCGCTGCCGTACTGGCCTCAATCCCGCATCAAGGTCGACTTGCCGAACAGGCTTTCCACCAGATCGACGGCGAGGCGCGCGGTGGCATTGCGCTTGTCCAGCGCAGGGTTCACCTCGACCAGGTCGAGCGAGCCCATGCGGCCGGTGTCGGCCACCATTTCCATGATCAGCTGCGCTTCGCGATAGTCGATGCCGCCGGGCACGCGGGTGCCGGTACCGGGCGCGATCGACGGATCCAGCATGTCCACGTCGAAGCTGACGTGCAGATGGGTGTCGGCATCCACGCCTTCCAGTGCCTCCTCCATCGCCCGGCGCATCCCGACCTCGTCGATGTAACGCATGTCGTAGATGTCCAGGCCGTGCTCCTGCACCAGCTTCTTCTCGCCCGGATCGACCGAACGGATGCCGATCTGGCGCACCTGGCCCGGGGTGATCGCAGGCACGAAGCCGGCCATCCCGGTCAGCGCATCGGGACCCAGCCCGCACAGGCAGGCCACCGGCATGCCGTGGATGTTGCCCGACGGCGTGAGGGCGCTGGTATTGAAATCGGCATGTGCGTCCAGCCACAGCACCCGCAGCGTCTTGCCGGTGGCACGGCAATGCGCGGCGACCGCGGCGATCGAACCGATGCCCAGGCAGTGATCGCCGCCGAGCAGGATCGGCATGCGCCCGGCCTGCAGTTCGCGGGTGCTCATCTCGAACACCGCGCGGTTCCAGGCGACGACTTCGTCGAGGTGGCGATAACCGTCGACCGGCGGGAGGGTGGGGTTGCGCGGGCCCTGCACATCGCCAAGATCGCGGGCATCGATGCCGCGCGCGGCGATCGCCTCGACCAGCCCGGCCACCCGCAATGCCTCCGGCCCCATCGACGCGCCGCGCCGCGAGGCGCCGATGTCGGTGGGCACGCCGAACACGGACACGGGCGGGTAGCTACGGCTCATCGGCGCACCTTCTGAGTGGTGCCGCTTGTCCGAATCGAACGGACGACCTACCGCTTACAAGGCGGTTGCTCTACCTGCTGAGCTAAAGCGGCGCAGGACGCCATTCTAGCCGTTGCGTCGATTCGGTCATAACCGGGCGTTCTGGACGCATGACCGACCCGACGTTCCCAGCCGTCGGCAACATGCCGAGACTGGCTGCAATTCCCAGCGGTTCGATAGGAATGCTCACCAACAAGGCCAGGTACGGGTTGCGGGCGATGTGCGCACTGGCGCAGGCGAACGGCACACGACTGCAGGCACACGCGATTGCCCGCCAGGCCAGCGTGCCGGAGAAGTTCCTGGAAGCGATCCTGGTCGAACTGCGCAAGGCCGGCTTCGTCGACAGCCGCCGCGGGCAACACGGCGGCCATGCGCTGACCCGGCCCGCCGGCGAGATCGCAGTCGGCGACCTGATCCGCAGCATCGACGGCCCGCTGGCACCGGTGCGCTGCGCCAGCCTCAGCGCCTACGCGCCATGCGCCGATTGCGCGGATCCGGAGCGATGTTCGATCCGCGCCCTGATGCGCGAAACCCGCAGCGCGCTGGCCACCGTACTGGATGGCTGCAGCCTGCAGGCCCTGAGCGAACACCAACCGCCCGCACCGCCGTGGCACGCCTGAGGCGAGCCACGCCCCACACCAAGGAACCGCGATGTCGCGTTCTTTCCGCCCCGGCCTTGCCATCGCGCTGGCCCTGATCACCCTGCCGGTCCATGCCGGCGATCCCGCCACCACCGAACAATTGCTTGCCCGCATCGCCGCCCTCGAACAACGCCTGGCGGCAGTGGAAGCCGCCAATGCCGCGACGGCGGCGACGATCGCGCCAGATGCACTCGACCAGCGCCTGCGCGTGATCGAACGCCGGCAGGAACTGGATGCCGAGGCCGACGCCGGCAAGGCCGCCGCCACGCCGGTGCTCGCCCTCAACGACAAGGGCCTGTCGGTGAAGTCGGCGGCCGGCGATTTCGAAGTGAAGCTGCGCGGACTGGTGCAGGCCGACGCGCGATACTTCGATGGCGATGCATCGACCGCGCAGACCGACAGCTTCCTGTTCCGCCGCATCCGCCCGAGCCTGGAAGGCGGTTTCGGCAAGCTGGTCGGCTTCCGCCTCACCCCGGAATTCGCCGGCGACGCCGCGACCATCGTCGATGCCTACGTCGACCTCAAGTTCGATCCACGCGCCACCGTGCGCATCGGCAAGCTCAAGGGGCCGATCGGACTGGAGCGCCTGCAATCGGGCGGCGGCACCGCCTTCATCGAACGCGGCTTCCCCACCGAACTCGCGCCCAACCGCGATCTCGGCGTGCAGTTGCAGGGTGAATTCGCGAACGGCGTGAGCTACGCCGCAGGCGTGTTCAACGGCGCGCCCGATGGCCGCGATGCCGCGGCCGGCAACCCGGACGGCGATTTCGAACTGGCGGCGCGCGTGTTCGCGGAGCCGTGGAAGAACAGCGCCAATGCCTTGTCCGGGCTCGGCTTCGGCATCGCCGCCAGCCGCGGCGACAAGCACGGCAGCGGCAACAACGTCCTGCCGCGCTACCGCACCCCGGGCCAGGCGCAGTTCTTCAACTACCGCAGCACGGTGCTGGCCGATGGCGAACACCTGCGCATTTCGCCGCAGGCGTACTACTACGGCGGCCGCTTCGGTCTGCTTGGCGAATACATCCGCTCGCGGCAGGACCTGCGCGCCGCCAACGGCAACCGTGCCGGCATCGAGAACCGCGCCTGGCAAGTCAGCGCCGGCATCGTGCTGACCGGCGAGGACGCGAGCTACAGGGGCGTGTTGAAGCCGAGCAATGCCTTCACTCTCGACGGCAGCGGCTGGGGCGCGTTCGAAGTGGCGGGTCGCTACGGCCGGCTCGACATCGACGACGACGCCTTCCCGCTGTTCGCCGATCCCGCCGCAGCCAGCGTCGCCGCGCGCAGCTGGGGCATCGGCCTGAACTGGTATCTCAACGCCAACTTCAAGCTGGTCGCCAACTACGCGCACACCGCCTTCGACGCCGCGCCCGGTGCCAGCGCGCGCAAGGACGAGGAAATCCTCTTCACCCGCGCGCAATTCTCGTTCTGATCGCCTTCCCACACAGGATTCGGAGACCCCGCATGCAACTTCGATCATCGCTGCTGCTGTCCGCGCTGGTGCTGGCCAGCGGTTTGGCACACGCCGCCGACAAGACCCTGCTCAACGTGTCCTACGATCCCACCCGCGAACTGTACGAAGACGTCAACCGCGCGTTCGCCGCGCAGTGGAAGCAGCAAACCGGCGAAACCCTGACCATCCGCGCCTCGCACGGCGGCTCCGGCAAGCAGGCGCGCGCGGTGATCGACGGCCTCGAAGCCGATGTCGTCACCCTGGCGCTGTCCGCCGACATCGACGCCATCGCAGGCAAAGGCAAGCTGCTGCCGGCCGACTGGCAATCGCGCTTGCCGCACAACAGCGCGCCGTACACCTCGACGATCGTGTTCCTGGTGCGCAAGGGCAATCCTAAAGGCATCAAGGACTGGGGCGACCTGGTCAAGCCCGGCGTCGGCGTGATCACGCCGAACCCGAAGACTTCCGGCGGCGCACGCTGGAACTACCTGGCGGCGTGGGCATGGGCGTCGAAGCAATACCGCGACGGCGGCAAGGTCGTCGACTTCCTCGCCCGCCTGTTCAAGAACGTGCCGGTGCTGGATACCGGCGCGCGCGGCGCGACGACGACCTTCGTCGAACTCGGCATCGGCGACGTGCTGCTGGCCTGGGAGAACGAAGCGCTGCTGACCTTGAACGATGCCGACACCCGCGCGAAGTTCGAGATCGTGGTGCCCTCGATCAGCATCAAGGCCGAACCGCCGGTGGCCTGGGTGGACAAGAACGTCGCGCGGCACGGCACCCGCAAGCAGGCCGAGGCCTACCTGCGCTTCCTGTACTCGCCGCAGGGGCAAACCCTCGCCGCCAGGCATTTCTATCGCCCGGCGGAGCCGGACAAGGTGACGGACAAGGCCGCGCTGGCGCGCTTCCCGGCGGTGGCGCAGGTGACCATCGACGATGCCTTCGGCGGCTGGAAGAAGGCGCAGGCCGAGCACTTCGCCGACGGCGGTTTCTTCGACCGCATCTACAAGCCGGGCCACTGAGTTCATCCGATGTCGATCACGCGCGCACATCGCCGCCCCCTGCCCGGCTTCGGCATCAGCCTTGGCCTCGGCATGGCCTGGCTGGGCGTGGTGGTGCTGTTGCCGCTGGCCGCACTCGGCGTGCGCGCGGCCGGCCTGGGTTTCGATGGATGGCTGCGCGCGATCGGCGATCCGCGGGTGCAGGCGGCGCTGAAACTGAGTTTCGGTGCCGCGTTGCTGGCGGCCCTCATCGCAGCATTGGTCGGCGCTTTGGTGGCATGGGTGGTGGTGCGCTATCGCTTCCCGGGGCGCAGGCTGCTGGATGCGCTGGTCGATCTTCCGTTCGCCTTGCCGACAGCGGTGGCCGGCATCGCGCTGACCGCGATCTATTCGGCGAACGGCTGGGTCGGCCGCTGGCTGGAACCGCACGGACTGAAGATCGCCTACACCGCCACCGGCATCGTGATCGCGCTGGTGTTCATCGGCCTGCCGTTCGCGGTACGCACGTTGCAGCCGGTGCTGGAAACGCTGGGCAGCGAGCAGGAGGAAGCTGCGGCATCGCTCGGCGCATCGCGGATCACCACCTTGCGCAGGGTGATCGTGCCCGAATTGCTGCCGGCAATGCTGACCGGCTTCTCGCTGGCGTTCGCGCGCGGACTCGGCGAATACGGCTCGGTGATCTTCATCGCCGGCAACCTGCCGTTCAAGACCGAGATCGCGCCGCTGCTGATCACCATCCGCCTGGAGGAATACGACTACGACGGCGCGGTGGCGATCGCCGCCCTGCTGCTGGCCGCGTCCTTCCTCTGCCTGCTGGCGATCAACGCGATACCGCTGCTGTTCTCGCACCGGAGGTTGTCTCATGGGAGCAGCGCCGATGGCTGAGTCGCACGACGTGCTGCAGGAACCGGCGTGGGTGCGTCGCACGCTGATCGCGCTGGCCGCGCTGGCGATGCTGGCGCTGGTGGTGCTGCCGTTGACGATGGTGCTGGCCGCGGCCTTCGCCAAGGGTCCGGGCGTGTGGCTGGCCGCGCTGCGCGAACCGGATGCGTTGTCCGCGTTGAAACTCACCTTGTTCACCGCCGCGATCGTGTTGCCGATCAACGCGATCTTCGGGCTGTTCGCGGCGTGGGCGCTGGCGCGCTTCGAGTTCCGCGGCAAGCAGGCGTTGCTGGCGCTGATCGACCTGCCGTTCGCGGTCTCGCCGGTGGTCGCCGGGCTGTGCCTGGTGCTGCTGTTCGGCGCGCAGGGCTGGTTCGCCGAGCTGCTGCAGCGCCACGAGATCAAGATCCTGTTCGCGCGGCCCGGCATCGTGCTGGCCACGCTGTTCATCACCTTCCCGTTCGTGGTGCGCGAGCTGTTGCCGCTGATGCAGCAGCAGGGCGCGGACGAGGAACTGGCGGCGCGTTCGCTCGGCGCCGGCGCGTGGACCATGTTCCGCCGCATCACCCTGCCCAACATCAAGTGGGGCTTGCTGTACGGCGTGCTGCTGTGCAGCGCGCGCGCGATGGGCGAGTTCGGCGCGGTGTCGGTGGTGTCCGGCCACATCCGCGGGCTGACGAATACGCTGCCGCTGCACATCGAGATCCTCTACAACGAATTCGACAGCACCGCGGCGTTCGCGGTGGCGTCGCTGCTCGCCGGCCTCGCGCTGGTGACGCTGGCATTGAAGTTCTGGCTGGAAGCGCGTCACGGCGATGCAATCGCGCAATCGCACAGAAGGCACTGATCGATGGAATTGCAACTCCGCAACCTGAGCAAGCAGTATCCCGGCGTCGCTGCACTCGATGATGTCGACCTCGACATCGCCTCCGGCGAACTGGTCGCCCTGCTCGGCCCGTCCGGCTCCGGCAAGACCACGCTGCTGCGGGTGATCGCCGGCCTGCTGCATGCCGACAGCGGCACGGTGCGCTTCGGCGACATCGATGCCACGCAACTCAGCCTGCGCGCGCGCAACGTCGGCTTCGTGTTCCAGCACTACGCGCTGTTCCGGCACATGAGCGTGGCCGAGAACATCGCCTTCGGCCTGCGCAGCCGCCCGCGGCGCACGCGCCCGGACAAGGCGACGATCGCGCGGCGCGTGCACGAGTTGCTGCAGCTGATCCAGTTGCCCGAGCTCGGCACGCGCTATCCGGAGCAGCTCTCCGGCGGGCAGAAGCAACGCGTGGCGCTGGCGCGCGCGCTGGCCATCGAGCCCTCGGTACTGTTGCTCGACGAACCCTTCGGCGCGCTCGATGCCAAAGTGCGGGTCGAATTGCGGCGCTGGCTGCGCAAACTGCACGAGCAGACCGGGCAGACCACGCTGTTCGTCACCCACGACCAGGAGGAAGCGCTGGAACTGGCCGACCGCGTGGTGGTGATGCGCGAAGGCCGGGTCGAGCAGGTCGGCACGCCGAGCGAAATCTATCGCGAGCCGGCATCGCCCTACGTGTTCGAATTCATCGGCCGCGCCAACGTGCTCGCCGGCGAAGTGCGCGCGAACCGCTTCGAGGCGCGCAACCTGCGCTTCGACGCGGCTGGCGCGAGCGATGGCGCGGCACGCCTGTACGTGCGTCCGCACGACCTCGCGCTCGCCGGTGGCGAGGACGGCATTCCGGCGCAGGTGCGCGCCCTGCATCGCCTCGCCGACCGCATCACGGTGGAGCTTGCCGTGGTCGGCCAGGAGCGCGCGCTGGAACTCGACCTGATCGATCGCGCGGACGTATGCGTGCCCGATATCGGCGAGGACGTGCGCGTGCAGGCCTTGCGCTACCGCGTATTCCCGGCCTGATTCTTTGTCGTCATCCCGGCGAAAGCCGGGATCCAGTTCTCAAGCGTCAAAATGCTGGATCCCGGCTTTCGCCGGGATGACGAACGGACAAACCGTTCAGCGCAGCGTCGCGCAGTCCACGGTCTTCGATGGCGAAATCGCCGCCAGTGCAGCGCGATTCGCATTCGCCGGCAAGCGCGCATCCAGCCACGACTGCGCCCTGGTATCGCCCAGCGGTTCGGCCTGTGCCGCAAAGCCCTTGGCCTTGAGCTCGGCCTCGCGGCGGCGCGCGGCGTCCTCGCCACCGTAGCGCCCCAGGGCAATGGTGTTGGCGTCTTCGCCTTCGTTCATCACGTACCAGTCGCTGATGCCGGCAGCCTTGATCCGTTCACCCATCGCCTTGGCTTCCTCGCGGGTGGCGAAGGCCGGGAGATAGACCTTCCAGCCGCGTCCGGATCGGGCAGGTGTTTCGCGTGGCTGCGCCGCCACCCCCGCGACCCGCAGGGCCGCGCGTGCGGCGTCGCGTGCAGCCGCATCCGCGAACGGACCGAAGCGCAGGCAGGCATCGATCACCGCCGGTTCCGTCGTCGCCATCGTCCCGGTTTGCGCAGGCGGGGCCGACGGCAGCACGGTTGCCGACGCCGGTGCCGCAGGCGTTGCCGCCGCGCCTTCGCCGACCAGGCGCAAGCCCGGCACGCCCGCCGGCATCGGCTGCGGAACCGGCGCGTGCATGGCATTGCCGCCACCGATCCACCACGTGGCGATGCCGAGGTTGAGGATCAGCAGGAAGACGATGGCGGCGCGCAGGATCATGGCGTGAGTTTATGCGATGGCCTGCGCCTGCCAACGTGCCAGCCCGCGCAGGACCGCATCCGCGACCAGCCGGTGCGGCGGCAGGCGATCGCGCAAGGTGGTCGCGCCGCCGCCGTGCAGCCACAACTGCGGATGCGATCCGAGCAGCGTGGCCGCCTGCTCCAGGCTGCGCTCGATCAGCGCCAGCGCCGCGCCTTCGCAACCCGAGGCCAGCGCATGCGCCGTGTCGTCGGCGAATTCGGCATAGCGGCCGCCGCTCGCCGGCAGCACCGCCGCGCGCGCATGCAGGGCTTCGCGCATCAGCATCGGCGAAGGCGCGATGCGGCCGCCACGATGCAGGCCATCGGCATCCAGCAGGTCGATGGTCAGCGCGGTGCCGATGCCGACCAGCAGTACATCGCCCGCCTCCAGTGCCGACAGCAGGGCAAGGAAGCGATCCACGCCGAGGTGGCGCGGATTCTCGTAGGCGATGCGCAAGCCGGCGCAGCGCGTTTGCGTGCGCACCAGATGCAAGCGTCCGAAGCGCGTGCACAAGGCATCGAGCAGGGCCACCCGTCGTTCGTCCGACGCCACGCTGGCAATGCAGGCGGCATCGCCGTGCGGCAGTTCGCGGAGCCACGCATCGCCATCGTCGTGCGCGGCAGCGCGGACTTCGCCCGGCGATCCGTCCGTCCGCGCTTCGGCGAACTTCAATCGCGTGTTGCCGAGGTCGAACAGCCATGCGCTCATGCGCGCACGCTCACGTCGCCGGCATGCACCAGGCGTTCGCGGCCTGCGGTGTCGCGCGCGCGCAGAGCACCGTCGTCGGCGATGCCGAGCGCGGTTGCCGACCATGCGCCATCGCCCTCGTGCACGCACAGCGCACGGCCGGCCAATGCGTCCAGCGCCGCGTAGCGCGGCAGGAATGGCGCCAGCCCTTCGGCATCGAATTGCTGCAGCGCCGGCAGCAGATGCGACAGCAGCATCGCGACCACGACGTTGCGCGTTGGCGGCTGCGACGACATCGTCGCAAGATCGATCCAGGGTTGATCGATGCCGCCTGCCGTCGCAACCGGCATCCGCACATTGATGCCAAGCCCGATCACCGCGCGCGCCGCGCCGGCCGTTTCGCCGCCGCCCTCCACCAGCAGCCCACCGAGCTTGCGCAGGCCCTTGCCCTCGGCGACCACCAGATCGTTCGGCCACTTCAGGCCGACCCCGGTGAAGCCCATTTCACGCAAGGCCTCGCAGGCAGCGATGCCCGCCACCAGGCTGAGGCCACCCAGCCGCGCCAGCCCGCCCTCGAAGCGACGCGCAATCGAGAGATAGACATGCGCCGCCAACGGCGAAACCCAGTGGCGTCCACGTCGGCCGCGCCCCCCGCTCTGGCGCTCGGCCAGCAGCACATTGCAGCCATGCGGCGAGGTGTCCGTGCGCAGCAGTTGGCTGTTGGTCGAATCCAGCGACCAGGCGATTTCGAACGATGCGAGTTGCGCGCGCGCCGGCTGCATCATCGTCGCGCGAATCGCATCGGCATCCAGCAGATCCAGCGGCTGTTCGAGACGGTATCCGCGGCCCGGCGATGCCGCGATGGCGATCCCGGCATCGCGCAGGGCATCGATGCGTTTCCACACCGCCGCCCGGGTCAGGCCCGACTCGCGCGCCAGCAGATCGCCGCTCACCGGCCCCGTGGCCAGGCGTTGCAGCAGGGCACGTTCGTGGGTCGCGTCGCTCATGCGCGCAACGCCGGCAGAGGTGCGCATGGTGGTGACGGAACCTGGCAATGCGACGACATGCCGGGATCATAACGGCGCAGATGCCGGCACAGGCGGCACCCCGCAACGCCTGCTGCGGCGCAGCATTGCAACCTTTCACGGCTTGCCCGCATCCACGCTATAGTGCGGGGCGGATCGGTGCCTCCCGCCCCTTCCGCCCCTTTCCGGTGACCACCATGCGCCCGACTACGATCCTGTTGAGCATTGCCCTGCTTTGCGCATCCGGCCAGCTGCTGGCCACGGAGTCGCGCCAGATGGATCAGGATGCCGGCAGCACCTGCCCGGAAAACACGGTCGCCGGCACCGATGCCACCGACGAGCTCGACGCCGATGCGGCGGCGGCACCTGCGCGCCGTACCCAGAAGGCCAAGCCCGCACCCACCCCGCGCGCAAGCAACGGCGGTGGCAGCAACCGCAGCAGCACCCCGCGCTGGCACAGTTTCCTGCCCGGCATGTTCCGCTGATGGCGGGCGCGGCCTGAGCCGCGCCACGCGCAGCACGGAATGATCTGGCCGTTCACGCGTCGCCTGTCGACGCCCGACATCGACCCGTCGCTGTGGCGGCAAGCCGCCGCCGGCCTGCCGTGGCTGCGCGGGATCGACCCCGAACGCGATTCGCGGCTGCGTGCCTTGTCCGCGCAATTCGTGCAGCGCATCGCGATCACCCCGTTGCACGGCCTGCGCCTGAACGAGGTGCAGCGCCTGCGGCTGGCGATCCTGTGCTGCCTGCCGTTGCTCGAATTCGGGCGCGAAGGCCTGCACGGCTGGTCGCAACTGCTGGTGTATCCCGATGCCTTTCGCGTGCAGCGCAACCACCAGGATGCACACGGCGTGCTGCACCAGTGGGATGACGAACTGATCGGCGAAGCCTGGGAACGCGGCCCGGTGATCCTGTCCTGGGCCGACGTGCGCGCCGACATCGCCGCGCCGCGCGACGGCTACTGCGTGGTCGCCCACGAGATCGCGCACAAGCTCGATGCACTGGATGGCGCGATGGACGGCACCCCGCCGTTGCCGCGCGACTGGCAGCGGCAATGGGCGGCGGATTTCCAGCGCGCGTACGACGCGTTGTGCGCCGATGTCGATGCCGGCCGCGCCACCGCGATCGACGACTACGCCGCGGAATCGCCCGAGGAATTCTTCGCGGTGTGCAGCGAATACCACTTCAGCGATGCGCAGCGATTGCGCGAGGCGATGCCGGAGGTGGCGGCGCATCTGCAGCGGTTCTACGGGGCACCTTTACTCGACTAGCGAAACCATCCGCGCGCGGCCCGTGCCGGGGCATGAATTCGAGCGGGCCATGGGTGAGCGCGTTCTGCTTGCGTCGCATGCGACGCGAAAGCGCGAACGCCCGGCACTCGGTGCCGGGCTGGACCGCGAAGCGGGCCCGCGGCCGCGACGTCAGTCGTGGATGACTGGATGGAGCGGCGAGTGCATGCCCCGGCACGGGCCGCGCATGCGAGGGACCCCACCAAGGCGACTAAACTCGCGCATCCTGCGCTCGCCAAGTCGCCCCGGCCTGCGCCATCCGTGGCTCCGGCGCTGTTCGGTGCGCGGACTGACGTTAAGTCAGTCCGCAAGCGCACCTCACAGCCCAGGCGGCAGCACGATCTCGAATTTCGCCCCGCCGAGTTCTTCGGAGCGCGACACATGCAGTTCGCCGCGATAGCTGCGCACGATGTCCTGCACGATCGCCAGGCCGATGCCGTGGCCCTGCACGCGCTCGTCGCCACGCACGCCGCGCTGCAGGACGTGTGCGATGCGATCCTCGGCGATGCCGGGACCATCGTCCTCGACCGTGATCGACAACCCCGGCCGCCGGTTCGCGGCAGTCGCGCCTTCGGCCACGGTCAGCAGCACGCGCGATTGCGCCCACTTGAACGCATTCTCCAGCAGGTTGCCGAGCAGCTCCTGCAAGTCGCCGGTTTCGCCGTGGAAGCGCGCATTTGGCGCGACCTCGAATTCGCACAGCACGCGCTTGGCCGCGTACACCTTCTCCAGCCCGGTGACGATCTGCAGGGCATGCGGCTCGATCTCGATCGGCGCGGCGAACAGCTGGTGGCCGGAGCGCGCCGCGCGCGCCAGCTGGTAGGACACCATGTCGCTCATCCGCCGGATCTGGGTATCGACTTCCTCGCGCAGCTCCCGCTCGCCGGTATCGCTGTCCAGCCGCGAGCGCAACACCGCCAGCGGCGTCTTCAGGCTGTGCGCGAGATCGGCCAGGGTATTGCGCTGGCGATCGAGGTTCTGGCGTTCGCTGTCGATGAAGGCGTTGATGCTCTCGGTCAACGGCTCCAGTTCGCGCGGGTGCGCCTCGCTCATGCCGGACGCACCGCCCGCCTGCACGCGCTTGAGCTCCGAGATCACGTCGCGCAGCGGGCGCAGGCTCCAGCGCAGCACCAGCATCTGCAGCAGCAGCAGCACCAGGCCGGCACCGCCGAGGTTGATCCACAGCGCGGAGCGGAAGATCGCCACCTGCCTGCCGAGTGCGGTGGTGTCCTCGAGGATATAGACGGTGTACGGGAACTCGCGGCTGGCATCGCCATTGCCGCTCGCGACCAGGCCGTACCCGTAACGATAGACCTCGCCGGCCTCGCCATTGAGCTGGGTCAGCGGCAACGGCCCCTCGAACACCTGCTCGCGCGCCTCCAGCATCGGCCCGGCAGGCAGGCGCGGCCCCAATGCCGAATCGGATTCCCAACGCCCGGAAGGCAGCACGATCTGCGCATACAGGCCGCTGCCCGGCCGTTTGAAGCGCGCATCGGGCGGATCGTAGGGCGGTACCACGCTGCCGTCGCGGGCGAAGTCGCTGTTGGCGTAGGCCAGCGCATAACTGTGCAGGCGCTCGCGCATGCCGCTGCGCGCGGTGCTCTGGAAGGCGAAGTCCAGCGCGTAGCCGGCCAGCGCCAGGAACGCGACCAGGCCCAGGCTGGCCGCCCACAACTGGCGCGACTGCAGCGAACGCGGCTGGCCGATGCGCAAACGGCGCCTTGCGGCGCCGTCGCTTGCTGTCGGGTTGGGCACGGACTCGCTCATGCGCCGCCAGCGTAGCGCATCGCCCGCATCAGTCGCCGCTGCGCGCGATCGCGAAGCGGTAGCCGCGCCCGCGCACGGTCTCGATCGGCTTCAGCGCGCCATCCGGGTCCAGCTTCTTGCGCAGGCGGCCGATGAACACTTCCAGCACGTTGGAATCGCGGTCGAAATCCTGCTGGTAGATGTGCTCGGTGAGGTCGGCCTTCGAGACCAGTTCGCCGGCGTGCATCATCAGGTATTCGAGCACCTTGTATTCGTAGCTGGTCAGGTCCACGTTGGCACCGCCGACGCTGACCGTCTGCGCCGCCAGATCCAGCATCACCGGGCCGCATTCCAGGGTCGGCTTGCTCCAGCCGGCGGCACGGCGCACCAGCGCGTTGATCCGGGCCAGCAGTTCCTCGACATGGAACGGCTTGACCAGGTAGTCGTCCGCGCCCTGCTTGAGGCCATCGACCTTGTCCTGCCAGCTGGAACGCGCGGTCAGGATCAGCACCGGGAACTTCTTGCCCTCGTCGCGCAGCGCCTTGATCAGTTCCATGCCCGACATCTTCGGCAGGCCGAGGTCGATGATGCCGACGTCGAACGGCACTTCGCGACCCATGTACAGGCCTTCCTCGCCGTCCTGCGCGGCATCCACCGCATAGCCTTCGCGCTTCAGGCGCGCGGCCAGGGTTTCGCGCAGCGGGGCTTCGTCTTCGACGAGCAGGATACGCATGGGCACTCCTCAAGTGGATGTCGCGAAATGGGGTGGCAGGCTGCGCGAATGCACGGCCCGTCCGCTCAGTCGTCGTCGCGCGCGGGCGGCGGACGCCGGCCACGGCCGTCGTTGTCGCCACGTGGCGGCGCATCGCCGCTGCTGCCGGCACGGCGCTGCGGCTCCTGCATGAACACACGCACCCGGCCCTGATCGTCCACCACCTTGACCCGGTGCATGTCGCGGCCGTCGTACTGCACGCGCTCGGCCGAGAGCACCTCGCCGCGGGTGTCACGTTCGACCCGACGCACCGCATCCGACAGGCTGCTGCGCGGATCCTGGCGGCGCTCGCGGCTGCCGCGATCGTCGTCGCGCTGCGGCGGGCCGCCTTGCGACTGCGCCTGTGCGGACAGTGCCGGCAGCAACGCCATGATGGCGATGCTCAGCAGCTTCGATGCGGGCAGACGACGACGGGACACGGCAGCAGGCACCTCGGATTCGTTGGTGCAATTCTGGCCGCAGCCGGTGAATCGCCCCTGAAGTTTCCTGAACAGGATACCGCGACGTTCAGGTTCACGGCACCACGGGCTCCGCTCAGTAGATTTCGCCGATGCAGCAGCGCAGCGAGCCACCCGCCGCCTCGATCGCCTCCAGGGCCACGGCTTCGACCCTGAAACCCGCGGCGGACAACACGTTGCGATGCGCATCGGACAACGCGGCAGCCGCATTTCCGCTCATCCACACCGTCTCCGGGGACAGCGCGATGCAGTTGCCGACGAAAGCCGCGTGCTCGCCCGCGTCGCAGGTCACCGCCTGCGGGTAGAACCCGGCGATCGCCGCGGGGACGGCCGCATCGGCGAAGCCGGTCGGGCAGACCACTGCGGCACGCCCGGCCAGCACCGCCAGCACCACATTGGTGTGGTATTCGCCGGGGGCGAGGTCGAACAGCAGGGTCGCGCGCAGGCCGAAGGCCTCGTGCATCAGCCGCGTGCCGGCCTCGTCGCAGCGCTCGGACAGGCCGCAGTAGCCGAGGCCACGGGCGCGGTCGATCACCAGTGCGCCGGTCAATTCGCAGGGATGCGACTGGGTGGACAGGTCGATTTCCGCACGGCCCAGCACATCGCGGAAGAAATCGCGGATGTCGACGCGGGCGGCCTCGCGCTGGCGCACCTCGTGGCGCATGCGGCCGATGACGACGCGCCCCGCCGCAGTGCCGAACACGTTGTTCGGGAACACCGCATCCGGCGTGGCCGGGTCGCCGGCGAAGCACACCACCGGCAGCACCGCGGAAATCGCGCGCTGCAATTCACGATGCTGCATCGATGCACGCTGCGCATCAAAGGCCGCGGCATCGGCCATGTAAGCGTTGTCCTGCGCGGACTGTTCGGCCAATGCAAAGCCATCGGGCGCGATCAGGAAGGCGGCACGCGCGGTGGCCGGGCCGAAATCCGTGGTGGCGGTGCGCGCGAAGGCGAGGAACGCGTCGAGGTCGCGGGTGATCATGCGGCGTGTGCCTGTCTGGTTGCGGTCAGGGAAAGGGCGTGCTCGACCAGCGACCAGTCGGCACCCGGCTTGTGCGCGCCTTCGCTCAGCACCTGGCGGAACGCGCGCCCGCCGGGCTGGCCGGCGAACAGGCCGAGGATGTGGCGGACGATGTGCTTCAGGAACACGCCGCGATCGAGCTGCGCCTCGACATACGGTCGATAGGCGCGCAGCAGCGCGCCGCGCGTGCGCAGTTCACCGCCGAACCACGCCACATCGAGTTCATGCAGCAAGTACGGGTTGTGATACGCCGCGCGCCCCAGCATCGCGCCCTCGACATGATCAAGATGCGCAGTCGCTTCCGCCGCATCGGCAATCCCGCCGTTGACGATCACCTGCAATGCCGGCCGCTCCTGCTTCAGCCGGTACGCCCAGTCGTAGCGCAGCGGCGGCACCTCGCGGTTTTCCTTCGGGCTCAAGCCCTGCAGCCAGGCATTGCGCGCATGCACCACGAACATCCGGCAACCGGCATCGAAAATCGTGTCGATGAAGGCGAGGAAGCGATCCCACTCGTGGTCGTCGTCCACCCCGAGCCGGCATTTCACGGTGACCGGCGTGCCCGGCACCGCTTCGATCATCGCCGCGACGCTCTCGGCCACCAGCGCCGGCTCGCGCATCAGGCAGGCGCCGAAGCGTCCGGCCTGTACGCGATCGGACGGGCAGCCGCAATTGAGGTTGATCTCGTCGAAACCATGTTCCGCGCCGATCCGCGCCGCCTGCGCCAGCAACGCCGGCTCGCTGCCGCCCAGTT
>Ga0138256_10003092_pt1 | contig 17742 bp, 20 predicted proteins | sample KNB2016incub_MG_FD_105486 | JGI IMG/M metagenome (GOLD analysis project Ga0138256, IMG submission 105486) | Active sludge microbial communities from wastewater in Klosterneuburg, Austria - KNB2014incub_MG | ecosystem: Engineered > WWTP > Activated sludge > Unclassified | place: Austria... | reverse complement strand
ATGGTTCTTTTTTACTTTCTGCTTTGCTTCATCCCACTCGTTCTCTTTGAGCTTCACTCCAGCAGTGATAAATTTCGTTTTTCTATCTTTTATAATTCGGATATACAAAGGACTGTGCCCGGTTTGGTCTACCTGATGTGTTCTTAAAATTAGTTTTACGGATGCCATAAGATTAGGATTTTAGGATTGTTGTACTATCTTTGTAAATTAATGCAAACGAGTGAAAGTGTTGTAAATAAAGGATTTTCAATTGGGTGCATCGTGATACGAAGGTACAACATTGGGTACAACAAAACAAGTATTTCGTTGCTTTTTGTTGCTTAAAATTGCATTGTTCATTTTTATAAAGTCAATGAATACAACACTTTAAGTGCAAATTGGAGGGTTGAATGAAAAGTTGTAGATAACTTGTATATACTCGCTACAAACTAGCGCATATACACCCAAAATTGGGTAGATTGGCGCTATAAAGTAGCGTAATATTAAACAAATATAAAAATAATAATTGTATTACAAATCATCAAAAGGACTTTTAATTTGTTGAACACTTTTTGCTTCTATAAACTTAAAAACAGCAATCAAAACCCCTCAAAAACGCCTAATCCAAACAAAGCAAAATCATATTTTACTGGATCGTTAGGGTCGAGTTCACGGAGTTTTAAGTCGAGTTCTGCCAAAGCTTTTCCATCGTTTTGTTTTCTTGTTAGCAAACCTAATTTTCGAGCCACATTTCCAGAATGAACATCCAAAGGACAGGATAGGAGTGAAGGTGAAATACTTTTCCAAATGCCTAAATCCACTCCTTTATTATCTTGGCGACACATCCATCGCAGGTACATATTGAAAAAGTCAATTAAGGTAGCTTCTTTACGATGCAATTCTTTCCTTCAATTGTTCAATTGTAGTAATTTTTCCAGTATCAATATCCAGTTGTATAAAAGCTTTTTTCAGATACCTTATAGATGAATTAGCAAGTATTTCTTTCAAATTATCAGGTTCATTTTCCTTCTCTTTTTCTAATTGTATCAACTTGTTTCTTCTAATTTCCGAGTTAGCAATAAACTTATCAGCAACGGCATTAGCCTTTTCCAAATCATAAACAAACGGTTCTATTGGTTCGATTTTAAAGCCATATAAGACATCATCAGAAGCCGTATATTCAATATTGCTTTCATTCGATAAACCTTCTTTAAAATCATTGTTTAGTTCACTTACGAATGCTTTAAAAGGATTCCAGTTTCTTTTGACTGTGGGTACTGACATACCTATTTTAGAAGCTATTTTTTTCTGGGTAATACTACCATCAACTTCAAAATCCCAATCTTCTATTGCATCATTAATAGTTTGTTGAGTTCTATCTGTTTTAAATTTACCCATTAAAACAGCAGTAGTCTTTTGTTTTTCTTTTGCGGTGAATTTTGTGTTTGGATTGAAAATTATTCTTCTTTCTTTATTAAAATTGGCAACAAGTGTGTTTTCCTCTCTTTTTTTGAGCACTCTTTTAATGATATGGGTTAATTCAGATTCACTTATTCTTGGTGTGCAATACAGGTTTATTTTGTCTATACAAGCTTTTAAAAACTCGCTACCCATATTTGGATTCAATAGGGCATATTGTGATATTATTGTAAATACTGTTGAATTACGTTTTCCTTCTTCAATTAATAAAGGAATAAATGGCATACATATTTTTTCCTTGTTTTTAAATAATATATATTCATCTTCATTATCAATAAAGTAATCACCTATGTTATTGAACCTTATTTTACTTGATTTTAAAAAGGTATCATTTAACTCTATACACCCTTCTCTTTTTTCTTTTATAATACTAGATGATACCTTTTGATTTATTGCTTGAAATGTAATTGAATTTTTATTTTCATAAAGATTATTATCAAATGACAATACAGTTTGTTGGGTAGCTTTACAAGCATTCATATCAACTGTAATACCTAGTAAACCACTAATGGCAATGTAATTATCTTTGAAGGTATCTTTAGTTAATCCATCAACTTTAACTAGGATTCCTAATCCAGTTTCTGATAATGATTTCCAAGATGCAAAGATGTAAGGATTGGTGGTGTCAATTTGAGTATCACCATCAACATCCAAATATATCAGTCCAGTTGGTTCAATGATATTGTTATTGGTTGCTGTGTTATTAAATTTAAAGTTAAATCTAAATGTGGGTAATTTTGAGATTTTTATATCTGCATATAATGGTGATGACTTGCCTAATTTTCTTAGGTCTAAAATAGTATTTTGATTTTCGTCACCGTTTTTGATTGTTGAAAGAGCTTCATCAATCGTTATGTTTTTTTGTACTAATGAATTTTGTCCATTTTTAAATTTGTTGATTGTAAACATTAAAATTTATTATTTCTGCTTTGTTATTTTGTTTCTGCTTTGGGTGCAGAAACCAGATGTAGGTGTCGACTCCTATTTTGTCATCTGGATACCCATAAAAATCTATTTGACCTTCATAAATAAATATACTTAATCTGAAAAAAAAGTAAATAGATTTGGTATTTCTAATGGATTATTCCATTTTGAATTATTCCCAACCAAATAAGTTGTGAATAGCAATGTTTTTTTTGAATATTAATCACAAGATTAATATCCTTAATTCTTTTGTAAAAGTTTGGATTGTATTATATGTGCAAATCTTAATCAACAGGCTAGCACCTTTTTTCGTTGAAGATTCTTTATTTATACCAGATGCAAATCAAGAAAACAAGCATCTATTTAGTGATATTATCAAATATACACAATTAGGCTCATTGGCACAAGCGAAATTGGGATTATTATCGGAAATGAATAGCATATCACCCCTTATGGGGAGTCTTACCCCCGTTAGCGCTAATACATAGGGCTGGGTATATTGCTATATATGGGCTACGGTTGTTTACATCTATTTTTTTACCAAAATTTTTTCAATTCAATTTTTCAACTCCCTTTTTCAAAAAATTATTTTTCAAAAAATTATATAAATAACAGTTCCTTCAGATAATGGTTAAGAATATTTTGGTAATAAAACACACGTTCTTGCTATACAGATTCACACGTTCCTGCTATAAGGGTTGGTACTGAAAAACCCTGTTTTTGATACTAAAATTAAGGATTCCTATGAATAGGCTTGTAAACGTTTTTGCATATTGATTTCAAATTAAAAATCGATTGTATTTCTATAATCAAAATAGATAAAACAATCGATTAATTGTAAATTACATACGTTTACTAATTCACATCTTTATATTAAACAAAATCTTCCTACTTTTATAAAATGATAAAGACTATAATTGTTGACGATGAATTTAACGCCAGTGAGTTTCTTGAAAAACTATTATTGCGTTATTTTCCAGATAAATTCTTGGTTCTGGAAAAATGCGAAAGTGTTGATGATGCAATTCTTGCCATTGAAAAATTCAATCCTGAATTAGTTTTCCTTGATGTTCAAATGCCAAACAAAAATGGTTTTCAACTATTAAAAGAATTGAAAACTATCAATTTTGAGGTTATATTTACAACGGCACATTCTGAATTTGCTATTGATGCTATCAAGTGTAGTGCTTTGGATTATCTGTTAAAACCCATAAATTATATTGATTTATTAGAAACCGTAAAAAAATACGATGAGAAACTAAATAATGCTTCGCAACAGGAACGATTGTTGTTGCTCATTGAAAATTTAGATACTGGAAATTCTCAATACAACAGGATAGCATTACCCACCGAGACTGGTTTTGAGTTAATAAAAACCAATTCCATTTTGTATTGTGAGGCTGATTCCAACTATTGTAAAATTGTTTGTTTAGACGGCAAAAAAATTGTCTTGTCTAAAACTTTAAAATTTATTGAAGAACTTCTTCCTGCCTCAATTTTTCAGCGAATTCACAAATCATATTTAGTGAATCTAAATTATGTTACTCGATTTAACAAAACCAATGATTTAATTGTGGAACTTGCTAATGGTGAATCTTTGCCAGTATCTATCCGAAAAAAAGAAGATTTTATCAATGCGATTATTCAAAAGAAATAATTTTTTGGTTGTTTTTCTGCTTTTTCTTGAAATAGCAGTTGCACAGACCATTCCAAGTAAAAACATCACTATTAATGATGGTTTACCTAGCAATGGTATAAAATGTTTTTTTAAAGATAGCAGAGGTCTGTTATGGATTGGAACTGACGGTGGTTTATGTTGCTATGACGGTACGACTTATAAAGTTTTCAACGAAACGAATGGATTGAAACACGATAAGGTTTGGTCTATTGTGGAAGATGAAAATCATAATATCTGGGTGTCACTTTACAGGAAAGGACTAGCAAAATACGATGGAAAAAAGTTTACTTATTATGATGAAAAAGACGGATTAGTAAATAATTCAATCCGTAAAATTCATTATTCAAAAAAATATAAATTCTTGATTCTAGCAACTGAAAACGGTCTTGGAATTTTTGACGGTAAACAGTTTAAATCCTTTTTAAATAAGAATAATGAAAAGTTTCAAATCGTTGGTATAGATGAAACCGCTGACAATATATTTGTTACATCCAGCCATTTTGGAGTTTATAAACTTTTGATTAATTCGAATATCCAAAAATCAAAATTGGAAAGTGTATTTTCCACTAGAGTAAGTTACTCATCTTACATATCGAACAACACTTATTACTGTGGTGATGCTGAAAATAAACTTGTTGTAAAGAATTTATCAGATAATAAGGAAGAACTAATCCCTTGCCCAATAATTTGGGATTATGCTAAAGATACTCAAAACAATCTTTATTTCACTACTTGGAGTGTAATAAACCCTAATGGGGGTTTGTATAAATATTCCAATAATACACTAACCAATATTACTCAACAAGCACATATTACATCTACTGCATTATGGTGTTTGTTTTACGACAAAGAAACGCAACAACTTTGGGTGGGTTCGAATGACAAAGGAATTTTTAGTGTAGATTTAAGTAGAAGGATTCAGTTTTTAGAACCTTCTTTTTTTGGGTTGAAAGAACTACAAATTCAAGAATTCTATAATGATGCCAACAATAGCATTTGGATTGGAGCTAAAGACAATATTATAATTCTCGACAAGAACTTACGTTACAAAACATTTGACATTCCAACCATTTGGGAAAAACTTTCAGCTTATTTCAAGCAAAATGGAATGAGTAAAATTGAAGAAGAAGCTTTTCGTGTTTATAAAGCAAGTGGTGGTTTTACATCGTTTAATATCGTACCCGATAATGAAGGAAATATTTGGGTCAATACTACTTTGGGGGTCATTTGTTTTGATAAAAATTATGAAATTCTATTTTTTCATTTTTTGGGTGGTGGTGGACACTTAGTTTTTGACAATAAAGACCAAGCCTATTATGGGTATATGTATTCGGATGTATTATTTATGCCAAATAAATTTGATTGGACTCATTTTACTGACTTATCAATTAAAAATCCATCAGTTCCAAGCGATATTACAAAAATTGCAAAAGATGACAATAACATTTGGTTTGCAACAAACTCCAGAGGGTTGTTTTTACTCCATAACGGTATTTTTTCTTCTTTAAATTCCAAAGGAATGTTCAAGGAAAATAATATTACGGACTTAATTATTAATGATGAAGGTCAATTGGTCATTGGAACAAACAGCGGAAGGGTTTATATCACCAAATGGAATGGTAAGAGTCTCGATGTTTTACACATTTATGTACCTAATAAAGAAATTTACGGTACATCCATTTCATTTGTAGAACAATCAAAAGGAGTTTATTTTATTGGAACAAACAAAGGAATCAATGTTGTTAAAAATAATAAATTTGTTAAACTTATCAATAAATTCGAAGGCATAGAAGACATTCAGTTTAATGATTGCATCAAGGATAAAAACGATAATTTATGGGTTGCCACCAATAGTGGGTTGATACAATTGAATGTAGATGAATTTTCTAAAAGTGTAAAAACCAATAACACACCAATACGAATTACTTCGATTAAAGTCAATGGAAAATTATATTCAATAACGGATTCGTTGATGCGTTGGGGTAGTTATGAAAACAATAAAATAAAACTCGATTACAATCAAAATGATGTGGAGATAACATTTGCATCTAACAATACATTCAATGCTGATAAGAATTTATTCCGATATAAAATTGTTGGTTTATCAGATACTTGGAGCGATTTTGAATCCAATGGGAGAATCCAATTATTAGGAATTCCAAATGGAAAATACAAGTTGCTATTAGAAGGTAAAAACATAGGAACTGGAGAAATTTTTCAAACAAAGATACTTGATTTGATTATCACACCCCCTTTTTGGAAAACTTGGTGGTTTGTTTTAGGTAGTATTATTTCACTTTCGATTGTTGGTTTTATCGTTTATAAAAGGAGAATTCAAGTTGTAAAAACACAAGAACGGGCAAAAGCAGAAGTTCAAAAACGTTTGGCAGAAACTAAAATGGAAGCCTTACAAAGCCAAATGAACCCACATTTTATCTTTAATGCTATGAACTCTATTCAGAATTATATCATCGATAATAACACCGATGATGCGTTGATGTATATGGGCGAATTCTCTAAACTGATTAGACAAACACTTAATAATTCCTCACAACAACGCATTACATTGACAGATGAAATTCAGTATTTGAAATCCTATATAATGCTTGAAAATATGCGTTTTAAAAACAAGATAAAATTTGAACTTATTCTTGATGGTGATTTGGATTTGTTTGAATCCGAAATTCCACCAATGCTTCTGCAACCATTCATTGAAAACGTCTTTGTTCACGCTTTTGATTCCAATTCAAAAAACCCGACACTTACACTTTCTTTAAAACAAAAAGAAAATTATCTTTATTGTGAAATTAAAGACAATGGCAAAGGAATGGCTACTGAAAACCTGAACAAACTCAATACTTCAAAAGGGATTAAATTAGCGAAAGAACGTATCGCTTTGTTTCAATTCTATACGGATAATGCAGTTACAATTTCTTCTACTTCAACAGGAACTACCGTTGTTTTGAAATTACAAGCAATCAATATTTAGACGATAAATCACAGGAACAGTACGATAACTAATTCTTAATTTTTTGATAATTTTTTTGATGTAGGTTTGAGGTAATTAATAATTCAAAACCTTTAATTATGAAAAAAATTCTAATATCTGTTGTCATTATTCTGATGATAGCTTCTTGTACAACTGATGAAACTGCTGAACAAATAACAAATACTAAAGGTTTAATAAATAAAACCATTCAAGTTAATGAGTATGGTGAAATTGCTACTTTATTATATTCTTATACTGGAAGTAAATTAACCGATATTAAAGGAGATATTGATGGTTTACCAGTTAGTATAAATTATTCTTATCTTGATAACAAGCTTATTAAAGAATCCTTTAATGCTGTATTAATTTCAGGATATGAATCTTATATCTATACGGGAGATTTAATAACAAAATCCGAAAATTATGATAGTTGGAGTGGAAAAATAAATATTACTTATAAATACAATACATTGAATCAACTTATTGAATCAACAGAAATAGACGAAAATAATGTAACAACCATTACAAAATACACCTACAATTCTCAAGGCAACAAAAATTCTGCAAAAAATGGTACAAGCTCTATATATTATGAATATGATGATAAAATAAATCCAGTAACAACTACATTCAGCAAAGAGGTTTCAATGGTAATGGGTATTTACGCAAATAATCTTACTAAAGAAACAGAAGGCTCAAACATAACCACATATAGTTTTATATATAATACCGAAGGAAAACCAATTACAGAGAAAACGTATGAACAAGGTAAATTGGTTAATACACTTACTTACTATTATAATTAAGAGCATTATACAAGATTAATAGTTGATAAATCGGGCTATTGTAAAAAATTATATTAAAAATTATACTTTACAAAACGATAAATCACGAAAGGGCTACGATAACTAATTCTTAATTTTTTGATAATCTTTTTGATGTAGGTTAGAGGTAATTAACAATTAAAACTATTTTATTACGAAAAATTTACTATTATCGGTTATCATTATTATTGTGTCTAACAACCACATTTTTTAATAAACAAGAAAATTAACATTTAAATATAAAAACATGAAAAACAGTTATCTTAAAATTATTAGCACCACAATTCTTACTGGAGTATTTTTATTTTTAGCATTTGGTTGTGATAAATTAAATAAATCTCAAGAATCATCAACTACCAGCAATATTACTTATGAACAGCCAATTAAAGCAGAACCAGAAAAAACGGTTTGTAATTACTGTAAAGGAACTGGAATTATTACTTGTAGCTTTTGTAAAGGGACTGGAGTGAATAATTCGGGGGAGCCATGTGGATGTGTTTTATCCGTTGAAAATGACATTGCAATGGGAAGGCAACCAAGAAGAACTGCACGAAGTTGGACTTGTGAAATGTGTAATGGGACAGGATATCCAACTCACTAAACTTTTAAATCAAGAAGAAAAATGAAAAAAAACTATTATCTTAAAATTATTAGCTCTTTAATAATTGGCGTTTTATTCTTATTCATCGCATTTGGAAGTGGAGCGGATAAACCAAAGTGGGAAAAAAATTCGAAAGAAATAATTTGTGGGAAGGAATTTGAAGATTCTCATAATCAAGAAAATATAGGTTTAGATATTAAAACCGTCACAATATTTAATTGTAATGGAACTTATACATCAAAAGAGGATTATGATAGTGATAATCTTGGCATAAGAGGTAATTCTAATAATTTTCACGGGACTTGGGAAATTGCTACAAATAACATTCCCAGTGAGATTGCAAATAAAACAATTGGTTTAGTAAACGATAAATATACAATAATTAAATATAAAAGCAATAATGGAAAAGTACGTTACGCAACTATTTTAAATTTAGATGATGGATATGTTTATCTTTCTTTAATAGTTTTAGATAATGAAATACCTTCCTCAGATGGTTATGAGGCAAAGGATTACGATATGTTTGAAGGTAGAATGGTTCTTTGATTTTCTATTGTCTTTACTAATTATAAAATAATAAGGAAAGAATTTTTATTACCGAAAATTCAATCTCATCAATGAGCAAAACTTAAATAAAAATTATTGTTGAATTATTTTTTACTATTAGAATAAAACAACTGTAAATATGTCAAAATATATTCTAACTATAAAAATGCCTTTAAAGATTATTTACAACGTTCTATTGCCATTGTTGCTTGGGGCATTCCTTTATATATCTTTCCGAAGTACCACTATAAGAATGTTTGATTGGTTTGAATTTATAGGTATTGAACAATTTACGAATTTAATCAGAATAAGCTTTCACCCGATTAAAAGCAGTTTGCCGACTTGGATTTATTACTCTCTACCAGATGGTTTATGGATGTACTCATTTTCATCAGTCTATTTGTTAATTTGGAGAAAGGAAATTGGTAATGGTAAATATTGGTTGTTAATACCTTTAATCACAGGCTGTCTTTTTGAGATTTTACAGGGATTAAAATTATTTGAGGGTACTTTTGACCCGATTGACCTCTCATTATGTTTGCTTGCGCTTATGTTAAGTATAATTACTAACTTTTATATTCAAAAAAATGAAAAACAAAAACAAATATTTTAAAATTATTTGCACTACAATGGTAGTTGGAGTATTTATTTTAATCGCATATGGTAGTGGCAATGAAGAGAAAAAAGAAAAATATGTTGATATTAATAACGCTTCAGCAACATTACAGGCAATACAAGGAAAACATGATTATGAAATTATTAAATCTTACAATACTAAATATCGTATTGAAATTTCGGGAAATAAATTAAAATTATGGTCAACAATAACAGATAAATTTGATATGACAGAGTCTCCAGATATTTGTGAATTTAGCCTTGGGAATGTTGAGAAAGGATTTGACGGTTATAATGTTAGATATTTAGAAAATAAATTTGATGAGAATTTAAGTTTATCATATCGGGCAATAGAACCGTTTTGGGTTGCTGAAGGTTCTGAAGGAGGAATTTGTATTCGTTGCAGTGGTGGAGGAGGGATATTCCCTTGGGGAGATGGATGGAAATAAAATAGTTTGGTCAAACCCTTTCCAAAATTCATAAAAAAAATAATATTATTTTCTTTACTTAAATTATTTGAGTATTTGAAGAAATAATTACTATAACTCTTGTAAAAATGTGAATGCTTTATGTAAATTAACAAATTATTGATAGATAACTTATGGAAAACAAAACTATTATATTTTCAACAGGAAAATTGATTATTAATGATGTAAATATTTCTTTTCATCTTAAAAATGGTAATGTTAGAGATGTGAATACAATAGCAAGAGAAAATATAGGTTTTGTTGACAAACAGCCTATGAGATTATTGCCACTTACTGAATTTGTCTATATTTTTAGAGTTGCATTAATAGGAGTTCTTGTGACTATACTAGGTCTATTAATCGGCTACAAAATAGATACTTTAATTTTATTTTATTTTGGAATAATGATTATATTTTTTGCAGGGTTTCTAATGTTTTCCTATTTATGGATAGACTCAATATTAGGTTTAAAAATTGCAACACCAATCCTGTTAAATATATTTGGAGTAGATGCTATAAGAGTTGTAATTCAAAATATATACGGGGGTAATAATCTTCAATTTTTAATTGGTAAAGATGAGATTAATAAATTACCACTATTTGATGATTATAAAATTGATAAAACACACAGTAAAAAAAATTTAATTAAAGAAGAATCTCATCACAACTATGATGACATTGAGAAACTTTCAGTTCTGAAGGATAAAGGGTTAATTACACTAGAAGAATTTGAATTAAAGAAAAAACAAATTTTGGGGCTGTAGCTTTCTTTTGTCAATAATAATTCAACTTCGATAAAATAAATTTTATCAAACTAGGATTGTTTTTTTATACAGATTTTCTCATTAACTAAATGAAATCACTAGCTTTTTCAAGTATTGATTCCTTATTGTTACTTCAATTAGTGGTAATGGGTTTTGGTGTGGCTTGTGTAGTTTATTTGTTGTTTAAAATCTGGGGGGAATAAATATAAGGCTAAAATTACAGTAGATAATTTTTGGCAAATTTTTCCCAGTCAAATAATCCAATACCAGAAACAATGATTTCTTCAATGGTTTTACCCTTTGGCTCATCATCAATCCATATTACTATTATTGAACTCCCATCATTGTGTTTTTCTTTGCCCCCAATTGATTCAGCTGTTAGCCAAGCCGAGTAAATTATAGGTTTTAATACCTCGCTTGAAAGATACCAATCCTTTCTATCAAAAACGGCTCTTCTTTGTCCCCAATTTTTTGGGTAGGAAATGTTTTTAATAATTTCTTGATTTATTTCTTTTGATGGATTACCAATTAGTCCCCCATATGTTTTAGTAAAATGAAATGCTTCAATCGTTACGATTTTGCCTGTTGCCAATTTTATTTTCAGATTTTCCATATTTAGATTCCTTTATCTATAAATATCAATTAAGTCATAAAAAACGAAAAAACTAAACATTGTAAAATGCAACTAAGCAGGATTTCTAATATTGTGCATTTTTAGATTATACTTATACGCTATACAACCACTACCAAATCGAATCCAGTAAAATCAAAACTATTTATTGTACAAAATATACCACCCTAAATTTGCACAATAAAACTAAATTTTGTACCTTTGGTTTATTCAAAAATTCCTAATCTATGAAAAAAGGACGCTACATCCGCCAAAGTTCAAGTCAACAATCAAATTTGAGACAATTATACAAAGCCCATCCCGATGAAACTTTATTTGTTGATATTATTAGTGGCTCAATACCATTTGGAGATAGACCAAGCGGTAAAAAATTGCTTGAAGCGATTGAAAATAATACGATTAACTATGTCTCTTTCCACGATATTTCCCGTGCTGGAAGAGATACTATAAATGTACTTCAAACATTAAAGTTCTTATTTGATAAAGGTGTAGTAGTAAAAGTCGATAATCTTGGTTTAGAATCAATGATAAATAACAAACCAAATCCTATCTTCAACTTGATTATAACGGTACTTTCCGAGATAAATTCTCTTGAAAAAACTACACTTTTAGAGCGTCAAAAAGAAGGGATTGCTGCTGCAAAGAGAAAAAATCCAGATACTTATAAGGGTAGAGTTCTTGGAACTGTTGATACAGAAGATGAAATACTTTCAAAACATAAAAGAGTTGTAAAAGCAATGAAATCAAATCCAACGTTATCCCTAAGACAGATTGCAAAACTTGCATCAGATTCAGATTATAAAGTTTCGGCAAATACTGTAAAAAAGGTAAAAGGAATAATGGAAAAGAATAAAGTTTAAATCAAAAACCTTCAAAAATACCTAGTCCAAAGAGTGCAAAATCATATTTAACGGGGTCATTAGGGTCTAGTAACCGTAATGAATTATCAAGTTCGGTTAATGCTTTAGAGTCATTTTGTTTTCGATTCAAAAGACCCAATTTACGTGCCACATTACCAGAATGTACATCTAATGGACAGGATAACTTTGATGGAGAAATATTTTTCCAAATCCCTAAATCAACTCCTGTATTATCATTTCTTACAAACCACCTAAGGCACATATTAATTCTCTTTGCTACAGAACCTTTATTTGGGTCTGCTACGTGTTTTCTTGTCCTAGTTAAATGTGGAATTTCAAAGAAAATTTCATTAAGTGCGTGAATGGCTGGTTGAAGGGAAGTTTCGGTTTGATTTTGAATGAAAATATTTTCTAGTCCACCTTTATTGGTGTAAATGTATTTTAATGCTTTAATAAAGTATTTAAAATCATCAGAATTGAAAGTCCTATGAACAAATCCATCCAATCGTTCAAGTTGATAATCATTATGGTTGATTACAAAATCATAAGGTGAATTACCTAATAAATCCATCATTCTATGACCGTTTTTAGTAATCATCTTACGATTTCCCCAAGCAATACTTGAAGCTAGAAACCCTGCTATCTCAATATCTTCTTTTAGAGAATAACGATGAGGTACACTTATAGGGTCTGGCTCAATGAAGTCTATGGTGTTGTATTGAAGCACTTTACTTTCAAGAAAATCCTTCAAATCAGTATTATTCAACTCCATTTTTCAATTACTTAAATTTTAATGCAAATATAATCTACTATGATTATAATTAAGAATAAATTTGTTTTACACGACACTAATTAACTGAATCAATTTTTTCTATATTTGTGTTCTTTATAAATAACAGCTGATTTATATGTTAGGAATTTATACTCGAATAAGTGGTAAAAAAGTAGATGGTAAAGATACTTCAATTGAAATCCAAACAATTAAAGGTATCAAAGTAGCAATTAAGCTCGGTATGAATTATAAGATTTACACCGATAAAGGCATTTCTGGAACTAAAGATGAAATTGAAGAAAGACCAGCATTTGCTGAAATGTTGAAAGATATTGACAAAGATAAAATAACAGCTGTATATGTCATTGACCAGTCAAGATTAGAACGTAACACTAATATCTGGCAAATGTTTCAATTTCTGGTAAACAAAAAAGATATTAAATACTATCCAAATGGTGTTTTAACTGATTTAACTGACCCAAATATTAAATTTGCAACTGGTATATTATCTCTAACGAATCAATTATTTGCAGAACAAACCAGAAAGAAAGTTAATGAAACATTTGATTTACGTGCTTCAAAAGGATTAACTCACGGTGTTTTACCTTATGGTTATAAAAAAGGTATTGATAAAAAGTATGAAATAGATGAAGTTGAAGCTGTTAATGTTCGTAGAATGTTTGAATTGTCACTAAGTGGCATTGGGACATATACCATTGCTAATATTTTAAATGCAGAGGGTATTCCAACAAAGCATAAAAATATCAATGGTAAACCATCTCATATTAGATATGATAAATATACACGTGAAGCCACAACATTTGAACGCAAAAATATTATTTGGCGAGGTAATGTTATTTATGATATGTTAAAAAATACAGTATATAAAGGGATAAGGGTCTGGAACAAAAAACCTAAAGGAAATAAAGTTACTATTGAAGCTGATGTTCCTGCCATTATTGATATTGAAACATTTGATAAAGTAAATCGAAATTTGATTAACAATAAACAAAAAGCGGGTAAAAGAAGTGAATTTAATTATCTTTTGAATGGGTTGGTTTATTGTGGTAATTGTGGTTTAGAATATCGTGGAAAGAAACGTTTAGTAACAAAAGATAGTGCTTATAAATGCAAAGCTGTGGGCAAATGTGCTGATAGTCGTGGTATAAGCATCATTAGATTTGAAAACTTCATCATTCAACATTTGTTTTTAAGCAAAGACTTAAAAAATCTATTACTATCATTACCTGTTAATACAGAACAAAGCGTTGTTTTAAAAAATAAACTTATTCAAGTTGAAGGTGATTTAGTAACAAAAATTAAATTACGGGATAAACTTTTAAATATATTAACTGATGTTGAATTAGAGGATGATGTTGCCATTAATGATAAATATAAACAAGCTAAACGTGATATTGAAATATTATCAAATAACATTGATATTTTAAAGGTTCAGATATTAGAAGCTGATAATCAATTTGCAAAAATGAAGGTTGAAAATGCTATTAATGAATTCAAGTTAACAACCAATTTCGAAGATACAAAACGGTTAGTACATTCGCTTATAGAACGTATAACAGTAACTCATAAAAAATTAGAACGTGGCGGAATATTCTTTGTTACAATAAAGTATAAAGGATTTGAAGAAACTTCAACATTCACTACTGATTGGTTTACCCTTAAATGGAATTGGATTTATTATTCAAGGACAACAGCTACTAATGAACAACAACGCATAGAAGATATTCAAGAGAGAAAAGATTATTTTGATTTTCGAGGTATAGGATATACTGACGCTGACTTTGAAGATTTAACTTTTGATGGTCAAGAAAGCATATCTGCAATGCAAAATGAAATAATATTAGATAATGATAACTTAATATCATTCAATTGATTAATACATTAAAATAGACTACCTTAATTGACTGATTCAATATATTAATTCTTTTCGCCGCGGAACCGTTCATTGGGTCGGAAATATGTTTTTGGGTTCGGTTTTGGTGTTCGATTTCGAAAAACAGTTTCTTGAATTCAGAAATGCTTTTTTGCATCGAATTCGTTTCTTGATGTTGGGCGAAAACAGCTTCAAGACCGTTGTGGTTTTTGTAAATATGCTGCAAACCTTTAATAAAACTAGCAAAATCCTGACCGTTGAAAGTTCTGTGAACAAATAATTCCAAACGTTCCAAATCATTTTCGGTGTGTGACATCACAAAATCATAAGGTGAATTCCCCATCAAATCCATCATCTTGTGGGAGTTTTTGATAATCATTTTGCGATTTCCCCAAGCGATGGTCGCACTCAAAAAACCGGCAATTTCAATGTCTTCTTTTTGCGAAAACAAATGCGGAATTTGAACAGGATCACTTTCGATAAAATCAAAGGTGTTGTATTGAATGACTTTTTCGTCGAGGAAAGATTTGAGTTCGGAATTAGTCATTTATTTAGAAATCAATCCGTCAACCATTACCAATTTTCTGTCGGCCATATTAGCTAGTTCTTCGTTGTGAGTTACAATTACGAAAGTCTGTCCGAATTCATCCCGCAATTTGAAAAACAATTGGTGTAAATTTTCGGCGGAATGGGTATCAAGATTTCCCGAAGGTTCATCGGCAAAAATTATGGCTGGTTTGTTGATTAAAGCTCTCGCAACAGCCACACGTTGTTGTTCTCCACCCGAAAGTTCGTTGGGTTTGTGATTGATTCGGTGCGAAAGTCCGAGATATTCGAGTAATCTTTTGGCCTCCGTTTCCGTTTCGTGACGCGATTTATTGGCAATATAGGCAGGAATGCAAACATTTTCTAAAGCCGTGAATTCTGGTAATAATTGATGAAATTGGAAGATAAAACCCAAGTTCAAATTTCTGAATTTGGATAAAGTTTTATCATTCATCGTCAAAATATCCTGATCGTTGATTCGCAATTCTATTCCGTTTTCGATGGTGGGTTTGTCTAATGTTCCAAGAATTTGCAAAAGCGTGGTTTTTCCGGCACCCGAAGCACCTACGATAGAAACGATTTCGCCTTTTTGAATATGCAAATCAACTCCTTTGAGCACGTGAAGTTGATCGTAATATTTATGAATATTTTTTGCTTGTATCATGATTTGGAACTGTTTTTACAAAGAAACAAAGATTTTGGTTATTAATGAAGAAGTAGTTACTGATTTAATTTCCTTTGAACCTCTAACTTCCAACTTCTAACTTGTTTTAGCATTAGATTTGTATCTTTGTTTTGAAAATTTAAAACAATGGAAGAAAAAATTCTTGAAGAAATTCAAAAAGAGGAAATTGGCAATAAAAACCGAAATCTTATTCTGGGAATTGCATTCGATGCGATAGGAATGTTGTCATTCTCTATTCCATTAGTTGGTGAATTTTCAGATGTGATTTGGGCTCCAATGGCAGGATTTTTAATGACTTGGATGTACAAAGGAACTGTTGGTAAAGTGGGTGGAATTTTTACTTTTCTTGAAGAAATAATACCTTTTACCGATTTTATTCCTTCCTTTACATTGACTTGGATTTACAATTATTGGATCAAAAAAGAAAAATAATTTACTTTTTTTCTTCTTTGAACAAAAATCCTAATCCCATACTTTTAAGCATTTTTTTTTCGAATGCCCAGAAAAATTTAAATTGTCCGAAAATAAATCCTATCAACACTAAAAGGACTTGGTAAATCGGGAAAATTAAAAGCAATCGAACGGGTGTAAACCAAAAACCTAAATCTTCTTTTACAATTCCCAACCAATCACAAAAAGGTTTCGACAACCAAGCCGAAGCTGAGCCCGTTATTGCAAAAACGATAAATATGATGGTGAGCTGAAAATTAGATGTAATTCCCCAACGTTTTTTTAATTTCTCCATCTTAATTTAATATGATAATACAAATATACTGATATTATCTTGGCGGTACATTACCATAAAGTCTTTGATTATAGGTATTTTGAAAAAAAATCATGTAGTTGTAGATTAAATAATTTACTTCATATCCATAGTTTGTATTTTGGTCATAATTAATAGACATTTCATACAAATTAGGATTGTACCGTTGAGGTTGTATAACGCGATTATTCCATTCGGTTACATAAAATATATTTTTATTTTCCATGTAGGATTGTGAAAGATATCCACGCGGAAAAGCTCTGCTAGCCAGCCAAGAACTGAAACCAGGATCAATAATAATCACTTCATATTGAAGTTCTTCATTAGCAATTTTGACAGTGTCATTTGTTACTTTTACTGTATTTTTTGCAATTTGTATGGTGTCATTTTTGATCGTCAAGGTTTTATCTGGACTCTCAGCAACCGATTTTTTGCTATTGCAACTAAGCAGTAAAAAGAAAAATAAAGATACTATGTAGAAACAATTTTTCATGCTGATAAAATGAACTATAAAGTTACGAAAACAAATGATTGATTATAGTTAATTGCATAAAAAAAGTCGTTTGCAAGAAACAAACGACTTTTTTACAATTATTATATGCTATTATTTACCACCAAATAGTTTACCAAATAATCCTCCAATTCCACCACTATTTTTGCTTACTGCCGAAATAGCATCACTCATTCCAACTTGTCCATCTCCATCTTGGTCTAAGCCAAATTGT
>Ga0138256_10003091_pt1 | contig 17743 bp, 12 predicted proteins | sample KNB2016incub_MG_FD_105486 | JGI IMG/M metagenome (GOLD analysis project Ga0138256, IMG submission 105486) | Active sludge microbial communities from wastewater in Klosterneuburg, Austria - KNB2014incub_MG | ecosystem: Engineered > WWTP > Activated sludge > Unclassified | place: Austria... | reverse complement strand
TGCCCTCCGCGAAAGAAGCCCGTCATGAAGGTCTATATCTGGATTCTGGAGCTCGCCGCCGCCGGCGGGCTGTTCCTGCTCGGCCGTTGGATCTGGCACAAGATGGCAGAACGCAAGACGCATGCGGCGCATGTGGTGCGCAAGCAGGGCTCGGCGGCGTCGCGCGCCGAGCGCGACCGCCTCGACATCGAAGCGCTGACCAAGGGGATCGCCGAACCGGCGTGGAAGCCGGGCACCGACAGGCCGAGCGCCGGCGCGGCGCGTCAGGAGCGCGGCCGCCGGGCGGCGACGCACTCCTCCTTCGATCCCGACATGCCCGTGCCGCGCAAGGACACCCCTTCGCAAACCTGAGGCTTCACTCGTTCAGACGCGCCTTCAAGCGCTCGAAGTTGAGCCGGGCGTCCTCGTTCCGCTCACGCGCCTCGTCGTAGTAGCGCAGCGCCTTCACCAGGTCCTTCTCGACCCCCAGACCCTCCTCGTAGAGAACTCCGAGCTCCTGCTGCGAGCTCGCGACGACGGCACGCGTCGTCGCATCGTCGCCGACCGCGGCAGCCGCCTTCTCGAGCCAGCGGCGGGCTACCACCGGATCGGCGGCGACGCCCTCGCCGTTGAAATAGCGCATCGCCAGATTGAACTGCCCGGGCGCATCGCCCGCTTCGGCGGCCTTCGCGAACCAGGAGACCGCCTTGGAGGCGTCGGCCGGGACGCCCGCGCCGCGCAGGTAGGCCGCCCCGAGGCTGTTGGCCGCGCCCGCACTCCCCTGCTCGGCCGCCTTGCGGTACCAGCCGGCTGCCGCCGAGGCGTCGGCGGTCGTCCCCTTGCCGAGCTCGTACATCACTCCGAGGGCCAGCTGCGCTGGCGCGCTCCCCTGCTCGGCCGCCTTCTTCGCCCAATGGAAGGCGCGCTCGGCGTCGGCCGGTATGCCGAGACCGTCGCGCAGAATCTGCGCCAGAGCGAGCTGGGAAGGAAGGTCGCCCGCGCCCGCTTCGGCTTCGAGGCGCGCCAAGGCCGCCGTTTCGCCTCTCTGCACGCGCGCCATCAGGTCAGGGATGTTGCGCGGCTCTGTGCCGAACAGGCTCCAGGCGATCGCCAGCAGCACCAACGAGGCGAGGCCGCAAGCGAGGCCCAGGCAGCCGAAGCGCTCCCACGGCGGGATCGCCGTCCGGCCGCGCTGGTCGAGCGCCGGATCGAGGGCCTCCGCCCTCGCCTGGCCGCAGACCGTGCAGCGGCAGGCGACCCTCCGGCCGGAGACGAAGCCGAAGAAGTAGTAGAGGTGGTTCAGCGTGTAGTCGACGACGAAGGTGTGCTCGCGAGGCAGGCCGCAGCGCTCGCAGTGCCGCTCGCCGGCGGCGGCGAGCGGCAGGGTCTTCGGGCGGCGCCCCCAGATCAGAATGGACATGACAGAAGTTGCGCAGACCCCGGAATTCCGGGGTCAGGCGGTCAAAGCGTCCTGAGCTCGAGCTTGATCTCGGAGAGGCGCAGCTGGACGGCGGCGCGGTCGATGTCGCGAAAGCGCTCGGGCAGGAGCTCGCGACTGGTGCACTCGAGGATTGCGGCGAGAATCTGCAGCTCGCGCTCGAGGTTGTTGGTGGTCGGGATGAAATCGGTGAAGGCGCGCTGCAGGTGCTCCGCCGTGACTTCGCTCGAGCCGGCGGCCTCCGCCTCCAGGATCGACCGCACCAGGACCGCTTCGAGATCCGACCCCGAATAGCCCTTGAGCGCCGTCTCGTTCGTCACCTCGGCGAGGCTCGTCACTTTGCAGTCGAGCGCCAGCTTCTTCTTCATCACCTGGAAGATCTCGTCGTACTCGGCGACACTCTCGGGATAGAAGAGCGGGATGTGCTCCTCGGCTCTCCCCTGGCGCTTGAGGTCGATTGGCAGCAGATCCGGGCGGGCGGTGATGAGAAACCAGAGGACCTTCCCGCGATGCCGGGTGTCGGCCATGAAGTTGGCGATCTGGGCGAAGACCCGCTGCTGCGTGCCGGAGTCGCCCGACTGCTCGCGGTTGCCGAGCGCCGCGTCGGCCTCGTCGATCACCACCCCGACCGGAGTCAGCGAGGCGAGGATCTTGAGAATGCGCTCGAGATTCGACTCGGTCGAGCCGACCCACATCGAGCGGAAGTTCTTCAGCTTGACGCAGGGGAAGCCGATCTCGCGCGAGAAGCACTCGACGAGGAAAGTCTTGGCGCTGCCCACCGGACCGCAGATCAGGTAGCCCATCGGCACCGCCGACGGGTTGCCGCGGGCGATGGCGCGCGCCGCGCGCCGCAGCCGACCCTTGACCGCCGGCATGCCGGCGACCATGTCGAGGTCGTACTTGGGCTCGACGTACTCGAGCAGGCCCATCCCCTCGGTCTCGATGACCTCCTTCTTGGCGGCGCGCACGAAGTCGAGCGTCAGCTTCTCCCCCGCCGCCTCGGCGCCGTCGAGGAGCTGCGCGAGCTGGGCCCGGGTCATGCCGGCGGTGAGCTCCGCCAGCCGCGGCGGCGGAACGTCCGAGAGCCGGCCGAACCACTCCGGCGCGCGCACCGCCTCGAGGTACTCGCGGCGTCCGGACAGGTCGGGGCGCGGGATCTCGACTTCGCGGGTCGCCGAGGCGCGCACCAGCTTGGGGTCGAGCTCGGCGAGACTCTCGGTCACCAGCACGACGACGATGTTCTTCGCCAGCAGCACCGGATCCTGCGCCCACTTGCGCAGGTAGACCAGGACGGCGCGATCTTCCGGCGTGCGGTAGGAGGCGTCGCCATTGGGCACCAGCGTTTCGGCGAAAGGCAGCAGCAGCACCGCCGGGCGGGCAGGCTGAAGTGTCGCACAGTGGCGGAAGTACGAATCGAGCAACGCGAACGCGTTGGCGGCGTCGCGCGGCAAGGCCTCACCCCAGGTTGTGCCGTGCACCGCGTCGTAGGCCTTCAGCCGGTCGACGAAGTGCTGCTTGGCCGGCTGGTTGGCGAAACCCAGCCCCTCGGCCCGGTTGTAGGTGATCTTCGACGGCCAGGTAGCGAAAAGCGTCTCGGTCAGGAAGGAGTCGAGGAGCTGGAACGAGAGCCCCGAGTCCTGGCGCACCGGGATGAGGTCCGCGGGCAGACCGTGGATGATGAAGGTGTTCGCCTGTTTCGCCGCCACCGTCCGGGCGAGGGTCGCCGCCCATCCGGGAAGACTGCCGAGGAAGTTCGCCGAGGGCACGTCGGTCATCTCCTTGTGCGAGCGCGCGCCGCCGGAGGCGGCGGCGGGACGGCTGTCGCGGCGGCTGCCGGCAGGCGCAGCCGCGGTCCGAGCGGTTCACGCTCGGCGAGCTGCGGCATCGACCCCAGCATGCGCTCCATCTCCTCGACCGAGGCATGGTCGGCCTCGACCTGCGCCAGTACGTCGTCGATCTCCGCCGAGAAGGCCGTGGCGTCGGTCGCCGCGACCGACTTCTGCAGCAGGAGCTGCAGAAGCGCCTCGAGCGAGTCGAGCTCGGCCGAGAGCGCGGCGCTGTTCTGCTCGTTCTTCTCGACCGCGATAACGAGTTGGCGCTGGATCTCGAGGTGCTTCTCGAGCGCCTCGCGGACGCGCGGGGCGAGCTCGGCGGTGGCCAACTGACTCTCCAGGCGATCGATCTCCTGCCGCACGCGACCGTCGTCCGAGGCGCCGGCCATCTCGTCGTACTTCTGCAGGAGCCAGAGTCGGCGCAGAAACGAAGCCAGGACGGCGTCGAATTTCGCCGCCTGGTCGGCCATGACTCCCTGACTGGCGGGCGACAGGCCCTTGTAGTTCGACTGGATGCGCTCGCAGAGCTGCTGCACGCGCTGCAAGCGGTTGCGGGCCGCGCCAGGGAGCGCCGCGAGCTGCTGATCCTGCGACATCTCGACCGCCTCGCGCGCCGCGTACTTGCGCTCGATCTCGAGCCGGCGCTTCAGGCGCTCGACGAGGAACGGCAGCGTCATCATCTGCACCCCGGCCCACAGCATGAGCGGCAGGGGCGACAGGGTCAGGGCGGAGAAACCGATCGCACCCGCGGCCAGAATCGCCTGATACTGGTTGGCGACCGCCTTCTTCAGGGCGGGATGACGCTCGAGGAAGCTCAACCGCTGGCGATCCTAGCCGCGCTCCGGCTGCTTCTGCGGCGTAGCCTGGCCGGCGCTCTCGGACGGAAACGGCGCCGCCTCCTTCACCGCGTCGGGCTTCTTGATCCCCATCTCGACTTCGAACTCGGAGAGGATCGACTGCGCCTGCAGCTGGCGCGACTTGCGTTCGAGCTTGATGCGCTCGGTGTCGAGACCGCCGGTGGCGACTTCGACCGAGGCCTTCGACTCGGCGACCTTCTGGCGGATCTGATCGAGGTACTTGTCGGTGGTGGCGGCGGTGCCGTAGGTGTCGAGCTCGGCGAGAGCGTTCGCGGCGCTGCGCATGACCTCGGCCTTTTTCGACTCGGCGATCGCCTTGCGGCTCTGCTCGATCCTGGCGCGGAGCTTGTCCTTGATGTCGTCGACCGAGAGCTTGGCGTTCTCGAAGGCGTTCTTCGCCGCCTCCAGCTGCTCGGTCGTCGACTGCACCTCGAGACGCACCTGCTGCAGCGTCGAGGCGTCGTCTTCCGCCAGGCGCCGGGCTTCGGGGCTGCCGTCGGCGAGCGCCGTCTTGATCGACGCGACGAGCGACTTCTCCTTGCGCTGCGCTTCGAGCAGATCCTGTTCTAGGCGGATCTCGGTGGCGCGCGTCGTCACCAGGATCTGATTCAGCTTCGGCAGGGTGTTGCGCATCTCCTCGATCGACTCCTGAAGCATGACCTCGGGGTCTTCGGCGTAGGAGATGAAGAAGCCGAGCCAGGACTTGATCACGCGGACGAGACGGCTGAACATGTTCGATCTCCTCAGGAGCCGGGCTTCGCGCCGTCGGCGGATTCGCTGGTAATCGGATTGCCGTCGACAAAGGGCGCGACGGCGGACTGGAGTTTGCGCTCTTCGGCGCGCTTGCCGGCGCTCCACTCGGAGAGCCGCGCGGTGAGCTCGGAGACCGCCCGGACGTTGGCGGCCATGGTGGCGCGGTGGCGTTCGGTGAGGCTGTCGATCTCGGCCTGGAGCTGGGCGTTGGCGCGCTCCGCTGCGGCCTGGCGCTCGGCGACCTTGGCCTGCAGAAACTGCTCGAAACGGTCGAGCGCCTGGTCACGCCGCACGGCGTCCTGAATGACCTCGGCGATCGCCACCGGGCCAGCGGGGTTCATCCGGAGGAAACCGGCCAAGGCCGAGGCTTTGGCCTGCGGCGGGAGCTCCGCGAGGCCCGGGCTCTGCAGCATTTCGAGGATCTTGAAGGCAGTGAAGCCGTGCGGCGGCTCGCCGATACCGGCGGCGAGGTAGACCGCAGGGAAGTCGGGCAGCTCGAGCTCGTCGTCGTCAGGCTCCGCTGCACTGGAAGGCTCCGCGGCAGCAGCCGCTCCGCCGGAACGCTCCGCGGCAGTCGCCGCTGGGCCGGAACGCTCCGCGGCAGCACGGCGGCGCTTCGCCAGGGCGGCTTCGTCGATCGGCTTCGGCGGCGGCAGGCTCCGGAGGAGCTCCGCGAGCTCCTCCGAATCCGCCTGACCGCTCGCCGGCTGCCGTCCGGAGGCCGCCGGCACGGCGCTTTCGCCCGACCCACCGTCGGCCGGCTCCGTGACCTCCACCAGCTTGAGCTTGCTCAGGACCTCTTTGAGACCCATCGGTCGTTCCGCCCTCCGCTGCCGTCTGCGAACGTGGCGGATTCTACGCGGTTCCGGCCGTCCGCGGAGCGATTCCGAGATCCTGCAGAATCTCCGCCGCCACGCGCTCGCCCGACTCGCAGCCACCTTCCATGAAGCCCTGGAAGTCGGCCGAGGTGTGCTCACCGGCAAAATGGAGGTTCTCCACCCGTTCGCCTTCCGCGCCGCCGATCGTCGTCCACTGACCGACGCGGTAGCTGGCGTAGCTCCCTTTGGTGAACTCGAAGCTCGGCCAGTGGAACCGAGCCTCGCCCAGCCGCCGCTCGGCGGCGCCGGGGAAGACCCGCTCGAGCTCGCGGGCGAAGCGCTCCGACTGCTCGGCGGGCGTTCCCTGCCCGAGCTCGACGCCGCGCTCGCCACCCGTGAAGCAGGTCAGAATCCCGGCCCGGCCCGCCTGCATCCGTGTCGACTCCCAGGTGAGCTGAAACGGCAGATCGGTGAGGACGCTGCCGTTCGAGCCCGGCGACTTGCCGGCAGCGCCGCGTGGCTCGCGCCAGACGCGATCGGAGAAGCCGACCATCAGCTTGGCGTTGGTGCCGTAGCCGAGCTCGTCGATCGCCTTGCGCTTCACCGGCGGCAAGTCCAGGTCGAGTCGGACGTCGCGCAGCAGCGTGAACGGCAGCGCGAGGACGACGCGCTCGGCAGAGACTTCGAAGGTCCCCGCGCCGCGTCGCAAGGTCAACCGGAAGTCGCCGTCGCTCTTCGCCGCCACCGCTTCGAGACGCGCCCCGGTCTCGATTCTCCCGGACAGGCGCTCGGCGAGCCGCTTCGGCACGAGATCGTTGCCGCCGCGCACGTGGTAACGCTCGTCGCTGTCACCGAAGATCTTGAACGGATCGGGCTCGGTGTCGATCATCATCAACAGGTTCCAGGCCGACTGGTCGCCGGTTTCGAGCCCGTACTCGGTCGTGTAGGCGACATCGAGGAGCTTGCGGAACCAACCCGAGCAGCCGGCGCCGTCCAGCCACTCGGCGATCGACTGTCGATCGATCGCTTCGCCGCCGTTGGGCTCGCGATACGACACCGTCTCGCCGGTGACGGTCTCCCAGGCGGCATCGATCTCGGCCGCGACGGGCGTGAAAGCCTCGACCACCTCGGCGTCGGAGTACTGGCGGCCGTCGAACCAGTAGAGGTCCTTCGCCAGGCCGGGTTCGTAGAGCGCGAGATCGTCGAGCTCGAGGCCGAGCTCCGCCGCCAGGGCGCGAATCCGCTCGTGGCCGGTGTCGATGAGCTCGCCGCCGAGCTCGCAGACCTGCCCCTCGGGAAACGCGCCGGTAAGCGACCACATCCGCCCGCCGATCCGGTCCTGCGCCTCGTAGATTCTCGCCGCGACGCCGGCCTGCGCGAGCCGCCAGGCGCAGGTCAGACCGGCGATGCCGCCGCCGATGATGGCGACCTCGCGGCCCGCTCCGCCGAGTTTGCCCGGCAGCAACGAGCGCACGCGCCCGCAGCCCAACGCCAGACCAGCGCCTGCGATCGTCGCGCCGGCGATGAGCTCACGCCGGGTCGGACCGGTGCCCCGGCGGAGGAACTCCAGCGCCTCGCGCGCCGGCATCTCGCGACGGCGGGCAAATCGAGCCACGGCGAGGAGCTTCTGGAGCTGCGAAAACAGGACGGTCTTGGCCACGGCGGTCTCCGTCTGGTCGGATTGCGGAAAGCTGTTCCGAGAAATGCTCAGCCGGCGTAGAGGTGGACTTCCTCCGCCATTCGCTCGCCCATGTGCAGAGCGGTCGCGAGGTCCGGATGGCGAACGACGATGTAGCCGTCGCCGATGAGGGTCTGCTTCCAGTTGCGCCGCTGCGCTCCGACCGGCGTCAGGTCGACCTCGACGACATAGCGCCCGAACTCCGCCAGGAGCTTGTCGAGACCGACGATGCGCTGGATACGGCCCTCGCCGCGGGCGCGCTTGAAGGTGATCACGACGTTCCACTTGCGCTCGAAGCGGCGCTCGACGCGCCCGAGGCAGGCGGCCTCCGCCCAGCCGACGTAGGTATCGCTGTCGGTGCAGTAGTTCATGATGTCGACCGTGCGCGCCCCCGGTGGGCGGCCGCCGATCTCGCCGAAGACCACCTCGCCGTCGGCCTTCCGGTACCACTCCATGTGGGTGAAGCCGGTCTCGAAGCCGAGAGCCGCGAGCACCTCGCGACCCATCTTGCGGCCGCCCGCGAGGTCGGGCACGTCGAGCTCGCGCAGGCAGACCGTCTGCGGGCTGATCCACTCGTTCTGACGCTGGATGAGCGGCCGCGGCCGGTACCAGCAGATGTTCTCAAAGAACATCCTGCCACCGGCGCAGATGGTGTCGAAGGTGAACTCCTCGGCTTCGACGAACTCCTCCACCGATACTTCCGCGACGTGTTTCGAGAGCTTGAGAGCGCGCTCGAGCTCGGCGCGGGAGTCGCAGCGGTGAGTATCGGCCGAACCGGCGCCGGCGATCGGCTTGACGATGACCGGGTAGCCGATCTGCTCCGCCGCGTCGCGCACCTGGTCCTCGGTGTTGGCGCGGAAGTGCCGCGGCGTGCGGATGCCGGCGGCGTCGAGGCGCTGCTTCATGACCTCCTTGTCGCGGAAGGGCAGCGTCTGCGCGACGGTCATGCCGGGGAGCTGGAGCGCTTCGCGGATCTTCGCCGCCAGGATCATCCCCGGCTCCCAGAGGCATTCGACGCGGTCGATGCGGATCTGGCGCGCGAGATGCTGAACTTCGCGCACCGTCGCCGCCTCGTCCCAGAGCGAGCGCACCTGCAGGTGGTGAGCGACGTGCTCGCGGGCGATCGGCGGCAGCATCTCCTTCGGCTGGTCGCCGAGTCCGATCACCTTCGCCCCGACCAGCGACAGTCCGCGGGTGAAATGCGGCATCTCGGCCGGGTAGCCCGGCGACAGCATCAGTACGTTCATGGTCATCCGAGCTCCACTCTCACCGTCGAGATCGTGCGCTTCAGCGCCTCTTCGACGACCGCAGTCTCGGGATGGCGGAAGAGGATGTAGCCCTCGCCCTCGTAGCTCGACGACTGCGGCTGACCGACCTGCGGCAGCTTGGCTTCGACGATCAGATGCCCGAGGTCGCGCTGCACCGCGGCGAGACCGTGCACCGCCTTCACGCGCCCCTGGCCCTGGCCGCGCAGATAGGCGCCGCCGGCGGCGAACCGGTGCGGCGGCGGATCGAACTCGTCCTTGACCACGAGTCGCGCCCAGGCGCGGTAGAAGTCGATGTCGTGGGCGTAGGAGATGAGCGAGGTGATCTGCGCTCCCGGCGGCCGCGCCCCGACTTCGGAGACCAGCACCGAGCCGTCGGCCTTGCGGAACCACTCCATGTGCGACAGGCCGGTGCCCATGCCGAGCACTTCGAGGGCGCGGAAGGCCGTTCGCCGGATGTCGTCGAAGCGCGGGTGGTCGATCTCGCGCGGAACAAGGACGCACCACTGGATCCAGGGATTGTCGATGACGTTGAGCGGCGCCGGCAGGTAGTACGAAAGCGAGTGCCAGATCGGCCGGCCGCGGATCGAGACGGTGTCGAACGAGAACTCGTCGCCGACGACGAACTCCTCGATCACCGCCTGGCGGTCTGCCGTCGGGCGGACCTGGGCGAGCGCCGAGCGCAGCTCGCCGCCATCGCCGACGCGGAAGGTGCTCTTCGCCCCGGCCCCGGAGGTCGGCTTCAGCACCACCGGGTAGCCCACGCTGTCGACGAACGACCAGGCTTCGGCGTCGCTCGTCACTCGGCTGTGGCGGGCGCAGGGAACGCCGGCGCGCTGCAGCACGGTCTTCATCCGCGCCTTGTCGCGGAAGTTCTTCGCCACCTCGGCGCCCATGCCTTCGATCCCGAGTGCGTCGCGCACCTCGCCCAACGGCACCTGCAGCTGCTCGAGCGCTCCGATCAGCCGCCGCGGCGGTCCGATCTGGCGCGCCAGAGCGCGCACCGCGTCGGCGATCTGCTGCGGATCGAGGCCGTCGGGGATGCGGTGATGCGCGGCGAGCTTCGCTCTCAGACCTGCCGGGAGCCGCTCCGCCGGATCCTGGCTGACCAGACCGGTGGCGACTCCGGGCAGGTCGGCGACTGCCTCGACGAAGCGCAGCGTCGTATCGAGAAAGAACGGGGCGACGAAGACGACCGATGACATCTTGCTCCTCAGGCGGCGAACAGCCGCACATCCGCGCCGAACTCGTCGGCCATGGCAAGGGTGATGGCTAGATCCGGGTGGCGGAGAATCACGAAACCGTCGGAAACCAGCGTCTGCTTCCAGTTGCGGCGTGGGGCGCCGACCGGCAGGAGGTTGTCCCATACGATCGCCGAACCGTGGCGGGCCTTGAAGTCCTCCAGGCCTTCGATGCGCTGGATCCGGCCCTCCCCTTCCGCCCGCTTGTAGATCGTCGCCACGTTGTAGCGCCGGCGGACTTTCTCGCGAAAGCGGCCGAAGCAGACCGCATCGGCCCAGCCGCGGAAGACGTCGATGTCGCACGAATAGTTCATCTGGTCGACCTGGTGCGCCCCGGGAGGCCGGGCGCCGATCTCCCCGAAGACGACCTCGCCGTCGGCCTTCCGGTACCACTCCATGTGGGTGAAGCCGGACTCGAAGCCGAGCGCGCGGAGCACCGCGAAGCCCATCGCGACGCCGCCCTCGAGCAGCGGCTGATCGGGGTCGCGCAGGGCGACGACCTGCGGGCTGATCCACTCTTCCGAGCGCGCCTTGAGCGGCCGCGGCCGGTACCAGGCGATGTTGTAGTAGGCCGGGCGGCCGGCGATCGACACGGTGTCGAAGGTGTACTCCTCGCCATCGACGAACTCCTCGACTGAGAGCTCGCGGACGTGCCGGACCTTCGGGATCGCCCGCTCGAGCTCGGCTCCGTCGGTCACGCGGTAGGTGTCGGCCGAGCCGGCGCCGTCGATCGGCTTGAGGATCAGCGGGAAGCCGATGCGCTCCGCCGCAGCGCGGATTCCAGCCTCGTCCGTCGCCGTCAGATGACGAGGGGTGCGGATCCCGGCGGCGTCGAGGAGGCGCTTCATCTCCTCCTTGTTGCGGAACGGGACGGTCTGGGCCACGTTCAGGCCGGGCACGCCGAACGCCTCGCGCAGGCGAGCGGCGAGCAGCATCCCCGGCTCCCACAGGCACTCGATGCGATCGAGGTTGCGGCCGGCGAGCCAGCGCGCGACCTCTTCGACCAGCGTCGCCTCGTCCCACAGGGAGCGCACCCGCAGATAGTCGGAAAGCGCGCCGCGGGTCTCCGGGGCGAGCGTCCCGACGGGCTGGTCACCGACGCCCAGCACCTCCGCGCCGACCTCGGCCAGGCCGCGGACGAAATGCGGCATCTCGCTGGGATAGCCGGGCGAAAGGAAGAGGACTCGGGCCAAAGGAGGACGTCTCGATCGTCAGGGTGCGCCGCGGAGTATATCTGAGCTACGGCGAGCGCAGGCGAGCAAGGGCAGGCCCAGGGCTGGGCGTGAGCCGGAGAGCGAGCGGCGCCGCTGCTACAATCCGGGAAAATGTCGACCGAGGAGACGAGGGTCCGTTTCGCCGCCCTCGCGGCCCGGATCGAAGCCAGCCCGAAGCGCGGCCGCTGGCTCATCCTTACCCACGACAATCCCGACCCCGACGCCCTCGCCGCCACGGCAGCCCTGGCGCTCATCCTGCGGCGGCGCTTCAAGCGCCCGGTGACCGTCGCCTACGGTGGCATCATCGGCCGGGCCGAGAACCGCGAGATGGTGCGGAGCCTCCGCCTGCCGCTCTCTCACCTGCGAAACGTCAACAAGCGCAACTACGCCTCGTTCGCCATGGTCGACTGCCAGCCCTGGTCGGGCAACTCGCAGCTGCCGCGGACGATCGTTCCGGACCTCGTCATCGACCACCATCCGCTGCGCAAGACGACGTTGGCGGCGACCTCGGTCGACGTCCGGCCGCGCTACGGCGCGACCGCGACGATCCTCGCCGAGTACCTGGAGGAGAGCGGCCTCAAGCCCTCCCGGGCGCTCGCCACCGGCCTGGTCTATGCCATCCGCTCCGAGACCCAGGACTTCGGGCGCGAGGCGGCCGGCCCCGATCACGCGGCGTTCGACGCCCTGCTGCCGCGCATCGACCGCCGGATGCTGGCGCGCATCCAGAGCGCCCGCTTGCCGCTGGTCTATTTCCGCAATCTCCATCGCGCGCTCGAGAACCTCGCCGGGGTGGGCAACCTCGTGGTCTCGACTTTGGGCGAGGTCGATCAGCCCGACATCGTGCCGGAGATCGCCGATCTCCTCTTGCGAATGGAGGGCAAGACCTGGTCGCTGTGCACCGGTAGCCACGCCGATCGGGTCTACGCCTCGATCCGCACCACCAATGCCCGTGCCGACGCCGGCAACCTCATGCGCCGCTTGATCGGGCAGCTCGGCAAGGGGGGCGGGCACGGCACCATGGCCGGCGGTTTCGTCACCATCCCGAGAACCGCCGCCGATGGCGGACGGGCGATCGAGCGCATGCTCGCGGTGCGCTTCGCCCAGGCGCTCAAGAAGAACCCGGAACGCCTGGCGGCGATCGATCTGGCCAAAGTCGAGCTCGCCGCGCCCGAGCCACCGGAGCGCCAGCTGCCATGAGCCCCAAGACGCCTCCGGGGAAGCCCCCCGGCAAACCGCCAGCGAAGCCGCCTGCGAAAGCCCCCGCGAAAGCCACAGAAAAGGCCAGGACCGGCCCGCCACCCAAGCGGCCTTCACCGCCCCCGGCGAAAAAGCCTGCCGCGGAGACTGGCCGGGCGGCGATTCCGGTCGAGCGCGAAGAGATCCGCGTCCAGTTCCTGCAACGGCCGCTGCTCGAGCCGTTGCCGGAGATCGTCGGCGCGCGCGGCGTCGTTCCCGCCGGCGCCGGCGGCGAGCCCCGGCGTCTCGCCTTCGTGCTGCACGCCCACCTGCCGTGGGTGCTCGGCCACGGCACCTGGCCGCACGGTGAAGACTGGCTGGCCGAGGCGGTCGTGCACTGCTACCTGCCTCTCCTCGACATGGCCGACCGCCTCGCCGCGCGCGGCCGGCGTCATCTCTTCGCCTTCGAGATCACGCCGATCCTGGCGGCGATGCTCGCCGATCCGCGCACCGAGGCGGTCGTCGAGCGCTACCTCACCGAACGCACCAAGTCCGCCTGGGAGGCCCGCCGCAAGCACCCGCTGGCGCTCTGGTGGCACGGCGAGTTCGAGCGCCTGCGCGCCATCTGGGACCGTTTCGATCACAACATGGTGACGACTCTGGCGCGGCTTTCGGAGCTCGGCGCCCTCGAGCTCGCGACCTCCGCCGGAACGCACGTCTACATGCCGCTCGCCCACACCTCGAAGCTGATCCGGCTCGCCCTGCGCACCGGCAAGGAGCAGCATCGCGAGCTCTTCGGCGACGACCCGCGCGGCTGCTGGATGCCCGAGTGCGCCTACCGGCCGGGCGGCCCCTGGCAGCACCCGGTCACCGGTGCTTTCGAGGAGGGGCGGCCGGGCAACGAGCAGTTCCTCGCCGAACAGGGGATGCGCTGGACGGTCGTCGACGCCCACCTCTTGCGCCGCGGCGACCCGGCCTTTCCCTACGGCGCCAACCTCCGCCCCGAGGAGATCGTCGAGCCCTCCGGTCCGCATCCCCATCCCTACTGGATCCGGCAGAGCGCCGTCGCCGCCTTCCTGCGCGATTCGCGCACCGCCGCCCAGGTCTGGTCGCGCCAGGGCGGCTATCCCGGCGACGGCGCTTTCCTCGACTTCCACAAGCGACAGTGGCCCTCGGGCCTCCGGCTCTGGCGAGTGACCGATCCGGAAGCCGACCTCATGGACAAGCTGGTCTACTGGCCGGAGGAGGCGAAGAAGCGCGCGCAGGAGCAGGCCGAACATTTCATCGCGCTGGCCTCCGGTCTGGACGGCATGAACGACGGCCTGATCTGCTGCCCGTTCGACGCCGAGCTCTTCGGCCACTGGTGGTTCGAAGGACCGATCTGGCTCGAACGTGTGCTCGAGCTCGCGGCCCCCGGCACGGCGGTCGAGGCGACGACGCCCGACCGCGAGCTGGAGAGCCATCCGCTGCTGCGGCGAGCGTTCTTCGCCGAGGGCTCGTGGGGCGCGAGCGGCGACCACTCGGTCTGGGTCAACCCGCAGACCGAGTGGTTCTGGCGCGAGCTCGGCGAGCTCGAGCGCCACGCCTTCGCCGCGGTGCGCTGGGGGGGGCCGCGCAAGTGGCGACGGGCGATCCTCAATCAGCTGCTGCTCGCCGCCGCCTCCGACTGGCCGTTCCTGGTCACCATGGGAACTGGCGGCGACTACGCCGAGGAGCGATTCCGCCAGCACTGCGCCCGTCTGCGCGAGCTCATCGATCTGGGACCGCGCACTCGCACCCTGCCTGCCTGGGTGGAAGGCGACATGCCTTTCCCCGACCTCGAACCGGAGTGGGCGCGACCGCCCGAAGAGTAGTCCGACACAAGAGCCACCCGGCTGCCCGTCGTCGCAGCCTTCGATCGCAAGGAGAGAGCCCGCACCATGCCGTCTGATTTCACCCAGCTCCCGCGCCTGCACATCGCCGGCATCGAACTGCCGCGCGAGGTGCAAGGCCTGTACGACCTGGCCTGCAACCTCTGGTGGACCTGGAACCCGGCCGCCCGCGAGCTCTTCGCCGCGATGGACAGCCGCGCCTGGACGCTCTACCGCAATCCGGTCCAGCTGCTGATCAACTTCGATCGCGACCACTGGCAGACCAAGCTCGAAGACGATCACTTCCGCGGCCTCTACCAGAAGGTCATCCGGATGTTCGAGGCCTACATGGCGGGCGCCGGCGACACCTGGTTCGCCAAGCGTTATCCGGACCTCGACGGTCCGATCGCCTATTTCTGCATGGAGTACGGCCTCGATCCCTGCCTGCCGATCTACTCCGGGGGCCTCGGGATCCTCGCCGGCGATCACCTGAAGAGCGCCAGCGACCTCGGCGTGCCGCTGGTCGGCGTCGGGCTCCTCTACCGCAACGGCTATTTCCACCAGAACATCGATGCCGACGGGCGGCAACAGCACATCTATCCCGAGCACGACTTCTCGCGCCTGCCGCTGCGTCCGGCCGCCGGACACACCGGCCGCGCAGTGATGGTGTCGATTCCCTACGGCGGCCGCGAGCTCCACCTGCAGGTCTGGATCGCCCTCGTCGGCCGCGTGCCTCTGCTGCTTCTCGACACCGACGTGCCGCAGAACGACTCGGCGGATCGCCCGATCACCAGCATCCTCTACACCCCGGGCCGCGAGATGCGGCTCGCCCAGGAGCTCGTCCTCGGCATCGGCGGCGTCCGCGCCCTCGAAGCGCTAGGCATCGAGCCGGCGGTCTGGCACATGAACGAAGGTCATTCGGCCTTCATGCAGTTCGAGCGCCTGCGCCGGCTCATGAGCGAGCGCGGCGAGAGTTTCGACGACGCGATCGCCACTCTCCGGCGCACTTCGGTCTTCACCACCCACACGCCGGTCGCCGCCGGCAATGAGGTCTTCGACGCGCCGCTGATCCGCGCCTACTTCGATCCGCTGTGCGAAGAGATCGGCATCGAACCGGAGCAGTGGCTGGGCCTGGGCAACAACGACCACGGTGAGCCGAACCAACCCCTCAACATGACGGCGCTCGCCATCCGCACCAGCTCGCGGATCAACGGCGTTTCCGAGGTCAACGCCAGGGTCTCCGGCAAGATGTGGCATCACGTGATTCCGGCGGACCGGCCGGAGAACGAGAAGATCCGCGCCATCACCAACGGCGTCCACCCCCCGACCTGGCTCGGCATCGAGCTGCAGGAGCTCTTCGCCAGCTGGTTCGGCGAGCGCTGGCCGCAGGTGGTGACCAGCGCCGAGGGTCGCGAGGCGGTCCTCGCGGCCCCCGATGCCCCGCTGTGGGAGGTCCACCTGGCGCAGAAGCGCCATCTCGCCCGCTTCCTGCGCTCGCGCCTGCGCGATCAGTTCGCCCGCCACGGCCTGTCGCCGGCGGAGCTGCGCAAGCTCGAGCACACCTTCGATCCGGAGGTGCTGACGATCGGCTTCGCCCGCCGCTTCGCCACCTACAAGCGCGCGGGGCTCCTGTTCTCGGACCTGCATCGTCTGCGCAAGCTGGTCGGCGACTCGACGCGCCCGCTGCAGATCCTCCTCGCCGGCAAGGCCCACCCCGCCGACAAGGCTGGCCAGGAGCTGATTCAGCACATCTTTCAGCTCTCGCAGTCCGACGCCCTCAAGGGCAAGGTCTTCTTCGTCGAGGACTACGACATGCGCGTCGGCAGGATGCTCGTCCAGGGCGTCGACGTCTGGCTCAACACGCCGCGCCGACCGCTCGAGGCCTCGGGCACTTCGGGCATGAAGGCGGCGATGAACGGCGCGCTCAACTGCTCGATCGCCGACGGCTGGTGGCCCGAGGGCTACGACGGCGAGAACGGCTGGGTGATCGGCAGCACGACCGACGATCCGACCCGCGACACCTCCGCCGGCAAGGAGCCGATGGCGGACGAGGCGAAAAACGACCGCGAGGACGGTCTGGCGCTCTACGATCTGCTCGAGGAGCAGATCGTGCCGGCCTACTACGACCGCGATCCGAACGGTCTTCCCCTCGAGTGGCTGCGGCGGATGAAGGAGGCGATCGCCACCATCACGCCGAAATTCTCGAGCGACCGCATGATGCGCGACTACACCGAGCTCGCCTACGCGAGCCTCCTCGAGGCGATGGTCGTACCGGAAGGGCAGGTCTAGAACTTGCTTCCCCTTCGCACCGGGGCCGCGAGGCCGGATTCGAAAGAAAAGACAAAGCTCGAACAAGGGAGATGCCGATGATGCGTTCTCGTCTCGCCGTTTCGTTGTGGGTCGCCGGTTCATTGCTCGCTTCCCTGCCGCGCGCTGCGTCCGCGATCGAAGTCGCGGCTTACACTCCCGATCCGACGCTGCTGCCGGCCCGGCAGGCGGTCGAAGGACCGCTTCGCGTCGCTGAGGCGCTCTCGCTCGATGCCTTGTCCACCCTGGAACCGGCGCGCACCGGCGCGGCGGCCGATCTCGCCGCGCTCGCGGCCTGGAACGCCGGCGCCAACCGCCCGATGCGGGTCGGTTTCGCGCGCTCGCTCGCGGCACCGCTCGCGCTGCGCATCGATGAGGACACCTTCGCCGGTCGCATCGGCCAGCGGGTCGAGGGGGGCTTGCTCGCCCGCCGGTCGAACGGCAACTGGGTCTGGGGCACCTCGATCGAGGTCGCCGAAGCCAAAGCGCTCCGCCTCGAGCTCGCCGAGGTCGACCTCCCGGCGGGCACGCACCTCTGGGTCTACAGCATGGGCGGCGAGCCGCGCGCTTTCGATCTGCGGCACCTGCGCAGCGACGGCACGATGCTCTCGCCGACGATCAACGGCGATCGCATTTACCTCGAAGTCGAGCTCCCGGAAGGCGCCGCGATCGGCGGGCAGGGATTCAGCATCCGCCGCGCTCACGAGCTGGTCACGACCTTCGGCGGCGAGGCGGAAGAACTCCGCATCCCCGAGGCCGACGGCTGCCTGAAGAACGGGGAGTGCTACGACACCGCCGACTTCCCCGGCATCACCAACGCGCGCAAGGGCATCTTCCAGTTTCTCTTCGAGGACGCAGGCAACCTTTACACCTGCTCCGGAGCCTTGATCGGCGACAACGATGCCTCGACCCTGCAGCCCTGGCTGCTGACTGCCAACCACTGCATCGGCAGCCAGGCTTCGGCGCTGTCGATGGACACCTTCTTCTTCTTCCGCAATGCGGGCTGCGCCGGTGGCGCGACGACGGGAACCTACGGCCCCCTGGGCGCCGATCTCGTGGTGACCTCCGAGGCGACCGACGTGACCCTGGCCCGCGCTGTCGATCCGGGAGATGTGCCGGTTGGCGCGGTTTACCTAGGGTGGACGAGCGTGCGACCTGCCGACGGCACGGTCCTTCATCGCCTGTCGCATCCGGTGCGCGACCTCGACGACACGATCCTGGCGCAGTCGTACTCGACCCATCAGCTCGACGAGACGCCCGCCTTCGCCTGCTCCGGCGTGTCGACGGCCAACTTTCTGCATTCGCTGAACCTCGACGGCTCCGGGATCTCCGGCG
>Ga0138256_10003090_pt1 | contig 17750 bp, 14 predicted proteins | sample KNB2016incub_MG_FD_105486 | JGI IMG/M metagenome (GOLD analysis project Ga0138256, IMG submission 105486) | Active sludge microbial communities from wastewater in Klosterneuburg, Austria - KNB2014incub_MG | ecosystem: Engineered > WWTP > Activated sludge > Unclassified | place: Austria... | reverse complement strand
GTCATCGTTGTAACCAATCCGTTAGACGTGATGGTTGAAGTCATGCAGCGCGCGACGGGCTTTCCGGCGACCAAGGTTGTCGGCATGGCCGGTGTTCTGGACAGCGCACGCTTTCGCTATTTCCTCGCCGATGAATTCAAGGTTTCGGTTGAAGATGTCACCGCGTTTGTTCTCGGAGGCCATGGCGACACGATGGTGCCGCTGGTGCGTTATTCCACTATCGCCGGCATTCCGCTGCCCGACTGCATCAAGATGGGCTGGAGCACACAGGAGAAGTTAGATAAGATCGTCGAGCGCACGCGTAACGGCGGCGGCGAGATTGTTGCGCTGCTGAAAACCGGTTCGGCTTATTACGCCCCGGCTGCAAGCGCGATCGTGATGGCGGAGAGCTATCTGAAGGACAAGCGCCGGGTTCTGCCCTGCGCCGCCAAGCTCAACGGCGAATACGGCATCAAGGGTCTTTATATCGGCGTACCGGTGATTATCGGCAAAAACGGTGTTGAGAAGATCGTCGAGATCAAGCTGAATGCGGATGAACAGAAAATGTTCGACCATTCGGTGAACGCGGTGAAAGAACTCATTACTGCGATGGAAAAGGCCGCCGCCTGATTTAGCGCGTAGCTAATTCAGGTTTGCTGCTGCCTGGCGCTGCGGCTACAAGCGCGCCGTTCAGGCCGTCGCCATTTCCGGTATTCTCAAGAGCCGCCTTCCTGAACGCCTCGTTCTTCATCAGGGAAGGTTCGATCTCGGGCGAATGTTTGATTAGATCCCTTCGAACAGCGGGGTTGCTGAGGTCTTTGGAAATCGCATCCAGTTCGTCGATCACATAAAATTTATTTCCTTCCCGGATCCACAATTCGTGATGCAGGTGCGGCCCCGTGGCTCTGCCGGATTGTCCTGTTTTGGCCATTATAGTGCCAGGGGAAACATGCTGGCCCTCTTTGACCAGGATTTGGTCCAGATGGGCGTAGACCTGATACAGCATGCCGTTGCCGTGTGAAACGATCAGGGTTTTGCCGTAACCGTTAAATGTCGTGGCTTTGAAAACTTCACCATCCAGCTTGGCAGGGACAGGCGAGTTCATCGGGGTTTTATAATCTGTACCTAAGTGATGCGTGCCATGCTTGTGCGTGAAGGGGTCGTCGCGGAGACCGAAATGGCTTGTGGTGGGGAAATCAACCGGCCTCAAGATAGCCAGCTTCGCGGTCAACTCGGGGGTCGGCACGGTCAGGGCGTAATGGCTGACTAGTTCCCTCAGCGTGTCCACTCTTTTTTTCCAGCCTTCTAGCTGAGCTTGATATTTTTTCGGGTTTTCTTTTGCCAGAGATTCAAAGCGCTTGGTGCGCATATCAAGCATGATGTCCGGCATCTTCGTGATATCGCCGCGTGCTTTTTTGTAACTTTCGTCCAAAAGTTTGTTTGCATAGGACTGGCTATTAATCGCGGTATCGAGCGCAAGAAACTGGACGGCTTGGCTCATTTTGCTGGCATCGCCAGTCGGCCACTGTATATTTTGCCAATATTTTTCGCGGATGATTTTGATTGCTTCTTTTTCAGTCAGGTTCTCAACGTCGACTCCGGGATTAGCTATGCTATTTATCCCGTATTTTGAAATGCCGCCGTTCGGCTCATTTCTGTTTACCTTGTCGCCACCTTCTATCAGAAGGATTTGCTTTATCATGTCATCAAATTTGCTCGGGCGCTCGATGCCTTTTGTCAGTTTTTCAGTGAGTTTTCCGAGCGGCAATTTCCAGTCGGGATGATTGGGGTCGGCGCGCATCTCCCTCATGGTATCGACGCTTTTTTGCATCAGGCTTCTTTGATCGACAGGCGCAGTCTTTTCCTGCGTGCCAGAAGAGAGAGGCTTTTCAGAAGGCGTAGCAGTTCCTTTGAAGTCTTGCGTGGGCGATAGTTTTTGCTGCGATGTTTCTTCAGCAGGTTTGGTCGACGCGGGAGGTTTTTCTCCCGTACCCTCTGATGATGCAGATGGCCCAGGCGTTTCTTGCTGTTTTTGCCCAGGTTTCTCTTCGCCTTTTTTCTGCGTTTCTCCAGGAGTTTTCGATTCAGGCTTGCCCTGAGGCACCTGCGGTTTGGGAACAATTATTTGTTGCTGAGGGGCGGGAACTTCGACTTCGCTTTTTGGCTGAGGCGGAAAATAGACGCTCGAGAGCAGATCGAAATCGGCGAAGTCCTGTGTCCAGATGCCTTTGAAAAAGGCGAAGAGGACTTTAAAGAAATTTCCTATATCCGTGCCGATAGATGTGACCTGGGGGCCTTCGCTGTCGTCGCGTACCGGCACATGACCTGAAAAACCGTTGCTCGCGGGTTCCGTGTGTTCGCGCCTCGAGTGGCCGCTTTTGGCCCACGATCTGCGATTATTAAAGCTGTCGGTGATACCGCTCTCGCCGTCGCGAGGCTTGTCGCCGTTCATTATCACACCCTAAGTATCTCTATTTACCAGTATTTTTTTATAATTTAATTACCCTCATTGTATTCGAAATGGGGCTTTTTTTCAAGTTTTCGAAGGTTCGTTACGCAGCGTGGTTTTCCATTAAGATATTGAAATTGCTGTATTTTCTAAATTAAGTGGGCGGCCCGCCATTTTTAGACGGTATTACAGCCGGGGCATGGTGGTGTTCGTGGCCTGGCGGCTCTGTATAAGGCTGACCTGCGGCGTCGGTGAATACGCCGGTGAGTGGGGGCGCGAGCTCCTTTTCATTACTAAAAAGGACATCCGAAGCTGATTGTGGATTCTTTCTTTGCTGCTCTATGTCTTCGAGGCTTTCGGTTTCTTTATTAAGCGCCTCGAATTCATGCAGTGTGTGGTGGAATTTGTCAGCCTTTTCATCATATCGCCGCACGGCTTCCGTTATAAGTAAGCCACCCGAAAGATCTTCAACAGCTTTTGTGCCCGGCTTGATTGAATCGGCATTCACATTCTGACGCAGGTCGCTGGCGTCAAGATAGTAATAGCCGCTTTCATCCCTGTGCACCGTGTGCACCATGTGGGCGTGTGATTCCGGATGCGCGGGATCACGGTGTATTACTGCGACAAGCGCGACTCCCATTTCGCGGAGCGCTCTTTCGTCTTTTTTGCAATCCTGATAGCTTTTCCATGTTTCCTTGAGTTTTTTGGTGTAATCGTCCCGTGCTTCCAGGGCTTCGAGATATTTCTCAGCGGCACCCGTCTGGTCCTGAAGTGACTCGTGAAGCTCTTTCCTTTTTTGTTTGAGCTCTGATTTTGCCAATTCACCGCGCGCGTTCAGGGCATTGCGCTCTTCATATAATTTTTCCAATTGAATTTTATTTTGTCCCAGCTCGTCTTTATAACGGGCGGTCTTGTTTTTTAGGTCTTCAATTTCTTTATCTTTAGTCTGAAGTTTCTCTCTGAGATCATGCACCTCTTTTAACTTTTTTTCGTATTCACCTTTTTTTGTGTCGTAATATTTTTTTGCAGTTTCGAATTCCTCGTTGTGTTCGTCAGCGTGCAACGCATGCACCATGACATTATGAGCGGCTTCGTGGAGATGCTCGATAAGATGTTTCATATCGTCCGACTCGGTATCGTAGGTTTTCTTGCCGTCTTTCAGCTGTTTTTCCAGTTCCGCTTTTTGTGTTTCGTCGGTGACTTCCTCCTCTTGTTCCGTCACTGGATTTATGAAGAAATATTTTCCGTCTTTCTGTTTAACCGCGACATCGACAGAACCAACTTCCCGGTCGCCATTTTTAACTTTAAATGTGATTTGTGCGAGGTGGCTCGGTAAAGCATCTTTAGGAAGGGCTTTCATTGCTTCCCATTTAAGATTTTCGGCAGCTTCTATTTTTTCTTCTATTTTCTCGAGGGTTTTTTCGGCTTCGCGAAGCTCTTTTTCGCAGATTGTAAGTTGTTTTTCCGCTTCTTTAAGCTTGGGAATAATTTCTTCGCGTTCCTTCTCGATGCTCTGCAGTTCTTCTTCTGCTTCAAATATCAACTTGTAAAGTTCATCGTTGCGGCTTTCGAGATCATCGATGAGTGCCTGGTTGAGCAGTGCCCTGTAGAAGCGCCGTGCTTCCTCGCGCTTTTCTTTTTCTTCAATCTGATCTTGGAGGCTGCGATGGGCAAAGCTGGCTACATGTCCGCTTGCTGACAAAAGTTCGTTATTCGCGTGACGTTGGGCAGTCTGGGGGCCGCCAACAGAATAGGGGCTTTCCTCATCGGAAATGCCCGGGTCAGGACCCTTTCGGTGAATCTCGTCCACCATTGCTTCACACCTTCTATTATGTGGCCGTTTTTTTATGGCCTTTATTATTTATCTTTTACCGCCGATTGCCCGTAGTATGTAAAGTAATTGTTAATTCTTAACAAAAAGTTAACCGATCACCGCTTTTGCCTTGCCCACATTTTACCTGTTTGTGTGAAATTGCGCAAAATTGGGGCAGGGCTGGCCATGGACAGGCCGTAATGCTAGATAAAACAGGTATTTAAATCGTTCGCCCGGAGCTGATGTGCCCGTAAAACAAGGACAGGCCATGAAAAAAATTCTTTTGCCACTCGTCGTTTTAATCGTCGCCGGAGCGGCATTTGTGGTCGTTCAGGGCCGGAATGCGTCGGCGCTGGAAGCCGTGCATCCGGTGCGCGGGCCGGCTGTGCAGGCGGTTTACGCAACCGGAACGGTCGAGCCGACGGTGATGATGCCGATTGCGCCGCGCAGTACCGCGCGTCTCATGAGTCTGCAGGCCGATGAAGGCCATACGGTGAAAAAAGGCGATGTACTCGGCCAGCTGGAAGACAGCGATATCCAGAACCAGCTTGAAGAGGTGCGCGCCCGCGCCGCATTCGCTGAAAAGGATTATGTCCGCAAGGCCGAGCTATTAAAACGAGGCGCGATCTCCAAGGGAACCGCAGACCAGAGCAAGGCCGATTTAGACGCCGCGCGTGCGTCGGTGGAGCGGGTTAAGGCACAACTTGGCTATATGCAGTTGATTGCGCCGGAGAATGGCCTCGTCATGCGCCGCGACGGCGAGGTGGGCGAATTGATCCCCGCGAACCAGCCCGTGTTCTGGCTTTCCTGCTGTGCGCCGCTGCGTATTTCGGCGGAAGTGGATGAAGAAGATATCGCGCTCGTGAAACCAGGTCTGCCGGTTCTGATCCGTGCGGATGCTTTTCCTGGGCGGGATTTCAAAGGCAAGGTCGACAGCATTACGCCGAAGGGCGACGCAGTCTCACGCAGTTACCGCGTGCGCATTGGTCTCGATGGCCAGACGCCGCTGATGACCGGGATGACGGCTGAAACCAATATCCTCATTAACGAGACGAAAGATGCGCTGCTGGTTCCGGCGGGCGCGGTCGAAGGGAATGCTGTGTGGATTGTGCAGGATGGCAAGCTCGCGCGACGCATTGTTGAGACGGGCGCGAAGACACCGTCTGCCGTTGAAATCCGCAGCGGTATTACGCCGGAAGATGTTGTGATCCTCGATGCGGCGGCAGGGTTTGAAGAGGGACAAAGCGTTCATATAAAAATGACGGACTGGAAGGCGCCCTGATGCGCCTGACGGTTTTCATTGCGCTCCGGCACTTACTCGCCCGCAAGCGGCAGAGCGTGGTGTCGCTCCTGGGAATCGTCATCGGCGTCGCGTTTTTTCTTGCCATTTCCTCGCTCATGCAGGGATCGCAGAAAGATTTTATCGAGCGGCTGGTCGATAATTCGCCGCACATCACGATTTCCGATGAATATCGCGGCGTCAAAAAACAGCCTGTCGAGGATATGTATCCAGGCGCGCTTGTCGAGCTTCGCAACGTAAAGCCATTGACCGAAACACGCGGCATTCGTGGCTACCGCCAGATCGTTGAGGAACTGAAGCGCCAGCCCGGTGTACGGGCCTCGCCCGTGCTGAGCGGGCAGGCAATCCTGAGTTTCGCCGGAAAAGACGTCAATATTGTCCTCAACGGCATGGTGCCGGAAGATATCCGCGATATCACCACCATCGAGGATCACATGGAGCAGGGATCGGTCGATGATATCATTGCTGATCGCAACGGCATCGCTGTCGGCAAGGCGTTGATGGATAAAATGTCGCTCGGCATGGGCGATAATATTACGCTGGCATCGTCTACCGGGCAGGTGCGCGTGTTCAAGATCGTCGCGCAGTTCCAGACGGGACGTTCCGATTACGACGAGACGCAGGCTTTCGTCGATATCAAGCGTGTGCAAGCGCTGACTGACCGTTCCAACCGTGCCAACACGATCATTATAAAATTAGACAAGCCCGAGCGCGCTCGTGGATTCGCCGAGCGGTTAGAGGGTCGCATCGGTTACAAGGCTGTTTCATGGCAGGAAGCTTCTGAAGACATTACCAGCACGCTCGTCATCCGTAACATCATCATGTATTCGGTCGTCAGTGCGGTTCTGATCGTCGCCGCTTTCGGCATTTACAACATTATTTCCACCGTCGTGATGGAAAAGCACCGCGACATCGCCATCCTGAAATCGATGGGTTTTCGCGCGGGCGACATCAAGGAAATTTTCCTGATCCAGGGTGCGCTCCTTGGTTTTGCGGGGCTGGTGGCCGGTTTGCCTTTAGGATGCGGCTTGATGTTCGCGCTCATGCAGGTGCGGTTCAAGCCGCCGGGGCTGACCGAGGAAATTTCTATGCCGCTCGACTGGAGTGCACCGCAATTTTTTATCGCAGGCGCGTTCGCGTTTTTTGCGGCGCTGTTCGCGTCTTATCTGCCAGCGCGCAAGGCGGCGCAGGTTCTTCCTGTCGAGATTTTAAGAGGAGGGATGTAAATGACTGAAACCCTCCTGAAAGCCGAGAACGTTACGCGCACCTTGCCGGGCGATGTGCCGGTCACGCTGGTGCGCGATGCTGATGTGGAGATAAAGGCGGGTGAATTCGTTGTTGTCACGGGCCCGTCGGGCTCGGGAAAATCCTCGCTGCTTTATTTGCTTGGGTTGCTCGATCACCCGACTTCGGGAGAAATCCAGGTGAGCGGCGTAAAGACCGCCGAGCTAACGCCCGATGAACTTGCCGCCGTCAGGCTTGAAAAGATTGGGTTTGTTTTTCAGTTTCACTTCCTGCTGCCGGAATTTTCGGCGCTTGAAAATGTCATGATGCCGATGCGCCGCCTTGGCAAAAAATCAGAGCAGGAGATGAAGGAGCGCGCGGCGCAATTGCTGACGGATCTGGGCCTGAAGGATCACATCCATAAAATCCCACGTAAAATGTCAGGCGGTCAGTGCCAGCGCGTAGCGATTGCGCGGGCTTTGGCTAACGATCCCATGCTCGTGCTCGCGGATGAGCCGACCGGGAATTTGGATACGGCGGCTAGCGCCGCTGTGCATGGTATTTTCCGCGAGCTTGCCAGCACGCAAAAACGCGCCGTGATCGCGGTCACGCATGATATGGATTTCGCCGGTATGGCCGACCGCAAAATCCACATTGTCGATGGAAAAATCGTGAAAGATTAAGTCGCGCTGCGCGATAATTTGCGCAGCATGACGTAGAAGATCGGCGTCAGCACCAATCCGAAGAATGTCACGCCCAGCATACCCGAGAATACGGCGATACCGATGGCATGGCGCATTTCCGCACCCGCACCGTGTGAGGTGATGAGCGGTGTGACGCCCATAATGAAGGCAAAAGAGGTCATCAAAATCGGGCGCAGTCTCAGGCGGCTGGCTTCGATGGCGGCTTCGACGGTTGTGCGGCCGCGATGCTCGAGTTCGCGGGCGAATTCGACGATCAAAATCGCGTTTTTACAGGCGAGCCCGGCTAATACAAATAAACTGATCTGTGTGAAAATATTGTTATCGCCGCCGGTCAGATGCACGCCGAAGATAGCGGAGAGAATGGTCATGGGAACTATAAGAATGACCGCGATGGGCAGCGTCAGGCTTTCGTACTGCGCCGCCAGAACCAGCAGAACCAGTAAAATGCACAGCGGGAAAATAAACACGGTCGTGTTGCCCGCGAGGATTTTCTGGTAGGTCAGGTCCGTCCATTCATAGGTCATGCCCTGCGGCAGGGTTTCATCAAGAATTTTTGTGATCGCCGCCTGCGCTTCGCCGCTGGAGAAGCCGGGTGCGGCGTCGCCGTTGATATCGGCGGAGCGGAAGGCGTTGTAGCGCATCGCGGTTTCGGGTCCGAATGTTTCCTTGACTGTCACGACGGAGCCGAGCGGCACCATCTGGCCGTCATTATTACGCACCTGCAGCTTCATGATGTCTTCGGGGCGCGAGCGGTATTGCTTGTCGGCCTGCGCGATGACCTGATAGGTGCGGCCGAACTGGTTGAAGTCGTTGATGTAGAGCGAGCCGAGATAAACCTGCATCGCCTGGAAGATTTCATTGATCGGGATGCCGAGCTGGATGGCTTTCGCGCGGTCGAGATCAGCGTAAAGCTGCGGCACGTTGATGTTATAACTCGAAAACACGCCAGCCAGTTCCGGCGTTTGCCAGGCGCGGCCTGTTACGGCTTTCACGACGCCATCGAGCGCCTGGTAGCCCTGATCGAGGCGGTCCTGAATCTGCAGTTTAAATCCACCAATAGTGCCGAGACCCATGACCGAAGGCGGTGGGAAGATGACGATGAATGCATCCTGCATTCCCATGTATTTCTGCTGGATGCTGTTGGCGATCGATTGCGCGCTGAGTTCGTGCGAGGTTCTCTCTTTAAATGGTTTCAGCGTCAGGAACACTATGCCGGCGCTGGAGCTGCTCATGAAACCATTAACCGAAAGACCCGGGAAGGCGACGGCATTTTCAACGCCGGGTTCCTTCATGGCGATTTCGGACATATCGCGGATGACTTTTTCCGTGCGCTCAAGCGTCGAGCCGGAGGGAAGCTGCGCGAATGAAATCAGATATTGCTTATCCTGCGCGGGCACGAAGCCCGGCGGCACGAGCTGGAAAATATAAACGGTCAAGCCGATGAGGCCGAGGTAAACGAGAAAGGCGAGCGCCTTGAAGTTCAGCGTGTTCCTGACGACGCCGGAATAAAATTTCGTCGCCTTGCTGAAAAAGACATTGAATGCCTTGAAAAACCAGCCGAAGGCAAAATCCATGCCCTTCATCAGGGGGTCTTTGGGCTGGTCATGGCCGCGCAGCATCAGCGCGCACAGGGCGGGGCTGAGCGTCAGGGAATTGACCGTCGAAATCACGGTGGCGATGGCAATCGTCAGGGCGAACTGCTTGTAAAACTGGCCGGTCAGGCCGCTGATGAAGGCAATGGGCACGAAGACGGCGGTAAGGACCAGGCCGGTAGCCAAAATCGGGCCGGTCACTTCGCTCATCGCCTGCATGGCGGCGGCGCGGGGGCTCAGGCCATTCTCGATGTTACGCTCGGCGTTTTCGACGACAACGATGGCGTCATCGACGACAATACCGATTGCGAGGATCAAGCCGAAGAGCGAGAGCACGTTGATCGAAAATCCGAACAGCATCATGAAGGCGAATGTGCCGATGATGGATACAGGAACCGCGAGCAGCGGGATGAACGATGCGCGCCATGTCTGGAGGAAAACGATAACGACAAGAACCACCAGAAGAATGGCTTCGAGAAGCGTATGGATAACGGCCTCGATGGAGTCTTTAACGAAGGTCGTGGGGTCGTAGACGATGGCGTAGTCGATATCCTCGGGGAAATTCTTTTTAAGCTCTTCCATCGTTGCGCGGACATTACGCGAGATTTCCAGTGCGTTTGCCTCGGGCGCGGAGAAGATACCGGCGCCGACGGCCTGCTTGTTATTCAGAAGCGACATCATGCCGTATTGCTCGGCGTCGATTTCCACGCGTGCGACGTCGCCGAGGCGTGTAATCGCGCCTGTGCCGTCGCGCTTGATGATGATTTTTTCGAAATCTTCAGGGGTCTGCAGGCGGCCTTGCGTATTGATCGGGAACTGCATCTGCGCGCCCTCGGTGTAAGGCGGGCCGCCGATCGTTCCGGCTGCGACCTGTATGTTCTGGCCGCGGATGGCCTCGACGACTTCGGTTGCGTTCATGCCGCGCTCGGCGATCTTGTCGGGGTTCAGCCAGACGCGCATCGCGTAGTTGCCGGAGCCGAAAATCTCGACATTGCCGACGCCCTGGACCTTCGCCAACTGGTCGCGGATGTTCAGCGCCGCGTAGTTGCGCAGGTACAGCATATCGTAACGGTCATTCGGCGAGAGAATGTGCACGACGAGCGTCAGGTCAGGCGAGCTCTTGATCACCGTGACGCCGAGCTGGCGAACGATATCGGGCAGGCGGGGCAGGGCCTGCTGCACGCGGTTCTGCACCATCTGCTGCGCGAGGTCGGGGTTGGTGCCGATCTTGAACGTAACCGTTAAACTCAGCTGGCCTTCCGCAGACACCAGCGAGGACATATAGAGCATGTTCTCGACGCCGTTGATTTGTTCTTCCAGCGGACCGGCGACTGTATCAGCGACGACGGACGGATTGGCACCGGGGAAGAACGCGACAACATTGACCGTGGGCGGCGTGACGCCCGGATATTCGGCGACAGGCAGCTGGAACATCGCGATGGTACCGGAGATGAAGACAAGGATCGAGAGCACGGCCGCGAAAATCGGCCGGTCGATAAAGAAGCTCGAGAAAGTAATGGGGCCCGGGTTCTCCAGCTGTTCTTTGGATGGAATATGCGTCACGGCTCGGTCTTTTCAGGATTTTCTGCAGGCACCGCTTCAACGGGTGTTTCAACAACAGCAGACGCGGGTGCGGCTTCCGTCGCTGCTGCATCGCCGACCTGCGGTGCGACAACCATGTCAGGGTGAATCTTCATGATGCCGTCGGTGATGACGATCTCGCCCTGCGCAAGACCGCTGGTGACGATGCGGTTGCCGTTCACGGACTCGCCCGGGACGATTTCACGGTAGGTAACCTTGTTCTCAGGTCCGACGATGTAAACATATTTGCGGTCCTGGTCGGTGCCGATGGCGCGCTCGGGAACCACGATTGCGGTTTTGGTTTGCGCGCTGCCGAGGCGCACGGTCACGAACATGCCGGGCAGCAATGTGCCGTCTTCGTTTTTGAAGTGCGCGCGGGCGCGGATGGTGCCGGAGCTGGCGTCGATCTTGTTGTCGAAGGACTGGATATTGCCTTCGTAAACCATGTCCGGCGCGCTTTGCAGCGCGAGTTTTACCGGGATTTTCTGTTCTTCCTCGCGGCTTGTTGTCACGCCGCGCAGGTGGCGCAGATATGTCTGCTCGTCGACGTCAAAGCCTGCATAAATACCATCGCTGGAAACAATTCTTGTCAGGATCGGCGCGTTCGGCCCGGCCTCGACCAGATTTCCTTCGGTGATTTCAGCGCGGCTGACGCGGCCCGAGATCGGTGCCTTGACGTAGGCGTAATCCAGATTGAGTTGCGCGCGTTTCAATCTTGCTTCTGCAGAAGCAATCGCGCTCTTGGTCACGAGTTCGGTGTTGAGACGTTCATCATAAGTACGTTTTGGAATTGCGCCGGTGCCGATCAGTTCTTGCGCCCGGTTCAATTCCTTCACGGCGAGGTCATATTGATTTTTTGAACCTTGAAGATCGGCGCGCGCCTGCGAGACTTCCGCTTCGTAAGGGCGCGGGTCAATGACGAAGAGCACATCGCCCTTGTTCACGCTCTGGCCATCTTCGAATTTGATTGCGTTGATTGTGCCGCTGACCTGCGCGCGAAGGTCAACGCTGTCGACGGCCTCTAACCTGCCGGGGAATTCTTTCCAGATCTGGACGGGGGCCTCTTCGGCCACGATGGCCGGGACGGGCATAGGGGGCATTTCAGCGGGTGCGCCAGCAGCGTGGGCACCCGCGCCGTCAGGGGCTTTTTCGCCCTTGGTCAGCATGCGTCCGGCACCGAAACCGATGGCCGCTAACACTATCAAAACAAACAATAATTTAAAAATTTTCATCTCGCCCCTTAGTCCCCTGGCCCTCTGTATATATGGTGCAGAAACGCAAAGTACAGGGTTACCCATATTCTTCAACATAAAAAGTAGGACTGGGCCCCTAATCTTCCATAATAAAAACAGTGCGATAAGGTTTTAATTTCGGGAGGCAGGGTGCTAGTTATTAAAAGCTCATAAAACAGGCCACCTTGCTCCATGGACAATCAGTTTCAATTGCTGAAACACAGGCGCTTCCTGCCGCTGTTCGTCACCCAGTTCCTGGGGGCGTTCAACGACAATCTGTACAAAACGGCGCTCAGCGTTCTGGTGGCGTATGCGGTGTGGGATATCGGCGGCTGGCGTCCGGAAATTGTCGTTAGCCTTGCGGCGGCGCTTTTTATTTTACCGTTCATGCTGTTCGCGCCGCTGGCCGGGCAGATCGCCGACAAATACGCCCGTAACCGCGTGATGCAGATTATCAAGGCGACTGAAATTGTGATCGTCTGCGCGGCGATGGTCGGTGTATGGCTTCATTCCGTGCCGCTGCTGCTGGTCGTCCTGTTTGCATTCGGCACGCATTCGGCTTTTTTCAGTCCCTGTAAATTTTCGGTGCTACCGCAGCATTTAAATGATGGTGAACTCATTGCGGGGAATGCGCTGGTTAATACGGGCACGTATCTCGCCATTCTTTTCGGCAGCATTATCGGCGGGTTGCTGGCGCTTGCGGGCACCGGGATTATTATTGTGTGTGTGTTGCTTCTCCTCGTCGCTATCGCCGGGCTGGTGTTCAGTTTTTATATCCCGGCTGCGCCGCCGCCATCGCCCTATCTGGTTCTTAATTATAATCTGCCGGTAGAAGCGAAAAAGATTTTTACTTTCGCCCGTGAGCAGCAGAATGGTGTTTTTACGGCTATGGTCGGTACGTCATGGTTTTTCTTTGTCGGCGCGATGGTTCTGGCGCAGCTTCCCAATTACACCAAACAGGTTCTTGGCGTCGATAACGTCGTGCTCGCGTTTTTTATGGCGGTGTTTTCCTGCGGCATTGCATTGGGCGGCCTTGTGAATGATGCGTTGTTGAAATCAAAGGTCGAGGCGACATACGTGCCTTTCGCGGCGCTGGTCCTGACATTTTTTGCGTTCGATCTTTATCTCGCGAGCGGCATTTATCACTCCGTCAGTCCGCTGCTTGGGGATTATCTCGTGACGCTGCCTTCTTTTCTTTCGCATACGTCGGGTTGGAGGATTGTGATCGATTTGTTCATGATTTCCGTTGCGGGCGGGCTTTATGTCGTCCCGCTCAAGGCTATTGTGCAGGAACGCGCCGTGCCTGAAATGCGCGCCCGTATCATTGCCGCGGGCTGTTTCCTGGATGCCGTGTTCATTCTCGGTGCTTCGATTATTGCCATCTTTATGCTTGGCGTTGGATTTGCTATAGAACATTTGTTCTTGCTGGTCGCGGCTGGAAGTACCGGCATGGCGTTTTATCTAAGCCGACTTGTGCCGCGGCATGTGATCGGGAAAATTTTCAGGAGGCAGAGTTGAGCAAGCCATTACTCGTTTTTGCGATGAAAGAGGAAAGCCAGGAGGTTTTCTCAGGCTATGATGTTTTGCATTCCGGTATCGGCAAGGTTAATGCGACCTACGCGCTGACGTCGCGGCTTAGAAAAGCTAAGCCTTCGCTTGTCATCAATATGGGTACGGCGGGCAGCCGCAAACATGCGGGCGGTTCGATCATCAGCTGCACGTCTTTCATCCAGCGCGACATGGATGTTACGGCGCTCGGTTTTGAAAAATGGAAGACGCCGTTTTCCGATGATCCGGTTGTTATCAATCACGGTGTTCATGTGAAAGATTTTCCTCTGGGTATCTGCGGTAGCGGCGATAATTTCGATGCAAGCGCGGGTGCAGAAGGTTTTGATGTCGTGGATATGGAAGCTTATGCGCTGGCGCTCATCTGCCAGCGGGAAAGTATTCCGTTCATGTGCCTGAAATATGTTTCCGACGGCGCGAATGATGACGCGCACAAAGACTGGCACGAAGCTCTGCATCACACTGCGGAGAAGCTGAAAGAAGCGCTCGTGAAGGCTGGATACTGATGCAGAAGGCGCTCAAATTTATTGTTCCTGTGGTTGTTGCGGTTGTCATACTCGGTGTCGGCGGCAGCGTTTATTACAAGCAATATTCCGCCGACCAGAAAGAGCGCGCTGCGCGTGATGCGCTCAACCAGAGCTTCGAGGATTTTCTCAATAATTTTCTCAAGAACGTTCATGCGGGCATGGTTGATTACAAACAGGAGCGCAAGGTTCTGGTCGAGGCAACCGGTCCGCGCAATCTGGTTGATCCGGCTTATGTCGAGGAAAATCATCAGCTCGTGCAAACGCTCATACCTTCGCTGCGCCAGCGCATGGCGAATGTGATCAAGACTTTCGAGGATGCCGAGCCTGAGATTGCCAAGCTTGTGGAAGGCCAACCCGAAACTGTAAAGGCCGGAATTTTAAAGAAATGGGCGGATTTAAAGAGTACGCAGGGACAGGTTTATATTGGCTATTTCGCGGCGGAAAACGATATTCTGGCAGCCTATGAAGAGCTGATGCGCTTTTATTACAGCAAGCGTAATGAATTCACTGTCGTTCCTGAAACCAACGCGCTGGTTTTCAAAAATCCGAAAGACGATGATGAAGTGAAAAAACTGCAACAACGCATCAAGGATCTTTACGCGCAGCAGGATGAATTGCTGAAGCAAGGCTCAAGCGAAAAACAGCCCTGATTATTTCCCGCAAACTTCGTTATGGGTGCCGTCGCAATAAGGCGGCGTTTTTGTGTGCTTACACATACACAAGGAAGCAGAACCAGATTCTGTTGGTGTGAATTTGTGGGAGCGGAATTCCGAGCCCTTGTGCGCGCCGTCGCAGAAGGGTTGTTTCTGCGATCTGCCGCAAGTGCAGAAGGAATAGAGCTTGTCCTTCTCCAGCTCGACGGTGATCGGCGCATTGCCTGCGATGTCAGGTTTCAGTGTCATGAAGATGTTCTAGGAGATTTGGACGGGTTTTACCAGTCCATGCTGCGGTAATTCTCACAGCCATTTCCGAGGCAGAGATATTCGACAGTTCCGTTGGAATTGAGCTCGGTTCCGAGGATCAGAGGTTTCGCGCTGGCGACCGAAACGGCGAGACAACCGACCAAAAGGACGACGAGAAAGGCTCCAAACAGAATGGCCTGGATTTCTTCGCGGCGACGATGTTCGTAATAACGGATCATGGATATGAGTTTAGGAGAGAAGGTTTAAAGCTTGGTGAAGTGTGGCAAAAATGCGCGTGAAAGCCAATATTTTCAGCGTTTTTGCATACAAGGATATGGGGGTAATTGGGGGAGATGGTGGCGGTGCAGGGATTTGAACCCCGGACACAAGGATTATGATTCCTCTGCTCTACCACTGAGCTACACCGCCATGGTGCGAGGGGTTTTATGGCCTTTTCCGCCCAAATTTGCAACCCCAATCCAACCCGATCCCGGCTTTCGCCGGGATGACAATGATAGGGTTATAATTTCCCCGTCCCTGAAATCCAGCCGCCGCCGAGGACACGGCTGCCGCTGTAAAAGACGCAGGCCTGGCCGGGGGAAATGCCGTACTGGGGCGATTCCAGCGTGATTTCGGCTTCGTTGCCCTTGCGCACGATGCGGGCCGGAACGGGTTTCATCGAGGAGCGGAATTTGACCATGGCGTCTTCGTCCGTGTCAGCGCTCAGCCAGTTGCATTCCTTCACATGGAGAATGTCTTTCGCGAGGGCTTCTTTCGGGCCGACGACGACCTGATTTTTCGCGGGGTCGATGCGCAGGACGTAGAACGGGTTGTTGTCATCGTTGTGACCGCCGCCGATGCCGAGACCTTTGCGCTGGCCGATGGTGAAATGGATGATGCCGTCATGCTTGCCGAGGACGCGGCCATCGATGTGGACGATCTCGCCGGGCTTCTCGGCTTCGGGGCGAATTTTTTTGACGATCTTCGCGTAGTCGCCGCCGGGGACGAAGCAGATGTCCTGCGAGTCCGGTTTGTCGGCGGTGAGCAAGCCAAGCCGCTCGGCGTGCTTGCGCGTGATGTCCTTCGTCCAGCCGCCCAGCGGAAACCTCAGGAAATCCAGCTGTTCCTGCGTGGTGGCGAACAGGAAATAGCTCTGGTCTTTCGTGTCGTCGATGGCGCGGTGGAGTTCGGAAGCTTTGTCGCCATTCATGCGTTGCACATAGTGGCCCGTCACCATGCAGTCGGCGCCGAGATCGTTGGCGACGCGGAGCAGGTCGCGGAATTTGACGGATTGATTGCAACGCACGCAGGGGATGGGCGTTTCGCCGCGCATGTAGGAGTCGGCGAAATCGTCGATCACCGACTCGCGGAAATTGCTTTCGTAATTCAGAACGTAATGCGGGAAGCCGCGCGCATCGGCGACGCGGCGGGCATCGTGAATGTCCTGGCCGGCGCAGCAGGTTTTGGATTTCGAAGTCGCCGCGCCGTGATCGTAGAGCTGCAGCGTCACGCCGACGACGTCGTAGCCTTCCTCGTGCAGCAGGCTGGCGGCGACGGATGAATCGACCCCGCCCGACATGGCCACGACCACGCGGGTGTTCTTCGGTTCCTTTGCTATGCCGAGCGAATTTTTCGTCATGGCGGGGAATATAGGGCGCGGGGGGCCGGAAAAGCAAATAATCGCGGGGGTGCGCCGGACGCGCGGGGGTGGGCGGTTTTGCAAGGGACTGATATTAAAGGGCGATCCGGTTTCAGCATGGCCAGATTCAGGGGGGTGGGGGTGCAAGGCGCTGAATTCGCGGGGCAATCGGAGTTACTCATTCGGCGCTTTTCGGGGGAGGGGGTGGGTGCGCCGTGCGGTTTTGAGTTCAGAGACATGGGGGAAGGATAAGCGAAACGGGCTTATATGTAAAGGAATTTATTCCTAATAATTTTATAAAATTTCCAAGTAGTCTGATTTCGTTGAGGTGAAAAATGAAAGAATTTCAGGGTAAAAAAATTGAAGGCGAATGGTGGTTACCAAAAGAACCACAAGTCAAATTCAAAGGGTATTTAGAAATAAATGAAAACAATCACGGCACACTCACATTAACTGAACCAATAGATGCATTGCGTAAATTTTGGCCAGAAGATTTAGTGACTATTTTTGGTGTCTTGGAAAGTTCCTATTCTTACAAAATCACAATTTTTCGTGCGGGTGTTAAATCAACAAGCTTTGGTAATAAAGCATCCGTTAAGCTTTTTACCAATACTTTACTCATCAGTGAGCATATAGCCTCTGAGGATGAGGAAATTATCTATGCTGCATATGGAAGATTAACTGGCTTATCAGAATGGTGCGACACCTCAGGTATTTCAGGGAATGTTGATATTGGCGCAAAATATGGCGAAGAAAAACTAAAGTTAACTTATAAAGCGCACGCTACTCCTTATTGGGATTTGGGGGAAGGCAAGGCAATGCGTTTTTTTTCTCGTTATTATGGGCCTATCGCTTTTACTAATGAAAAAAATATAAGCTTTGAAGAACAGGATTTTATTGAATTTACTTTTAAAAATCCAATTTCTATTACTCAACTTTCTAGAGAGTTGGGCGTCTGGCAAAATTTTTTAACACTTTCTTTGCGACGTCCCTCCCACTTAATTGAAGTTAGGTTTTCATTAGAGGCAAATAGTGAACAGCAATATCCTTATGCTTTAGTAATTCCGGGAAGCAGAAATGAAGATACACGAGAGTATCGACATGTCTCCCAAATTTTATTGACCCGCCCCCTATAAAGGAGTCCAGATCTGGAGTGAATCCGGATAGATTTTGGACAATTTACAGGAGGTTTATAAATGGCACGGAAGCGTTATACGGCGGAACAGATTATAGGTTATCTGC
>Ga0138256_10003089_pt1 | contig 17755 bp, 16 predicted proteins | sample KNB2016incub_MG_FD_105486 | JGI IMG/M metagenome (GOLD analysis project Ga0138256, IMG submission 105486) | Active sludge microbial communities from wastewater in Klosterneuburg, Austria - KNB2014incub_MG | ecosystem: Engineered > WWTP > Activated sludge > Unclassified | place: Austria... | reverse complement strand
GTGGTCGGTGGCCGCCGCCGCGCGGCCCGTGGTCGCTGAGAGGTCTTCATGGGGCGCCTGCGGCGGCATCTGCGGCGGCGGAGTGGCGTGCTCGCCGGTCTGGCCGCTCGTTCGGACCGGCTCGAGCGCATGCAATGTATCCGCGGCCCATTCCGGTGCCGCAGTGTCGGCGCGCGGGGCCGGGCTGGGCGGCGGTTCCAGGGGCGGGAGTTCGAGAGGGGGCAGTTCGAAGGGCGGCGCTTCGTCGATCGCAGGCTCTGTGCCGGCTTCGACCTGCGGTGGCGCGGGCACTTCCGCCGGAGCGCTGATGGCCACGGCCGCCGTGGCCGGTGCTGGCGCGGGCGCCGCGAGCGCCGCCGCCGTGGCCGCCGCGGCGTGCTCGGCCGCCCCGGGAAACTCCTGCCATTGCAGTTCCTCGATCGCCGCGAGCACGTCCTCGCGCTCCACCGTGTCGTGCTCGCGACCAAAGGCCGCCAGCATGGCGGTGTCGCACAGCGTGTTGGTCAGGCGCGGGGTTCCGCCGGTGTGGCGGAAGATCAGCTCGAAGGTGTCTGGCGCGAAGATGCGGCGGCCCTGGGAGCCGGCGACCTCGAGGCGGTGCAGGATGTAGGCGACCAGATCCTCGGGACTGAGGCGCGAGAGATGAAAGCGCAGGCGCACGCGCTGCGCGAGCTGGATCAGGTTCGGCGCGTCGAGCTTCTCGTTCAGCTCCGGCTGGCCGGCGAGGATGATGCGCAGCACTTTTTCCTTCGTCGTTTCGACGCCGGAGAGCATGCGCACCTCCTCGAGCACGCGCTCGGTGAGGTTCTGTGCCTCGTCGATGATCAGCAGCACCTTGCGGCCGGCGGCGTACTGCTCGATGAGGAAATTGTTCATGGTCGCGAGCAGCTCGGCCTTCTTCATCTTGAAGGGCGAGAAGCCGAACTGCGCCAGTACCGCCTGCAGGAACTCGATGGCCGAGACCTGGGTCTGGTTGACCTGGGCGACGACCACGTCCCGGCCCAGTTCCTTCAGGAAGGTTTCGATCAGCGTGGTCTTGCCGGCGCCGATCTCTCCGGTGATCACGACGAAGCCGTCGGTGAACCAGATGGTCGACTCCATGTACGCCTTGGCGCGCGCATGTCCCTTGCTGAGGTACAGGAACTGCGGGTCCGGGCTCAGCCGGAACGGCAATTCGCGCAGCTTGAAGAGATCGAGGTACATGGGCCTGGAGTGGGGCTCCGATTATCCCGCCAATATTAGGGGATCGGGCCCAGACCCGGATAGAGACGCCGTAGCAGTTTGCGGGCGCGCGCGTCGCGGGCGGCGGCGGTGGGGGCCACGATGGTGCAGTGACCCACTTTCCGGCCCACTCGTGCCGCCTTGCCATAATCGTGCAGGTGCAGCCCCGGCTCGGCCAGCAGGCCCCTGGCGGCCGGCACGGCCCCGATGAGGTTGATCATCGCGGAGTGGCCGCGGGCGCGCGTGCTGCCGAGCGGCAGGCCCAGGATCGCGCGCAGGTGATTCTCGAACTGGCTGGTTTCCGCGCCCTCGATGGTCCAGTGGCCGGAATTGTGGACGCGCGGCGCCATCTCGTTGGCGATCAGTCGCCCGTTGCGCACGAAGAACTCGATCGCCAGGACACCGGCGTAGCCGAAGGCCTCGAGCACGTGTCGCAGATGGGCGTGAGCGCGGCGTTCCAGCGCCGGTGGCCCGCAGGGCGCGCGCGTGAGCCGCAGGATCCCGTCGACATGCACGTTGCGATTGAGGCCGTAGAGTGCCACCTCGCCGTGCGTGCTGCGCGCGCCGAGGGCCGAGACCTCGTAGTCGAAGGGCACGAACTCCTCGTAGATCAGCGGTGCGCCGCCCAGCGCTGTCCAGGCGCGCTCGATGTCGGTGCTCGTGCGCAACACCGCCTGGCCCTTGCCGTCGTAGCCCAGGCGTCGTGTCTTGAGCACGCCGGGCAGGCCGATGCGCGCGACGGCGCGCGCGAGGCTGGCGGGTGAATCGACCGCGGCGTGGCGTGTCGTGGGGATGCCGAGGCGTTCGAACAGGCGCTTCTCGGCGAGCCGGTCCTGCGCGGCCGCCAGCGCCCGCAACGGCGGGGCGATGCGCGCGCCCGAGCCGCGCGTGGCGGCCCGTAATGCCTCCACTGAGATGTTCTCCCAGTCGAAGCTGATGACCCGGCAGCGGCGGGCCAGTTCGCCGAGGTGCCTCGGATCGGTGAACTCGCCGAGGAGCGCGGGCGCGATCCGGGCCGCCGGCGCGTCGGCCGTGCGATCGAGGAACAGGAAGTCGAGCCCCAGGGGATAGCCCGCCAGGGCCAGCATGCGGCCGAGCTGGCCGGCCCCGACGATACCGACCGTCATCGGGCCGCGGTGCGCGGGTCCGGCTGGGCGAGCACGGCCTGCGTCTGCGACTCGCGCTGCCGGCGCAGCGCCGCGCCGATCTCGGGAAAGCGCGGCGCCAGGATCGCCGCAGCGAACAGCGCGGCGTTGGTGGCGCCCGCCGTGCCGATGGCGAAGGTCGCAACCGGGACGCCGGCCGGCATCTGCACGATCGAGAGCAGCGAGTCCATGCCGTTGAGGGCCTTCGACTGCACCGGTACGCCAAGCACGGGCAGCGTCGTCTTGGAGGCGGTCATGCCGGGCAGGTGGGCGGCCCCGCCCGCCCCGGCGATCAGCACCTCCAGACCGCGCGCGGCCGCCGTGGAGGCGTACTCGAACAGCAGGTCGGGGGTGCGATGCGCGGAGACGACCCGCACCTCGTGCGGGACCTCGAGGCGCGTCAGCGTGTCCGCGGCGCCCTGCAGTGTCTCCCAGTCCGACGTGGAGCCCATGATGATGCCGACGAGTGGCTTCATCGGGGCATTTTAGCACGCAGCGTGCCCGGGCCCCGCCGTGCGGCCAGGGCGCGTTCCAGCGGCTCCGGGTCCACGTCGCGCATCAGGCGGCCGATGTACTGGCGCTGGCGCGCCAATGCCGCACGGCTGGTCAGGCGGCGGGCCTCGGCGAGCGCGGCGCGCAGTTCCTCCGGCAGGTCGAGCGCATCGAGTTCGACGGGCTTGAGGCCCAGCAGCGACTCGCCCAGCTTCTGCGCCGCAAGCGCTTCCCGCTTGCGCGCTGAACGGCTGGGCCGCTCATCGTGCCCGGCTGCCGCGCCGTCCTCGAGAGGTTCTTTGTCCTGCATGGTTGATCCGCCACCGGGTTCGGGCCCCAAGGTTGCTACAATTCTGCCTCATGTCACAGCAAGTCGACCCGTCACGTATCCCGGAGCTGCAGGCCATCGTGGCCAGCGCCCTGGAAGCCGCGCGCGCCGCCGGCGCCACCCAGGCCGAGGCCGACGCCAGCCTGCAGCGCGGCCTCACCGCCACGGTGCGCATGGGCGAGGTCGACACGATCGAGTATCACCGCGACCGCGGCCTCGCCGTGACGGTCTATTTCGGCCAGCGCAAGGGCGCCGCGAGCACTGCCGATATCGCCCCGGAAGCCGTACGGGAGACGGTCGCCAAGGCCGCGGCGATCGCCCGCCATACGGCCGCCGACGACTGCGCCGGCCTCGCCGACCCCGAGCTGTTGGCGCGGGAGATCCCCGACCTGGACCTCGACCACCCCTGGGCCATCGAGCCGGAGGAGGCGGTGGAGCGCGCGCGCGCCTGCGAGGCGGCTGGCCTCGCCGTCGACAAGCGGCTTACCAACTCCGAGGGCGGGACGCTCACCAGCCACCGCGGCGTGCGTGTCTACGGCAACAGCCACGGCTTCCTCGCCGGCTACACCAGCACCAGCCACTCACTCAGCTGCGCGCTCATCGCCGAGGGCGGTGGGGAGATGCAGCGCGACTACTGGTATTCGGTGGCCCGCGACCCGCTGGCCCTGGGAGACCTCGCGGCGGTGGGTCGGCGTGCCGCCGAACGCACGCTGGCGCGCCTCGGCAGCCGCCGCCTCGACACGCGCAAGGCGCCGGTGCTGTTCGCGCCAGAGATGGCGCGCGGCCTGCTCGGATCCTTCGTCGGCGCGATCCGCGGCGTCAGCCAGTACCGCCGCGCCTCATTCCTGCTCGGCGCCGCCGGCCAGGCCGTGCTTCCGGCGTTCATGCAGCTGCATGAACGCCCGCACATGAAGGGCGCGCTGGCCAGCGCACCGTTCGACTCCGAGGGCGTCGCGACACGGGAGCGCGAGCTGGTGGTCGATGGCGTGCTGCAGGGTTACGTGCTCGGCAGCTACTCGGCTCGCAAGCTCGGGCTCACTTCCACCGGCAATGCCGGCGGCATCCACAACCTGCTGGTCGATGCCGGGCCCGCGACGCTGGCATTCCCGGACCTGCTGAAGCGCATGGGCAGCGGCCTGTACGTGACCGAACTCATGGGGCAGGGCGTCAACGGCGTGACCGGCGACTATTCGCGCGGCGCGAGCGGCTTCTGGATCGAGGGTGGCGCGATCGCCTTCCCGGTGCACGAAGTCACGATCGCCGGGAATCTCAGGAGCATGCTCAAGGACATCGTGGCCGTGGGCAGCGATGTCGACATTCAGGGCTCGATCCGCACGGGCTCGATCCTGCTCGGCGAGCTGACGATCGCCGGGGAGTGACGCGTCCTCCGCGCGGCGTTGAGCGCGAGGACACGCCGGTCGATGGCGGATATCCTGCCGACGGTAATTCTATTAATCTATTGATTAAGTGAATCCATGAATTCCCCTGCCCGCCGCTTCAAGGATGCAGTGCACGGCCAGCTGGCCCGCATCGGCCGGGCGCTGGCCTCGCCCAGGCGCCTGGAACTGCTCGGGCTGCTGTGCGAGAGCCCGCGGACGGTCGAGGCCCTGGCTCGGCTCGCCGGTCTCAGCACGGCCAGTGCCTCCCAGCACCTGCGCGCGCTGTACGGCGCGCGGCTGGTGGAGACCGAGCGCCGCGGGCTGTATGTCGAGTACCGGCTCGCCGACGAGCGCATCCCCGGGTTCCTGCGGCTGATGAGCGCGGTGGCGGAGTCGCGCCTGTCTGAGCTGCGCGGCATCCTGGACGAATTCGTCGCAGGGCGCGGGGCGATGGCTGCGGTTTCGCAGGCGGAGCTGCAGCGGCGCGTGCGGCGCCGCGAGGTGACGTTGATCGACGTGCGTCCGCCCGAGGAGTACCGCGCGGGGCACATCGCCGGAGCGCTGTCGCTCCCCCTGCCGCGGCTGCGCGCGCACCTCGCCAGCCTGCCGCGCCATCGCGACGTCGTCGCCTACTGCCGTGGCCGCTATTGCCTCATGGCACTGGAGGCAGTGGATGTGCTGCGCAAGGCGGGTTTCCAGGCGCATCGGCTGGAACATGGCGTCACGGACTGGCGCGCACGCGGCTGGAAGACCGAACGCACCCGGGAGGCGAGCCTGCGATGAAGCTGCTGCTGATACTGAACGACGCGCCCTACGGTTCGGAGCGCACCTACAACGCCCTGCGTCTCGCGCTCGCGCTGCTGAAGACCGAGCCGGCCGCGCAGATCACGGTCTTCCTGATGGCTGACGCGGTAGGCGCCGCGCGCCGCGGACAGAAGACGCCGGACGGCTACTACAACATCGAGCGCATGCTGCGCCGGCTGGTTTCCGGTCACGGCCAGCTGCTGCTGTGCGGCACCTGCATGGAGGCGCGCGGGCTGGCGGAGGCGGAGCTGATCGAGGGCGCGCGGCGCAGCACGATGGACGAACTCGCGGCGCAGACGCTGGGCGCCGACCGCGTGCTGGTGTTCTGAAGGCATGGCGCGCATCTATCTGGACTACAACGCCAGCACGCCGCTCGCGGGCGCGGTCGTGGAGGCCATGCGCGCGGCGATCGACACTGCCTGGGGCAATCCTTCCAGCCCGCACTGGGCGGGCGTGCCCGCGAAAGCCATCGTCGAGGCGGGGCGAGACGATCTCGCCACCCTGCTCGGCTGCGCGCCGCAGGAGATCGTGCTCACGAGCGGCGGCAGTGAGGCCAACAACACCGCGCTCCAGGGCGTGGTCCTGGCCCACTATCCACGTGCGGTGCACATCATCACGACCGCGGTCGAGCATCCCTCGATCCTGGCACCGTGCGCCTTCCTGGAGCGGCTCGGTGCGCGGGTGACACGCCTGCCCGTGGACGGCACCGGGCGCATCGATCCCGATGATCTGCGGCGCGCGCTCCGGCCCGATACGGTGCTGATCAGCGTGATGCATGCCAACAACGAAGTCGGCACGATCCAGCCGCTCGAGGCCTGCGCGCGCATCGCGCGCGAGCACGGCATCCTCCTGCATACGGACGCCGCGCAGTCGCTCGGCAAGATCCCCGTGCGCGTCGAGGAACTCGGCGTGGATCTGCTCAGCGTCGCGGGCCACAAGTTCCATGCGCCGAAGGGCGTCGGCGCGTTGTACGTGCGCGGCGGAACGCGCTTCGAACCCTTGATTCACGGCGCCGGCCACGAGGCGGGACGCCGGGCCGGCACCGAAAGTGCGCTGCTCGCCGCGGGCCTGGGTGCCGCGAGCCGCCTGGCCCGTGACCTGGGCTGGACGCAGTCGGTGCGCCGGCTGCGCGATGGATTGTGGACCGGCCTGCAGACGCGCTTCGGCGAGCGCGTGGTGCGCAACGGCCACGCCACCGCGTGCCTGCCGAACACGCTCAACGTTTCCTTTGTCGGGCGCGTCGGCGCGGAGGTGCTCGCCGCGCTGCCGGAGGTTGCGGCCTCGACCGGCTCGGCCTGTCACTCCGGTACTGTCGAGATCTCCGCCGTACTGCGCGCGATGGGCGTGCCGGCCGAAGTGGGCATGGGGGCAGTGCGCTTCAGCCTCGGTCGCCACACGAGCGAGGCGGAGATCGATGAGCTGCTCGGGCAGCTCGGCCGCGCGCTCGCCGCCTGAGCGCCGCGCGTGTCTCCCTATCAGGGCGGTGGCTTCGACCAAGGAGGCAGGAGCGTGACCGTGAACCCGGACGGGATGCCTCCGATCCTGGCGAACAAGGACTATCGGGCGCCTTCGGCCTTCCTGCCCGAGAGCCTGCTGCGTGAGGCGCGACGCCAGAAAGGCCTGCCGGGCGGCCGTGTGCCGGCCGTGTGCGTGCTCGACCCGGATGGCGATCTCGTGCGGCGGCTGAAGGCGCAGGGCCGTGCGCTGCCCGAACCGGCCTGGGCCTGCTATCACACGGAGCTGTTGCGGTTCTCGGAGGCGGGCATCGAGCTCGGGATCGTCGGCTGCGCGGTCGGTGCCGCGTTCGCGGTGCTGGTCGCCGAAGAACTCTTCGCCTCCGGCTGCGAGCTGTTGATCAGCGTGAGCTCTGCCGGCCAGCTCGCGCCGGCGCGACCGCCGCCGTATTTCGTGCTCATCGAGCGGGCGCTGCGCGATGAAGGCACGAGCTACCACTACCTGCCGCCGGCGGAGTTCAGCGGGGCCAGCGCGGCGCTCCTCGCGGCGCTCGAGGGCGCGTTCGACGGGCTCGACACGCCCGTCCTGCGCGGCGCGAGCTGGACCACGGATGCCCCGTTCCGCGAGACCGCGACCGCCATCGCCGCCATGCAGGCGCGCGGCCTGCTTGCCGTGGAGATGGAGGCTGCGGCGCTGTACGCGTTTTCCGCGGCACGCGCCCGGGCAGTACTGTGCATCGCACACGTGACCAACCAGATGGGCCAGGCGGAGCAGGACTTCGAGAAGGGCGAGGCCGACGGCACCGTGGACGCGCTCCGGGTGATCCTCGCCGCCGCGCGGCGCCTGCGGGATCAGGGCAGTCGTGCCGTCCTCATCGAGGATCGCCCCGCTCACCCTTGAGCCAGGCGCGGATCTGCGCGCTGTGCTCGCCGAGGCGTGGCGGTGGCTCCGGCGGCACAGCGGCGCCGGTGCCGGAAACGAAGCCCGGTCCCAGCACCGCCACGTCTTCACGCTGCGGCAGCCCCGGGATGTGCACGGGCAGTCGCAGGCCGCGCTGCTCGAGCTGCGGCAAGGACATGGCCTCGCCAATGTCGCGCACCATCCCGCAGGGGATGCCCGCGCTGCTGAGCAGGTGCTCCCAGTCGGCACCGTCGCGTGTGCGCAGCACCGCCGACAACTCCGTCTGCATGGCGGTCGCGTTGGCGCGGCGCGTTTCCGGATCGGCGAAACGCGGGTCCTGGAGCCATTGTGGCTGCTCCAGCAGGCGGGCCAGCAACTCGAACTGGTGCTGCTGTACGACACCCAGCGAAACGCGATGGCCGTCGCGCGCCTCGAAGAGCGCCGAGGTGGGCTGGCCGCTGTAGCCCGTGTTGCCGGTGCGCTCCAGCGCACGCCCGCTGACGAGCCAGGGCACGACTGCCGATGCCATGAAGGCGATGGTCGCGTCGAACATGGCGACGTCGAGGAAGTCGCCTTCGCCGCTGCGCTCCCGGCGCAACAGCGCCGCCAGGATCGCGAAGGCTGCCGTCTGGCCCGTGAGCGTGTCGACCACCGGGAAACCGACACGCATCGGTGGACTGTCCGGATCCCCGCCGAGGCTCATCATGCCGCTGGTAGCCTGCACGATGTTGTCGATGGCCGGCCAGTCACGCCGCGGACCGGACTGGCCGTAGCCGGATACCGAGCAGTAGACCAGGCGCGGGTTCAGAGCGCGCATGGCCGGCGCATCCAGGCCGAAGCGGGCCATTACTCCGGGACGGAAGTTTTCGACCAGCACGTCTGCGCGTGCGATCAGCTCGCGCGCCATCGCCAGGTCGTCCGGCTGCTTCAGATCGAGCACCACGGAGCGCTTTCCGGCGTTCACCGCAATGAACGCGGGGGCCATGCCGTCATAGCGCCGGTCGGTACCGTAGTAGCGCAGCGCATCGCCGCGAACCGGTGGCTCCACCTTGATGACCTCGGCGCCGAGCAGGCGCAGCAGGTGCGTCGCGTAGGGCCCGGCCATCACATGACTGAAATCCGCAACGCGGATGCCTTCCAGCACCGGTTTCATTCCAACTTCTCCCGACACACCACATGCCCGTCCGCGCCGATGCTGGCGCGCGCGCGCGCCAGCACGCTGCTGCCGTCAATGCCGTAGCGCGCCAGCGCCGCGGCATTGCGCTCGGCCTCGCGCTGATACAGCGCGTCGAAACGTCGCTGATCAGCGTCGCTGACGGCGGCATGCTGCACGCCCTCGCGTTGTGCGAGGCGCCAGCCTTCCTCCAGCGCCCGTCGGTTCTCGTCGGCAAGGGCCTGTTCCCAGATCGCGATCCCTTCCTCGAGCACCGCGCGATGCGCGGGCGACAGTGCGTGCCAGCGCGCCTCGCCCATTGCCCGCGCCGGATACGCGCCGCGCCACACGCGCAGCTGCGTGTAGTACCGGGACACCTCGGCCAGATGCAGCGAGCGGAACGTGTCCGTCGGCGCGACCAGTCCATCGATCACGCCCTTGGCGAGCGCGGAGTACACCTCGCCCATCGGCATGTTGACCGGGTCGGCACCCAGCGCGCGCATCACGTTGAGCAGCTCGGTCGGCACGCGGATGCGCAGACCCCGCAGATCCGCGAGCGAACGCACCAGGCGCTCGCGCGTGACGATGCCCGGCAGGCTGCCGCCCTGCACGGCCAGCACCTTCAGGCCGGCGAGCTCGGCCGCGTACTGAGCGCTGCCCTCGGCCAGGCAACGGTAGAGGGCCACCTGCTCCTCGATGGCGCTTACACCGCTGTAGAAGCCGGACTGGATGCGGATCAGGTGCGCACCGCCCTTGACGTAGATGGGCGTGATGAGCCCGATGTCGACCACGCCATGCCGCAGCTCCACCATCGAATGCTCGGAGGACAGCAGTGCCCCGGACCAGCTCGGGCGGATGCGCAGGCTGCCGCCGGAACGCTCCTCCACGAAGCGCATCCAGCGCTGGTCGGCGAGGCTGAAGGGATGCGCAGGGCTGTAGGGCGTGGCGTAGACCAACTCGGTGATGCCCGCCGGCGGCGGCCGGGCGCACCCGGCCAGCAGCGCCAGCAACACCACTGGCAGCCAGGTCATCACCGTGGCACCTGCGCGCGCAGGAACTGCTCGACGCGGTCCACGGCCGCGTCACGGTCCCAGCGCTTGGCATCGACCATGTCGGCATCGATCATCAGCACCGGCACGCCCGCTTCCTGCAGCGCGCCGCGCGTCAGCAGCGTGCCCGATTGCGACAGCCGGCTGTCCGGCGGCACCAGCATCACTGCCGCATCGACCCCGCAGCGCTGCGCTTCGCTGACCATCCACTCGTTCATCCACGGTGGCAGGTGCAGCACCTCGTTCATCGAGCAGATGCGGCTGGCGAGCGCCTCGAGCGAGCGCCCCTTGAGTTCGCGGACATACTGCGCGCCTGCGAACGGCAGGTACATCGACCACACGAACACCGCACCCAGGCGCTCCTCCAGCGCCTGGTAGAACGAAGTGTCGTGCCATAGCCCGGCGCCGATCCACATCAGGCGCAGGCGCTCCTCGGCGGCAGCGCCGCGCCCCGCGGCCGCCCGCGCCAGCACTTCGTCGCGGAAGCGCCGCGCGTGGGCCACCGCCCAGTCCGAACCTCGGTGCCACTGTGGAATCATCGTGTTCGGCATCTGGTCGACGATGGAAACCGGACAGGGCCGCGCACGGCCACAGATATCGGCCGCCTCTGCCAGGTAAAGCTCCTGCTCGTTGATGCGTTCCATCAGTTGCTCGAATCGGGCGGGCTCGAAGCGGCGGTCGGTCCGCCGCTCCAGCAGTGCAATCAGCTCGCGCATCTCCTGGGTCAGCAGCTCGATGCGGTCGACGCCATAGACTTCCTCCCAGCGGTCACGGGAATGGCGATACCACTGCGGCAGCGAACGCGGCCAGGCGGGTGCCTCCATCGGGAAGAATTCGGTGTCCAGCGCGCTGGCCCACTGCCCGAACACCTGCTGGATGCAGTCACAGGTCAGGCGTGCCACCAGCACCGTGGGCTTCGGCAGCCCTCCCCAGGGCGCGGTGGCCGGATCATCGGCCAGCGAACAGGCCAGCCCCAGCGAGCAGTAGTTGCAACGGTTGGGCGGGAAGCCCAGCTGGTCGAGCACGCCGAAATAGCGGCCTCCCAGGCGCTTGGCGGAGATGTAGGCGGACCACCACTGGTTCGAGACGACCGGGATGTCCATCGCGTGGAAGATCTCGTGCGGAGTGTCCGCCTGTGCAACCGCGAACGGCTCGCCACGCTCCACCACGCGCTCGCGCAGTTCGGCGCCGAAGCTCTTCTGGAACGCGGTTGCCGCGGCCGTACAGGCCAGGTCTTTGCGGCCGCTCGTCTCGCCCGAGACACTCATCGCAACACTCCCGCGGCATCCAGCGCCGCATAGCGGTCCACGTCGAGCCCCGCTTCACCGAGCACGATCTCGCGGTTGTGCTCGCCAAGTGCCGGCGCGCGATACGGTGTGCAGCGGTCCGCCGAGAAATCGATGGGCGTACGCACGTGGCCGAAGGCGCCGAGCTTCGGGTGCGGCAGTTCCACCAGCGCGCCGCGTGCGCGCAGCGCCGCGTCCTGCTCGCAGAGATCCTCGATATCCTGCACCACACCCGCGGCGATGCCGGCCGCCTGCAGGCGTGCCACCAGCGCATGCTCCTCCTGCGCGCGCGTCCACTCGGCCAGTGGCTGCCCGCCGGTCAGCGCGGCGAGGCGCGCCTGGTCGGCGCTGTCGTGCAGGCTGATCGCGACCCAGCGGTCAGGGCCGAGTGCCGGATACACGTCCTGATGGAGCACGGCCGGGTCGGCATTGCCACTGCGCCGCAGGGGCGCGCCGCGTTGCACCGCCAGCATGGCGGAGTGCATCTGCTGCACGCAGATCTCGTACATCGAGGCGTCGATATGCGCGCCGGTACCGTGCACACGGCGCGTCGCCAGTGCCGCGGCGAGACAGGCCGCCATCACGTAGGGAACGATTACGTCGCCGTACGGCACGGCTCCCGGCACGATCGGGTCGCGGTCTGGCCACCCGGTGAGCCAGGTGCGGCCCGACAGCGCGCCGCCAGTGCCATCGACGCCCCACTCGGTCGCGAGCGGTCCGGTCTGGCCGTACACGCTGCCCGATGCCATCACGATGCCCGGATGCCGGGCGGCGAGCGCCGCATAGCCAAGTCCGAGCTTGTCCATCGTCCCGGGCGAGAAATTCTCTACCACCGCATCGGCCCAGCCGAGCAGCGGATCGAGCACATCGCGCGATCCGGGCTTCTTCAGATCGAGTGCCAGGCTGCGCTTCGAGGTGTTGAGGTGCGCGTACCAGGGCTTGTCGTCGAAGTCATCGGCGCGCGAGGCCGACACCTGGACGTCCAGCCGCGACAGGCAGGGCCGCGTGCGCGTCTCGATCTTGATCACATCGGCGCCGAGATCGCCGAGAACCTTCGTCGTGATGGAGCCGACCAGTGCCCAGGAGAAATCGAGGATGCGTACGCCCGCCAGCGGACCGCCGCGCGTTCCGGCGGGTGCGCGTCCCGGGACGGGCCTGGACGCGACGGACTGTCCGGCCGCGCCCGCACTGCTCAGGCGCGCAAAGCGACCCGGCAGCTTCAGGCCATCGGCCTCGCGCCAGAAACCGCGCGCCGCCAGGTGCGGATCCGCGAGTACTTCCTCGGGTGCCTCGATCACGCAGGCATTGATGCCGCGGCGGCGCCCCTCGGTGCGGATCTCGGCGCGGGTGCGCGTGCGGAAGAAGGCGGCGATCGCCTGCTCCCATTGAGTGCGCGTTCCGGCATCGAGCGTCGAGCGGTTGTAGCGCAGCCAGTCGACGCCGCGCAGCGGATTCGGCAGGGCGCTCGCGTCGATCCAGTCGGCCAGGGCCTGATTGGCCGGCGCGCCGAAGCGTCCGGTCATCAGGCTGTGAAAGCACCAGCCATCGGCCAGCGGCCAGATGCAGCGCACGGTGGCGCGACCGTAGTTCAGTGCGCCGCCCACGCGTGCCAGCTTGCGCCGATCGAATTGCCAGACCAGCACGCCGCTCACATTGCGGCTGAATGCCACCTCCTGGATCGACACATCGACATGCTGGCCCCGCCCCGAGCCGATGCGCGCGTAGTGCGCCGCCATCGCACCGGCCGCGGCCACCATTTCGGCATGGAAGGTGCACGCGTCGAGCGCTTCCTTTACCGGTGGACGGTCCGGTTCACCAGTGAGGCGCAGCGTGCCGCCCATGGCCGTGGCCACCAGCTCGCCGCCGCGCCAGCGTGCGCGCTCGCCCTGGCTGCCGAAGGTGCTGACCGAGACATGGACCAGTGCCGGGTTCCAGCGCTCGATGGTGGCGCGGTCCAGCCCGGCATCGGCGAGCAGCGCAAGACCGACGCCGTCGACCATGAAGTGCGCGTCTGCGATGGCCTGTGCATCAGGCGTACCCCGCCTGATTTCGGCACCGAGCGAGGCGAGCAGCCGGCACAATGGCCGCTCGGCCATGTCGCCCAGTGCGAGGACGTGAAGGGCGGCGAGCGGCTTCAACGGAACGTCTCCTTACAGAAGGTGGTGATGCGCGCGCAGGTATCGTCATCGGCCAGCCAGCGCGCCGCAGGCAGCGCCAGCGTCGGCACCTGCGCTGCCGCCAGCGCCTGGCGCAGCGCGGGCAGATGCCAGGCGAGCGCCTCGTCCTCGCGCGTGAGCCACAGGATCACGGCTGCCGCCCGCGTCTCGGAGGCCAGCGTAGCGAGCCATGCGCCACGGTCCAGGAAGGCGCGCGGACCGACGCAGACCGCCCTGAGCTGGCGCGCGATCGCGCGCTCGGGTGACTCGGCCGGCGCCGGCCGCAGCACCGGCCCCAGGCGGCCCAGCGCATGCCCGTGAGCCTCGGCAATGATCGCCGCGCCGGCGTCCTCGACGGCACGATGCAGTCGCTCGTCGGGTGGAACACTGCCCGCGAGCAGCACGCGAGGCGCGCTGGCGGCAGTGCTCACGATGATTTCGTCGATCCATTCCGCCGGATCGTTCCATAGCGCGCTGCGCGTGAGCCATTCGAACCACGGGCCCTGCGAGACGCGCTGCTGCTGCAGGCGCTGCAGCGACTCGCGCAGCGTGTTCGCACGCGCGATGCCTGCCGGCAGCGATTCGCCGGAGACATCCAGCGCCCGCGCCAGATCCAGCACCGCCGTCGCCGAATGCGCCAGGCTCGATGCGCGCGGAACCAGCGCCAGGTCGAAGATCTGCAGTGCGGGTCCGCGCAGCTGGCCGCGACGCTGCAGCTCGCGCACGTAGTAGTACAGCCGCTGGCTCGCATCGTCGGCTCGCGAGAACACCACCGTGGCCAGGCCATCGAAGGCACCGGCGTGCCACTGCTCCAGGATCGAGCGTGCCCACCCGGGAAAGCCGGACTCCAGCCAGCGGTCCGCCCAGGGAGTGGGACCGCTCGCGCGCCATGGCAGGTGGCCGAAGGGTCGGCCGCTGGCCAGCAGAACCTCGATCGGCAGGTCGGTGCCGACGAAGCCGATGGCATCACCACGGCCGGGATGCGTGGCCAGCGGACGGCTCAGGCGGGCCTGGAGGTCGATCATCGTTCGGGTTCCAGTCATTGCTCCAACCATTGTGGCAGGCTCAGCACGATTCCCGGGAAGACCACGAGCAGCACCAGATGCAGCAGATCGGCGGCCAGGAATGGCAGTACGCCCTTGAAAACCGTGCCGAGCGGCACGTCCGGGATCACGCGCTGGATCACGTAGAGGTTCATGCCGATCGGCGGATGCACGAAGCCGATCTCCATCGCGCGCACCAGGAAGATGCCGAACCAGATGGGTGAGAGGCCGAGTTCGGCCACCAGCGGCAACAGGATCGGTGTGGTCAGCAGCATCAGCGCGAGGCCGTCCAGAACCGAGCCCACGAGCAGCAGGAACAGCGCCACCAGCAACATCGTGGCGGTGGAACCGAGTCCGAGCCCGGTGATTGCCATCCCGATTGCATCGGTGAGTCCGGTCACACTGATGAACGCCGCGAATACCAGGGCGCCGACGATCACGAGATAGATGAGACCGCTGGTTTTCAGCGTTTCCTCCAGCGCCCGGCGCAGCGCTGCCAGGGTCAGACGCCGGCGCAGCAGGCACACGACGCAGGCGCCCGCGGCGCCGACCGCGGCCGCCTCGGACGGGGTGACCCAGCCCAGGACGATGCCGCCGGTCACGATCAGCACGAGCAGGCCGATGTCCAGTGCGCGGCGCAATGACCCGAGCCGCTCGCGCCAGCTGCAGCGTGGCAGTCGCGGCGCCATGCCTGGTCGCCAGCGCACCAGCAGCGCGATCACCAGGAAGTAGGACAGCATCTGGGTGAGCCCGGGCAGGATGGCCGCCGTGAACAGCGCGCCAATGGACTGTTCGGCCACGATGCCGAAGACAATCAGCGCACCGGATGGCGGAATCATCTGACCGAGCGTACCGCCGGCGGCGACGGCGCCGGTGGCCAGCGCATCCGAGTAGCCGCGCCGGCGCATCTCTGGAAGCGCAACGAGACCAATGGTCGCCGTGGTTGCCAGGCTCGAGCCGTTGATCGAGCCGAATCCGGCGCAGCCGGCCACCGAGGCGATTGCCAGGCCGCCACGTCGGTGGCCGAGAAACCGCGCAGCCAGGTCGAAGAAATCACGACTCGCCTCGGCCGCGAAGCACAGGTGTGCCATCAGCAGGAACAAGGGCAGGGTGCCGAGCTCATAGCGCGTCAGCGTTTCGAACAGCAGGACGGCCGACTTGATCAGGGCAGGCTCCGGCCCCAGCGACAGCGCGAGACCCGCGAGGCCTACGAGGCCGAGTGCGATACCGATGGGCATGCCGATCAGCAGCAGGCCGAACAGCACGACGACGCCCATCGCGCCAGCCGCGGGGCCGCTCATCGGCGCTCTCCGCGCAGCAGCAGCCGTAGTGCGTGCAGCAGCAGCAGCAGCAAAGTCGCGAGCAGGATCAGGCGCAAGGGGCGGTAAGGAATGCGCAGCAGTTCGCTTTCCTCGTGCCCGTGCCACAGATCGGCGCAGATCCAGCCGCTACCGGCCAGCAGGACCGCCCAGAGCGAAACCGCGCCCAGCGCGTGCAGTCGTTCCAGCCAGGAGCGGGCCGCCGGCGGCATGCGATCCACCAGCAGGTGAACGCGCGCATGCGCGTGCTCGATGGCCGCCATCAGCAGCGCACCCGAAGCCGCCAGCATCACCACGGCCTGCACGACCTCGATGGCGCCCGGCAGGGGCTGTTGCAGCTGCCGGCTCAGCATCGCCGTGGTGTCGACGAGCATGGCCACGAGCAGCGCGCCGCCTGCGACCCAGATCAGCGCATGCCGCAGCCTGTTCATGTGCAGATCCACCGATCCGGCGCTGCGCGGGTCCAGGCAAGGGCCGGAAGGCCGGCGGCGATCCCGATGCGGTTCAGATAGGCGATGATCGTCCCGGCGCGTTCGTCCTGGACGCAGACCGGTCGGCCGGGTGGTTCGACGTACACCGGTATCACGCCGCAAGTGAGTCGGTCGTCGGCGTGCCAATGCACGAGACCGAGCGCGGCGTGCACCGCCTCGGGGTGGAAGGGTGCCAGCGTGTAGCGCGGATCGGGCTCGAAGCCGAACTGCTCGCGCCGGCGGCGCGCCCAAGCGGCGCGCGCCGGATGGTCCTGCCCGGGACTCAGCGCGTGTGTCACGACGCAGCCGTTGCCAAGACCGTGGAACACGGGACGTTCGCCCAGGAACTCGATGCCACGCAGGATATGGGCATGATGACCGACCACGATGTGTGCGCCGGCCGCTACCGCTGCCTCGCCGAGCTGGCGCTCGTAGGGTGCCAGGAGTGCCGGTGTGTGCACGATGCCCTTGTGGAGCGCAACGATGACAAGCTCCGCCTCGCTGCGCGCAGCGCCCACCTCCGCCCGCAGCTGTTCGAGCGCTGCGGGTGTGGGTGCGAGGAGCGGTGCCGAGGGGGTCACCGGCCGGCCGTCCGCGCTGCGCATCGCCAGATAGTTGCAGCCGGCGCGTGCCTCCGTCGCCCAGGCGGCCTGCGGCCCGACGCAGTTGTAGCTGAGAAGCGCGATCCGGCGTCCGCGACAGTGCAGCCGGGCCGGCGCGCGCGCCACTGCCAGTGTTGCTCCGGCCCCGCAGTGCGCGATGCCGAGCTCGTCGAGTCGGGCGATCGTGTCGGCGATTCCCTCGGCGCCGCGGTCCGCGATGTGATTGCCGGCCAGCGTCACCGCGGCAAAGCCTGCGCGCCGTAGAGCGTCGAGGTTCTCCGGCGGCGCACCCGGTGCCGGTACGTCGTCGCGCAGCTCCGTGCCACGCAGCGTGTGCGGCACCTCGAGATGTCCGATGGCCAGGTCGGCCGCGCGCAGCGCCGGAGCGATGCCCCCCAACCAGTGATCCGCGTTCGCGACGTCCAGCACCAGATCGCCGGCGAACAGCAGCGTGATCGGGCGCTGTGATTGCGCATCTTCGGCCCGATCGTGGATCATTGTCACCATCATGACCAAACGCTCAGATCGCAAGCCTGCCGCAAGAGCGCGCCGGCCCGCCACTCGTCACGCGGTGGGGGCGCGGGCCGCGGCTGGCACCGAGCGGGTCTCCGACTGGGTGCGTGAGCGCATCCGCCACGGTCGCCTGGTGCCGGGACAGCGGCTGGTCGAAGCCGATATCGTGGCCACCACGGGCGCCAGCCGCGGCAAGGTGCGCGAGGCACTGCGGCGCCTCGAGGCCGAGGGTCTGGTCACGATCGAGGACTTCCGCGGCGCGTCGGTGAAGCGGCTGGGTCCCGACGAGGTGCGCCAGATCTACCAGGCGCGCATGGCGCTCGAGGGGCTTGCGGCAGCCGAATGCGCCGTGCGCGCCGACGCTGCTCTGCGCGCGCGTCTCGCGGCGTTGCAGGTCGAGCTCGATGCCGTCGACGGGGATCGAGCGCCGGGCTCGGATC
>Ga0138256_10003087_pt1 | contig 17758 bp, 15 predicted proteins | sample KNB2016incub_MG_FD_105486 | JGI IMG/M metagenome (GOLD analysis project Ga0138256, IMG submission 105486) | Active sludge microbial communities from wastewater in Klosterneuburg, Austria - KNB2014incub_MG | ecosystem: Engineered > WWTP > Activated sludge > Unclassified | place: Austria... | reverse complement strand
GACGCCGCGCGGGGCCTTGCCGACCGGGGTGCGGGTGGCGGCGACGATGTAGGCGTCCTGGATTTGCTTGGTCATGGGGTCAGTTCCTCAGCGGCTTGCCGGTCTTGAGCGTGTGCAGGATGCGCGCCTGCGTCTTGGGCATCTGGGCCAGGGCGATGAAATGCTCGCGCTCCAGCTTCAGCAGCCACTCCTCGTCCACGATCGAACCGCGGTCGACCTCGCCTCCGCACAGCACGGTGGCGATGCGGCTGGACACCTCGTAGTCGTGCTCGGAGATGAACCGGCCCTCGAGCATGTTCTGCAGCATCATCTTGAAGGTGGCGATGCCGACGTCGCCGGCCACCTGCACCTGGCGGGCGGGCAGGGCCGGGCGGTAGCCCGACTCGGCCAGCGCGCGGACCTGGGCCTTGGCCACGTGCAGCAGCTCGTACTGGTTGAACACCACGCCGTCATTCTCACGCGCCAGCCTGAGCTCCTTGGCCTCCAGCGCGGACGCCGAGACCTTGCCCATCGCCACCGCTTCGAAGTAGGGCTTGAGCGCGGCGAACACGTCGCCGCCCGGACCCGCGGCCGCCGAAGCGCGCACCGCGATTTCCTTCAGGCCGCCGCCCGCGGGCAGCAGGCCCACGCCGGCCTCGACCAGGCCCACGTAGCTTTCGAGCGAGAACACCGTGCGCGCCGAGTGCATCTGGAACTCGCAGCCGCCGCCCAGGGCCAGGCCGCGCACCGCCGCCACCACCGGCACCAGGGCGTACTTGATGCGCTGGCTGGTGGCCTGGAAGGTCTTCACCATGGCCTCGAACTCGTCCACCTTGCCCGCCTGCAGCGACGCCATGGCGCCCGAGAGGTCGGCGCCGGCCGAGAACGGTTCCTTCGACTGCCAGATCACCAGGCCCTGGAAGTCCTTCTCCGCCACGTCAATGGCCTGCTGCAGCCCGGCCAGCACGCCGTCGGAGACGGTGTTCATCTTGGTCTTGAAGCTCACCACCGCGATGCCGTCCCCGTCGTGCCACATGCGCACGGCGTCGGTTTCGAACACGGTTTCACCCGCCGGCTGGCGTTCGCCGAGCACCGGGTCGGGGAAGCGCTGGCGGCCGTAAACGGCCAGGTTCGAACGCGGCAGCCTGGCGTTGCGGACCGGGCTGAAGCTGCCGTCGGCCGCATGCACGCCGTCGCGGCCGTCGAACACCCAGTCGGGCAGCGGCGCGCTGGACATGGCCTTGCCGGCCACGATGTCTTCGGCGATCCACTCGGCCACCTGCTTCCAGCCGGCCGCCTGCCAGGACTCGAACGGGCCCAGGGCCCAGCCGTAGCCCCAGCGGATGGCCAGGTCCACGTCGCGCGCGGTGTCGGCAATCGAGGCCAGGTGGTAGGCGCTGTAGTGGAACAGGTCGCGGAACATCGCCCAAAGGAACTGCGCCTGCGGATGCTGGCTGGCGCGCAGCTGGGCGAACTTCTCGGCCGGGTTCTTGTTCTTGAGGATGGCGACGATTTCCGGGGCGGCCTCGCCGGTGGCGGGGCGGTAGTCCTGGGCCTTGAGGTCCAGCACCACGATGTCCTTGCCCTTCTTCATGAAGATGCCGGCGCCGGTCTTCTGGCCCAGCGCGCCCTTTTCGATCAGCGCCCTGAGCCAGGCCGGGGCGGTGAAGTACTTGTGCCACGGGTCGTTGGGCAGGGTGTCGGCCATGGTCTTGATGACGTGGGCCATGGTGTCCAGGCCCACCACGTCGGACGTGCGGTAGGTGGCCGACTTGGGGCGACCCAGCAGCGGGCCGGTCAGGGCGTCCACTTCGTCGAAGCCCAGGCCGAACTGCGCCGTGTGGTGCAGGGTCGAGAGGATCGAGAACACGCCGATGCGGTTGCCGATGAAGTTCGGGGTGTCCTTGGCGTAGACCACCCCCTTGCCCAGGGTGGTGACCAGGAAAGTCTCAAGCCCTTCAAGGACTTGCGGTGAAGTCTTGGCACAGGGGATCAACTCGGCCAGGTGCATGTAGCGCGGCGGGTTGAAGAAGTGCACGCCGCAGAAACGGGCCTGCAGCGCCTCGGGCAGCACCTCGGCCAGGCCGTTCATGCTCAGGCCCGAGGTGTTCGAGGCCAGGATGGCGTGCGGGGCCACGTAGGCCTCGATGCGGTCGTACAGCGCCTTCTTCCAGTCCATGCGCTCGGCGATGGCCTCGATGATGAGGTCGCAGTCCTTGAGCAGGTCCAGGTGCTGGTCGTAGTTGGCCGGCGTGATGGCGGCCGCCTTGGCCTTGCTGGCGAACGGGGCCGGCGACAGCTTGCCCAGGTTGGCGATGGCCTTGTCGACGATGCCGTTGGGCGGGCCTTCCTTGGCGGGAAGGTCGAAGAGGATGGTGTCGACGTCGGCGTTGACGAGGTGGGCGGCGATCTGCGCGCCCATCACGCCGGCGCCGAGCACGGCCACCTTGCGGATGCGAAGTTGCGACATGGATTGACTCCGTGGGGGAGGCGAGGGAAGGGAATCAGCCGGCCCGGAGGCCGGCGGCGGCGAAGCAAATCAGGGCCTGGGCGGCCTTTTCACAGTGGGCCTTCTCGGACACGCCGGTCGGCCGCTTGATCAGGCCGAAGTCGGCCATGGCATAGGTGAGCGCGCCGGCGGTGAAGTCCAGGCGCCAGTACAGGTCTTCCTTGGCCAGGTCGGGCACGGCCGCCCCGATGGCCTTGGCGAACTCGCGCAGCACGTGGCCGTAGTTGTCGGACAGGAACTTGCGCAGGCGGTCGTTCTTCTCGGCGAAGGCCCGGGCCAGGACGCGGACGAAGGCGGAGCCGCCGTGGCGGTCGATGGTCAGGGCCAGCGGTGGCTCGATGAAGGCGGCCAGGATGGCCTCCAGGTCGCCGGGTTTCTCGTCCTGGGCGCGCTTGAGCTGGGTCAGGCGGCGCTCGCTCATTTCGTCCATCCGGCGCCGGAAGACCTCGTTGACCAGGTTTTCCTTGCTGCCGAAGTGGTAGTTCACCGCGGCGATGTTGACGTCGGCCCGGCTGGTCACCTGGCGCAGCGAGGTGCCGGCGAAGCCGTGCTGGGCGAACAGTTCTTCGGCCGCGCCGAGGATGCGTTCCTTGGTGTTGAAGTGGGTCGTCGTCATGGCCTGCCAGCGCTCGATTCAAACGGATGTTGGCGAGTGTAGCGCCGCCGGCGCGGCAGTCAAATGGTTGATTCAATCAATCGTGCGATCGGCCGGGGCGTCCGGGCCGGACGGCCACACCTTCGGGAGTTCACAGGGATTCACGCTAAACCCCCGATTGAATGGGGAATTGTGTTAAATTCACGGGCTCCCAAACCCCTAGAACCCACGGAGTTGCACCATGGCGCTGGAGCGCACCATTTCCATCATCAAGCCCGACGCGGTCGCCAAGAACGTCATCGGCGAAATCTATTCCCGCTTCGAGAAGGCCGGCCTGAAGGTCGTCGCCTCGAAGATGAAGCACCTCTCGCGCAAGGAAGCCGAAGGCTTCTACGCCGTGCACCGCGAGCGTCCGTTCTTCAACGCGCTGGTCGAGTTCATGATCTCCGGCCCGGTGATGATCCAGGTGCTGGAAGGCGAGAACGCCGTGCAGGTCAACCGCGACCTGATGGGCGCCACCAACCCCAAGGAAGCCGCCGCCGGCACCATCCGCGCCGACTTCGCGCAGTCCATCGACGCCAACGCCGTGCACGGTTCGGACAGCCTGGAGAACGCCGCGATCGAAACCGCGTACTTCTTCGCCGCCACCGAGCTCTGCCCGCGCTGAGCGGTCGCCCAGTGATCGAGCCTTCGGACAAGTCCATCCCGCTGCTGGTGAATCCGGCATCGGGAACGCTCGCGCCGGCCGAGCCGGCGCGACTGAACCTGTTCGACCTTGATCGCGGGGGCCTGGAGCGCTTCTTCGCCGAAACCCTCGGCGAGAAGCGCTTCCGCGCCCACCAGCTCATGAAGTGGATGTACCACCAGCACGTCACCGATTTCTCGCTCATGACCGACGTGGGCAAGGCGCTTCGCACCAAGCTCGAAGACAACTGCGAAATCCGCCCGCCCAACGTCGTGCTCGACAAGGGCTCCGCCGACGGCACCCACAAGTGGCTGCTCGGCATGGACACCTCCAATTCGATCGAGGCCGTGTTCATCCCCGACAAGGGCCGCGGCACGCTGTGCGTGTCCAGCCAGGTCGGCTGCGGCCTGAACTGCCAGTTCTGCTCCACCGCCACCCAGGGCTTCAACCGCAACCTGTCCACCGCCGAGATCATCGGCCAGGTGTGGACGGCTTCGAAGCACCTGGGCAACAAGACCCACCAGCAGCGCAAGCTCACCAACGTCGTCATGATGGGCATGGGCGAGCCGCTGCTGAACTTCGACAACGTCGTGCGCGCCATGAGCCTGATGCGCGACGACAACGGCTTCGGCCTGGCCAACAAGCGCGTCACGCTGTCCACCGCCGGCCTGGTGCCGATGATCGACAGGCTGGCGGAAGTCAGCGACGTGTCGCTGGCCGTGTCCCTGCATGCGCCCGACGACGACCTGCGCACCGAGCTGGTGCCGCTGAACAAGAAGTACCCCATCGCCGAACTGCTCGACGCCTGCGTGCGCTACGCGCTGCGCAAGCCGCGCATCTCCATCACCTTCGAATACACCATGATGAAGGGCGTGAACGACAAGCCCGAGCACGCCCGGGCGCTGGCGCGCCTGATGCGAAAGTTCGACGCGCAGGTGCAGCGCGAGGACGCGGCCAAGGTCAACCTGATCCCGTTCAACCCCTTCACCGGCACCCGCTTCGAGCGCTCGGAAGAGGCCGACATCCGCGCGTTCCAGAAGATCCTGCTCGACCAGAAGGTGCTCACGATGGTCCGGCGCACCCGCGGCGACGACATTGACGCCGCCTGTGGCCAGCTCAAGGGCCAGGTGATGGACCGCACGCGGCGCCAGTCCGATTTCAAGCGCAAGCTCGAACAACAGGGAATCAACGATGCGGCATGACGCCATTCGCCATCTCTGCCTCGCCGCGGCCATCGCGTTCACCGCCGGCTGCGCCAGCACCGGTGCCTCGGCCCCGTCCGGCGCGGACCCGTCGGCGTCCTCGCACTCGGCCATGACCAACAAGGGCCAGGCCAACCTCAGCCTGGCGCAGAACTACCTGGCCGCCGGCCAGCTCGAATATGCGATGGACCGCGCCAACCGCGCCCTGCGCAGCGACCCCAACTCGGCCGACGTGCAGCTGGTGCTGGGCCTGATCCGCCAGCGCCTGGGCGACGAGCCGCGCGCCGGTGAACACTTCGCGCGCGCCGCCAGGCTGGCGCCCGATGCCGGCCACGTGCTCAACGTCCACGCCGTCTGGGTGTGCCAGCAGGGCAAGGCCGCCGAGGCCGACGCCCTGTTCGCACGCGCCGTGCAGGACCCGTTCTTCAAGGCCAAGGAAACCGCCTACTTCAACGCCGGCAAATGCGCCATGACGGTGGGGCAGGCCGACAAGGCCGCCCGCTATTACCGCCAGGGCCTGGAGCTGGCGCCCGAGAACAAGGTGCTGCTCACCCAGATGGCGGAGCTGCAGCTGCAGCGCGGCGACGCCATGAGCGCCCGCGCCTTCTACCAGCGCCGTGAATCGCTCGGCGCACCCAGCGCCAGCCTGTTCGAACTGGGCGCCCGCATCGAGGACGCCGCGGGTGACCGCGCCGCCGCCGCCCGCTACCGCCAACGCGCCCAGGAGCAGTCCCCGGCGCCTACGACACCCGCCCCGGAGGCGTCGCGCCAGCCATGAGCAGTGAAGTGATCCAGGAAATGCTGTTCCAGGACCCGATCGGCATGCGCCTCAGGCGCGGCCGTGAGCAGGCCGGCCTCACCATCGAACAGGTGGGCCAGCAGCTCAGGCTGCCGGTGGCGATCGTGCAGGCGATGGAAGCCGACGACTGGGCGCGACTGGGCGCCCCGGTGTACGTACGCAGCTACCTGGGCAGCTACCTGCGCCTGGTGGGCCTGCCGGCGACGCTGGCCGAACAGGCGGCCCAGACCAAGCCCGCGCCGGCCCTGGTGGCCATGAGCTCGAGCTCCCGGCTGCGACATGCCCTCAACCGCAGTGTGCGCAACGGCGTGTACCTGGTGATGACCGGCCTGCTGGTGGTGCCGGTGTATTTCGCGGCCCGGCATTACCAGGACAAGGATCGCCCCGAAGTGCTGACGCTGGAGACCAGCGCGGACATGGTGGAAGCGCAGGCCCTGGCGGCCAGCGCGCCGCCGGTTGCGCCCGCCGACGCCGGTGCGACCCTGGTCGCGGCGGCCAGCGAGGTTGGCGCTGGCCAGCCTGCGGATCCCCTGCCGCCGCCTGCGGCCGAGCCCGACCACCCGCCGGTGATGGCGTCCATGTCCCCGTTCCCCAGCACCGCCGCGCCCAGTGCCGGCCTGGTGCTGCGCTTCAAGGGCGAAAGCTGGGTGGACGTGGTGGACGCGCAGGGCGCGCGCATCGAGCGCGGCCTGGTGGAAGCCGGCGCCGAGCGCCGTTATGCCGCCGGACAGGTGGCGCGCATTACGCTCGGCAATTCCGAGGCGGTGGACGTGAGCCTGGCGGGCAAGGCGCTGGACCTGGCGCCGTTCCGCACCGCGAACGTTGCCCGCTTTACGGTATCCTCTGACGGCCAGACCGCTCCCGCGGCGAACTGACCCCGGGGCTTGCGCCAGCGGCGTCCCCACCACCCCGTCCGCGCCTTCGCGCGGGCCTGAAGAAGCATCCCATGGACCAGATTGACGAATACGAACAGGGCGAACGCGTTCGCGCCTGGCTGCGCAACAACGGTTCCGCCCTCATTGGCGGCGTGGCCCTGGGCCTGGCGGCCCTCGGCGGCTGGCAGTGGTGGCAGGGCCAGCAGGACCAGAAGCTCGTGGACGCCGCCGCCGAGTACCAGGCCTTCAGCAAGGCCATCGAGGCCGACGACGATGCCAAGGCCGGCGCCCACGCCGCGTCGCTGGCCCAGTCCTTCCCCGCGTCGCCGTACCCGGTGCTGGCCGCGCTGCGCCGCGCCGAAATGCTGCACGGCCAGGGCAAGGACGACGAGGCGCTGAAGCTCCTCGACGGCGCCGCCGCGGCCAAGGCCGACCCGGTGCTGGTGGAGCTGGCCAAGCTGCGCGCCGCGCGCCTGCTGGCCGGCATGGGCAAGCACGAAGACGCCATCCAGCGCCTCGAAGCCCTGGGCGACACCTCGTTCCCCGCCGTCGCCGCCGAGATCCGCGGTGACGCCGAGATGGCCCTGGGCCGTCGCGATGCCGCCCGCGCTTCGTATGAAAAGGCCCTGGCCTCGCTGGACATCGCCGCCCCGACCCGTCCGATGGTCGAAATGAAACTCACCGACGCGGGCGGCTCGCCGACCGCACAGCCGGAGATCTGACCGCATGCCGCTTCGCACCCTGCTTATCGCCCTGGTGCTCGTCACCGCCACCGGCTGCACCACCGTCAAGGGCTGGCTGAGCGACGACAAGGCCAAGGCGCTCGCGCCCGCGCCGCTCGTGGACATCGAAGGCGCCATTTCTCCCAAGGCCAGCTGGACCGTGGACCTGGGCGACAACCAGTCCAAGCTGGGCCTGCGCCAGCGCCCGGCAATGGACGGTGACCGCCTGTTCGTCTCCAACGATTCGGGCCGCGTGCTGGCCATCAACGCCACCACCGGCGACACGATCTGGGATTCGGAGGTCGTCAAGACCGGCAAGCAGGGCAGCCGCCTGTTCTTCTGGCGCCGCACGGCCACCGAGGCCGGCCTCACCGGCGGCCCCGGCGTGGGCGCGGGCCTGGTGGTGGTGGGCGGCCGCAACGGCGAAGTGGTGGCGCTGGACACCGAGACCGGCGCCGAGCGCTGGAAGACCACGGTGACGTCGGAAGTCATTTCGACGCCGCTGGTGGACGGTGGCCTGGTGGTGGTGCGCAGCGGCGACGGCCGCGTCTTCGGCCTCGACGCCGCCGACGGCACCCGCAAGTGGGTGTTCGACCGCGGCCTGCCCAGCCTGGGCGTTCGCGGCAACGGCTCGCCCGTGGCCGGCGGCGAACTGGTGTACCTGGGCTACGACGACGGCGCCGTCATCGCGCTGCGCATGGCCGACGGCCTGCGCGCCTGGGAACAGATGATCGCCCAGCCCGACGGCCGCAATGAACTCGAGCGCCTGGCCGATGTTGATGGCGAGATCCAGGTCGGCCTGTCCGAACTCTACGCCACCAGCTTCCGCGGCCAGACCATGGCTATCTCGCTGTCCAGCGCCCGTCCGGTCTGGACCCGCGACGTGGGCGGCTACGGCGGCCTGGGCATGAACGCCGACAAGCTGGTGCTGGCCGACATCAACGGCACCGTGTGGGCGCTCGACCGCGCCGGCGGCAGCGCCCTGTGGAAGCAGGAGGCGCTGGCGCGTCGCTGGCTGACCACGCCGGCGGTGCAGGGCAACTACGCCGTGGTCGGCGACGTCGAGGGCTACCTGCACTGGCTGAGCCTGGACGACGGCAAGCTCGTTGGCCGCGTCCGCGCCGACCGCTCGCCCGTCCTGGCCACCCCGCAGGTGACGCCGGCCGGCACGCTGGTCGTCCTGACCTCGGACGGCGAGCTGTCGGCCTACCCGCAGCCGTAATCACACCGGTCGCGGCCCGCCAGGGCGCGCGACCGGACGCGGGCCGCCCCATGGCGGCCCGTTTTGCCGCCCGGCCCTTGCCGGGCGGTTCGCGCTACACAGCGCGGGAAACACCACCAGCCATCGGGAGAGATCCACGTGTTGCCATTGGTCGCTCTCGTCGGCCGGCCGAATGTCGGCAAGTCCACGATCTTCAACGCGCTCACGCGCAGCCGCGACGCGCTCGTCCATGACGAGCCCGGCGTCACCCGCGACCGCCACTACGGCATCTGCCGTCGCGAGGAAGACCACCCGTTCGCCCTGTGCGACACGGGCGGCCTGTCGGGGGACGAAGAAGGGCTCGCCGGCGCCACCGCGCGCCAGGCGCGTTCGGCCGTGGAAGAGGCCGACCTGGTGCTGTTCGTGGTGGACGGCCGGGAAGGCCCGACCACGCTGGACGAAAACATCCTGAACTGGCTGCGCAAGAGCGGCCGGCGCTTCTTCCTGGTGGTCAACAAGACCGACGGCCTGGACGAGGACGCGGTGGTGAACGAGTTCACGCGCTTTGGCGTCGAACGCATCATCCCCATCGCGGCCGCGCACCAGCGCGGCATTCCCGACCTGCTCGAGGAAATCATCCCCGAGCTGCCGGCCGAGCGCGACGTGGAGGTGCTGCCCGACGAGCCCGGCCGCATCCGCATCGCCTTCCTGGGCCGCCCCAACGTGGGCAAGTCCACGCTGGTGAACCGCCTGCTGGGCGAGGAGCGCATGATCGCCTCCGACGTGCCCGGCACCACCCGCGATTCGATCGCGGTGGACATGGAGCGCGACGGCAAGCCCTACTGCCTGATTGACACCGCCGGCCTGCGCCGCCGCGCCAAGGTCGAAGAAGCGGTGGAGAAGTTCAGCGTCTTCAAGACCCTGCAGGCCATCGAGAACGCCCAGGTGGTGGTGGTGATGCTCGACGCCGGCGAAGGCGTGACCGAGCAGGACGCCACGGTGCTGGGCTACGTGCTGGACGCCGGCCGCGCGCTGGTGGTCGCCGTGAACAAGTGGGACGACCAGGACAAGTACACGCGCGAACAGGCGCTGTCCATGCTCGAGCGCAAGCTCTCGTTTTGCGAGTGGGCCGAGCGCGTCACCATTTCGGCCAAGAACGGCACCGGCCTGAAGGAACTGTTCAAGGCCATCCACCGTGCGCACGCCTCGGCCACGCACGAGTTCAGCACCGCCGAGATCACCAAGGCCCTGCAGGTGGCGGTGGAAAGCTTCTCGCCGCCGGTGGTGCGCGGCCACGTGGCGAAGCTGAAGTTCGCGCACCCGGGCGGCGCCAACCCGCCGACGTTCATCGTGCACGGCAACCGCCTCAAGTCGCTGACCGAAAGCTACCGCCGCTACCTCGAGAACTTCTTCCGCAAGCGCTTCAAGCTGGTGGGCACGCCCATCCGGTTCGTCTTCAAGGAAGGCGAGAACCCCTACGAGGGCAAGAAGAACGTGCTCACCGAGCGCCAGGTCAAGGCCAAGCGCCGCCTGATGAAGCACGTCAAGGGCAAGTGATACCGCGCACCGCGATCACGCTGGGCGTGCTGGCCGGCGGTCGCGGCGAGCGGCTGGGCGGGCGCGACAAGGCCTGGGTGCTGCACTACGGCAAGCCCCTGCTGCAGCACACGCTGTCGGCCTTCCCGGGCGGCTATGTCGAGCGGCTGGTGAGCGCGCGCGAGCCGGATGCGCGCTTCGCGAAGCTGGGCCTGCGCCCCGTGTTCGACCAGCGCGCCGGTTTCCCGGGCCCGCTGGCCGCGCTCGAGGCGCTGTCCGCCGCCTGCACCTCGCCCTGGCTGCTGACCGTGCCGGTGGACGTGCAGCGCATTCCCGACGACCTGGCCGACGCGCTGCGCGGGGCCGTCGCCCGCGACGGCGTAGTGGTGAAGGACGCCACCGGCCTGCAGCCACTGGTCGGCCTGTGGCGCACCGCGGCGCTGCACGACGCGGTGCGCGAACTGCTCGACGCCGGCGAGTCGGCCGCGTACCGGCTGGTGTCGCGCCTGGACCTGGCGCGCATGGACATCTCGCCGCGCCTGCTGGCCAACCTCAACACCCCGGAAGACCTGCAGGACGACGCCGCGCAATGAGTCAGGATTTCCCGACCCGCATCTCCTTCGCCCGCGCGCAGGACATCGTGCAGGCGGTGGCGATGGACCACCCGATGGACGTCGAGCGCAAGCCGCTGTCGCGCGCGCTGGGCCGCGTGCTCGCGCAGGATGTGGTGGCAGGGATCCCGCTGCCCGGCTTCGACAATTCCGCGATGGACGGCTTCGCCATCCGCAGCAGCGACGGTGTGGCGCCGCGGCGCCTGGTGGGCGAACAGTTCGCCGGCGCCACGGCCGGCATCCCCGTGGCGGCGGGCGAGTGCCTGCGCATCACCACCGGCGCCGCGCTGCCTGCCGGCGCCGACGCCGTGCTGATGAAGGAGAACGCCCGCGTCGAAGGCGACACCGTGCTGCCCACGCAGGCCGCCACGGCCGGCCAGCACGTCCGGCGCCAGGGCGAGGACGTTGCCGTGGGCGACATCGTGCTGCGCGCCGGCGCCGTGCTCGACGCCAGCAAGCTCAGCCTGGCCGCCGCGCTGGGCCACCACGACCTGCCGGTGCGGCGCCGGCCCACGGTGGCCGTGTTCACCACCGGCGACGAACTGCGCGCTCCCGGCCAGCCGCTGGCGCCGGGCGAAATCTACGACAGCAACCGGGTGCTGCTGCAGGCGCTGCTGATTGCAGAAGGCTACGAACCGGTGGCCTGGCCGGTGCTGCCCGACGATCCGGACGCGCTGGCCGGTGCGCTCAAGGACGCGGCGTTTTCCTTCGACCTGGTGCTGACCTGCGGCGGCGTGTCGGCCGGTGAAAAGGATTTCCTGCCGGCGTTCCTGCAGCGCGAGGGCCGGGTGCATTTCTGGAAGGTGCTGATGCGGCCCGGCATGCCGGTGCTGTTCGGCCGCCTGGGCGAGGCGCATTTCCTTGGCCTGCCGGGCAATCCGGTGTCGGTGCTGGCGACCTTCCTCACGCTGGCGCGCCCGCTGCTGGACGCGCTGCAGGGCAGGGCGGTGCCGCGGCCGCGCCTGCGCGCGCGGCTCACCGCCGATGTCGCCAAGGGCCACGACCGCCTGGAGTTCCTGCGCGGCGTGCTGGCCTGCGACGAGTCCGGCCAGCTGCAGGTCACGCCCAATCCCGCGGACGGTTCGCACCGCCTGCGCGCGGCGGCGCAGTCCAACGCGCTGGTGGTGCTGGGCGAGGGCGCCGGCCAGTGGCCCGCGGGCACGCTGATGGACGTGCTGCCCTACACCGGCCTGGAAGCGAGCCGCTAGACTGCGGCCATGGCCATCCGGGAAATCACGCCACGACAGGCGCGCGAACGCCAGGCGCAGGGCGCCCTGCTGGTGGACGTGCGCGAAGCCGGTGAACATGCGCTGGGCACGCCCGCACAGGCCCTGCGCGTGCCGCGCGCGGCGCTCGAGGCCGACCCCGGCGCCACCGCCCCGCACGCGGGGTCCGAGCTGTTGCTGATCTGCGCCGGCGGCGTGCGCTCGCTGGCCGCGGCGCAGGCGCTGCAGGCCAAGGGCTACCAGAACGTCGTGTCCGTGGCCGGCGGCTACCAGGCCTGGCTCGCCGCCGGCCTGCCCGTGGACGCGCGCCGCGACGCCGACTTCATGGAGCGCTATTCGCGCCACCTGCGGCTGCCGCAGGTGGGCCTGGGCGGCCAGGAGAAACTCGAGCAGGCCCGCGTGCTGATGTTGGGGGCCGGCGGGCTGGGTTCGCCGGCCGCCTACTACCTTGCCGCGGCCGGCATCGGCTTCATCCGCCTGGTGGACGACGACGTGGTGGACCGCAGCAACCTGCAGCGCCAGGTGCTGCACACCGAGGCGCGCATCGGCCAGCCCAAGGTGGCGTCGGCCGCGCTCAGCCTGACGGCGCTCAATCCGCGCGTGCGCCTGGACGCAGTGCAGGCGCGCGTGACCGCCGACAACGTGGACGCGCTGGTGGCCGACGTGGACCTGGTGCTGGACGGCGCCGACAATTTCCCCACGCGCTACCTGCTGTCGGACGCCTGCGTGCGCCACGGCAAGCCGCTGGTGTATGGCGCGGTGCATCGCTTCTCCGGCCAGGCCAGCGTGTTCGACGCCGGCCGGCGGCGTGGCCACTCGCCCTGCTACCGCTGCCTGTTCCCCGAGCCGCCGGGCGAGGGCGAAGCGCCCAACTGCGCCGAGGCCGGCGTGCTGGGCGTGCTGCCCGGCATCATCGGCCTCATCCAGGCCAGCGAGGCGGTCAAGCTGGTGCTGGGCCTGGGCGAAAGCCTGTCGGGCCGCCTGCTGCAGTTCGACGCGCTGGCGATGCGCTTCCACGAAACCCGGCTGTCGCCCGACCCCGGTTGCCCGGTGTGCGCGCCGGGCGTGGCCTTCGCCGGTTACGACGTGCCCGGGCAGGCCTGCGCGGGCTGAAGTCCATGCGCGGCGGCGTCAGTGCGCCGTGTAGCCGCCGTCGATCACCAGCTCGGTGCCGGTGACGAACTTCGACTCCTCCGACGCCAGGTACACCACGCCCCAGGCGATGTCGTCCACGTCGCCCATGTGGCCCAGCGGGTGCAGCTGGCCGGTGGCGGCCCGGGCGGCGTCGAGGTCGGTGGCACCGGTGGACTTGAGGTGCGCCTCGACCATCGGCGTCCAGATGAAGCCGGGATGGATGGAGTTCACGCGGATGCGGTCGGGCGCGTAGATCATCGCGTCGGTCTTGCTCATCAGCCGCACCGCGCCCTTGGACGCATGGTAGGGCGGCACGTCGGCGGCGCCGACCAGGCCGTAGATGGACGAGAGGTTGATGATGCTGCCGCGGCCAGCGCGCTTCATGTGCGCGATGGCGTGCTTGGTGGCGAAGAACACGCCCTTCACGTTCACCGCCTGCACCCAGTCCCACTCGGCTTCGGTAATTTCGTGCGTGGGGCGATTGGCGCCGGCCACGCCCGCGTTGTTCACCAGCACGTCCACGCTGCCGAAATGCGCGGCTACTTCGTCGATGGCGGCCTTGAGCGCCGCTTCGCTGGTGACGTCCACGTGCCAGTAGCGCGCCGGGAACCCGCGCGCCGCCAGCTCGGCCGCGAGCGCCTGCCCGGGTTCGTCCAGCACGTCGAACAGGGCGATGTTGGCGCCTTCCTCGGCCAGGCGGATGGCGCAGCCGCGGCCGATGCCCAGCGCGGCGCCGGTGATGATGCAGGTCTTGGACTTCACTCGGTTCATGCGATTGCTCCCTGTTGATGGCCGATGGCGCGACGTACCCACGGATGCCACTTCACCGCTTCGAGCAAGGCGCCGCCGGCCATGCCGGCCAGCACGGCCGCCAGGCCGGCCGCGGCGCCAGGCGGCGCGAACCCGAACAGGCCGCGCAGCGCCGGCAGCATGATGCAGGCCGCAACGATGGCCGAGGCCACCAGCGCGATGATCCAGAACGACCGGCGTCGCTGCCCGCGCGCCGGCAGCAGGGCGCTGCGGCGGCTGGCATTGCTGCGCACCAGCATCAGGTTGCCGGCGGTGAGCGCGATGAACGCCAGGGCGCGCGACGCGGCTTCGTCCTGGGTGCTGGCCAGCGCCTGCAAGTACACCGCCAGGCACGCCGCCAGCAGAGCCAGGCCCTGCAGCAGCCCCACCAGCATTTGCGGCGCCCCCATCAGCGATTCGTCCAGGCGCCGCGGCGGCTGGCGCATGGCGTCGGGCTCGGCCGGTTCGTTCTCGAAGGCGATGGAGCACATCGGGTCCACGATCATCTCCACCAGCACCACGTGCGCCGGCAGCAGCAGCGGCGGCAGGCCCACCAGCAGCGGCAGCATGGCCAGCCCCGCGATCGGGATGTGCACGGCCACGATGTAGATCATCACCTTGCGAAGGTTGTCGAAGATGCGCCGGCCCACCGCCACCGCCTGGACGATCCGGCCGAAGTCCTCGTCCAGCAGCACCAGCCCCGAGGCCTCGCGCGCCACGTCGCTGCCGCGCTGGCCCATGGCGATGCCGATGTGCGCGGCCTTGAGCGCGGGCGCGTCGTTCACGCCGTCGCCGGTCATGGCCACCACGTCGCCGCGGCGCTGGATGGCTTGCACCAGCCGCAGCTTCTGTTCCGGGCGGAAGCGGGCGAACACGTGTGTCCGCGCCAGCGCGTGGTCCAGCGCCGCGTCGTCCATGGCTTCGATGGCGTCGCCGGTGAGTGCGCCGGCACCCACGTTGATGCCGGCCTGGCGGGCGATGGCCAGGGCGGTGGCGGGGTAGTCGCCGGTGATCATCTTGACCTGGATGCCGGCCTCGCCGGCCAGGGCGATCGCGGCGGGCACCGACGCACGCAGCGGATCCTCGAAGCCCACCAGGCCGACGAACTCGAAGTCGAAATCGTGCTGGCCCTGGGGCAGGGCGTCGCCGCGGTGGCGGCCGATGGCCACGGCCAGCACCCGCAGGCCGTCCGCGGCCATGGCCGAAACCCGGGCCAGCCACTGCGCGGTCTGGTCGGGCGGCAGGTGGCACAGGTCGGCCACGGCTTCGGGGGCGCCCTTGCAGGCCACTTCGTGCACGCCCGGCGCCGACTGCCAGGCCTGCGACATCGCCGCCAGCTCCGGGCTCAGGCCGTAGTGCCGGCCCAGGCTCCAGTCGGCCTGCAGCGGTGAGAAGCCTGCCTGCGAGGCTTCGGCCAGACGGTCCACCGCCCGATCCATGGGGTCGAAGCTGTGGTGCCGCGTGGCCAGGAACGCGGCGTGCAGCAGCCGGCGCGCGGGCGCCGGCAGGGTGTCCACGGTGTCGGTCACGTCCAGCGCGGCGTGCCCGTCGTCCAGGCAGCGGATGCGCATGCGGTTTTCGGTCAGCGTGCCGGTCTTGTCCACGCACAGCACCGTGGCGGCGCCCAGGGTTTCGATCACGGCCGAGCGCCTTGCCAGCACCTTCGCCTTGGCCAGGCGCCAGGCGCCGATGGCGAAGAAGATGGTCAGCACCAGCGGGAACTCTTCGGGCAGCAGGGCCATCGCCAGCGCGATGGCGCTGAGCAGGCCGTCCACCCACTGGCCCCGGGCCAGGCCGTGGAACAGCAGGATGCCGGCGCTGAAGAGGCCGGCGAACAGCCCGAACGCGCGCACCAGCCGGCGGGTGTTGAGCTGCAGCCGCGTCGGCCCGGTCTCGATGGTGGCCAGCGAGCGGCCGATGGCGCCGGCGCGCGTCTCCAGGCCCGTGGTGGTCACGCGCACCACCGCTTCGCCGGCGGTGACCAGCGTGCCGGCGTAGGCGCTCGAACCGGCCTCGCTGCCGGGCTCGCCGGCGGCGGCATCCGCCGCGGCGGCGTGCTTGGCCACCGGGACGCTTTCCCCCGTGAGCAGGGATTCGTCCACGCTCAGCGTGCGGCAGCTGAGCACGACGCCATCGGCGGCGATGCGTTCGCCTTCCTCCACCAGCAGCAGGTCGCCGGGCACCACGTCCGGGCTGGGTACGCGCCGGACTTCGCCGTCGCGCAGCACCGAGGCCGTGGGCGTGCCCAGCGCACGCAGCGCCTCCAGCGCTCGCTCGCTGCGGCGCTCCTGCATCACCACCAGGGTCAGCGTGAGGGCCGCGAAGCCGCCCAGCAGCAGGCCTTCGCCCAGTTCGCCCAGCAGCAGGTAGCTTGCGGCGGCCAGTGCCAGCAGCAGGAACATGGGCTCGGTCAGCACCTGGCGCGCGGTCGCCCAGAAGCTGCGCGCGGTGGTCGAGGGCAGGTCGTTGGGGCCGTGCTTCGCCAGGCGCTCGGCGGCCTCCGCCGACGTCAGGCCGGGCGGCAGGGAGTGGCTGGCTCGGGCGCTGGGCATGCCTGGGGTTTCCACGATGGCCGCAGTTCAACACGCGCGGGGTGCGCCGTGCTTGACCGGCGTCAATGGCGGCCATGATGCCCGACGCCGGCACCGCCGCTGCTGCCGGTGCCGGCTGCGCGCCCCGGCCCTGATCGGCGAGAATGCGCCAACCCCCGGACCGCGCCATGGCCGACGCAGAAAAAGACCCCGAGTTCCGAATCCTCTCCCTGGCCGGCGGTGGCTACCTGGGCTTCTACACCGCGTGCGTGCTGGCCGAGCTGGAGGAACAGGCCGGCGAGCCGCTGGGCCGGCGCTTCGACCTGATTGCCGGCACGTCGGTGGGCGGCATCCTGGCCATCGCGCTGGCGTTCGAGATCCCCATGGCGAAGATCCGCACGCTGTTCCTCGAACACGGCACCCGCATTTTCTCGGCGCGCGCACTGCCGTCCAACCCCGTGGCCAAGCTGCGCGACCTGACGCGGTCGGTGCTGGGCCCGAAGTACAACGGCATCGCGCTCAACAAGGCGCTGGTGACCCACCTGGGCCGGCGGACCCTGGCCGAGGCGCGGCACGCGGTGGTGGTGCCGGCGGTGAACATCACGCTCAGCCGCACCAAGGTGTTCAAGTCGCCGCATGCCGCCGGATCGCGCGGCGACGAAACCATCCGCGCCGCCAGCGTGGCCATGGCCACGTCCGCCGCGCCGGCGTATTTCCCTTCCGTGCGCGTGGGCCAGCACCTGTACGCCGACGGCGGGCTGTTCGCCGTCGCGCCCGACCAGGTGGCGATGCACGAGGCCGAACACTTCATGCGCATCGACGCCTCGCGCATTCGCATGCTGTCCATCGGCACCGCCACCGCGAACTACCGCCCGGCCAGCGACGTGGCCGAGTCCGACGGCGCCGTGGACTGGCTGGCCGAGGGCCGCTTGCTGCTGACCCTGATCTCGGTGCAGCAGCAGCACGTGCAGGCCGTGATGGAAGACCGCCTGCGCGACCGCTACGTCCGCCTGGACGCGCAGTGGCCGGCCGAGGCCGAGCTGGGGATCGACGTGGCTACGGCCGAGGCCGCGCAGGTGCTGGAGTCGCTGGCCCGCAAGACGATGGCCGAGCCGCGCACCGTGCGCGCCTTGAAGCGTTTCCTGGTGCCTCCGGAGCCGTAGCCGCGGCCGCGCAGGCGACGCGCGGCAAACGGCCCGCCCGCCGGGCTGGCGTCGCTGTCACTCCAGTTCGGGCAAATCGAACACCAGCACTTCCGCATCCGTGCCGCGCCCGATGCTCACCAGGGGTTCGTCCCGGTAGCGCAGGGCATCGCCGGCGCGCAGCGGCATGCCGTTGACCACCAGTTCGCCCTTCACCAGGTG
>Ga0138256_10003086_pt1 | contig 17758 bp, 13 predicted proteins | sample KNB2016incub_MG_FD_105486 | JGI IMG/M metagenome (GOLD analysis project Ga0138256, IMG submission 105486) | Active sludge microbial communities from wastewater in Klosterneuburg, Austria - KNB2014incub_MG | ecosystem: Engineered > WWTP > Activated sludge > Unclassified | place: Austria... | reverse complement strand
GCAATGACGTATTGATAAGTCTGCCGGACAGGTCAGAACTATTATCAAAAGAAGAAGCACTGGTTATTTGCTGACCATCTCTGCTCAATCGCGTATTTCCGTACTGAAACTGATCAGTATTTACCACGGCTATATCCGCGGTGACTACCGCCGTAAGCAAACTATCGATGTTGTACTGATACATCGTTTCTGCTCTGTGATTGATGCTTTCTTTATCCTGATTTTCCAACCTGTTGTTGTCCAGCGAAAACCCCGAAAGGAAAGTCCTCGAATCTGATTCAGTCAACTTTTCATTTCCTGTATTCTGGAAAAAATATCTTCCGGCAAATTTGGTTTTTTTGTGATCATAATTATAATTGACACCTCCGATGATATTGGTTGGAAATCCACCATTGTTGCCGGACCAGAATGCTTCACTCACTTTGCTTTCCAACCCGGATGCGCTGCCACCAAAATATCTGACAAAACCACCACCGAAACCATAATCGTATTCATCATTGTCATTCCACGCATTAGCACCCATAAAGTCCTGGTAGTCATCCCACGATAGACCATTCCGCCCCGTATTATTGGAAACTCCAACCAAAGAAATCTGATGTTTGCTATCGAATTTGTTATAATTACCTTTCAATTCACCACGACTTTCTGAACCGCCACCTGCTGTTACCTTGCCGAAACCACCTTTTTTAAACTCTTCTTTCAGTTCTATATTCATGGTCTTTTCTTCGGTAGCTGTGGTTTTTCCCGTCAGCAAAGCTTCTTCGTCTTTTTTGTCAAATACCTGCACTTTAGACACCCCTTCCGCAGGCAGGTTTTTAATAGCAAATTTAGGATCTTCGCTAAAAAATGTTTTACCATCTACCGTAAGTTTACTCACCCCTTTACCATCAGCCTGTATCGATCCATCCTGACTCACTTCAAGCCCTGGTAATCGACGCAACAAATCTTCCAGAGTGGAACCTTGTGGTACTTTAAATTGGCTGGCATCATACTCTACCGTATCCCCACGTAATTTCAGGGGAGCCTTTGCTTCCTTGATGACTATTTCCATCAGTTCTTTAGCAATCTCTACCATACGGAGCGTACCAAGATCAACTACATCCGCATTTTTATATTCTACACCTACAGTCAGCGGAAAATATCCCAGATACGAGGTTTTGATAAGACACGATTTGTCACGAATGGACTTGAAATCAAATGCCCCTTTCAGATCGGTTTGTGTATATTCGATAAGTATGGAGTCTTTGTCCATCAGCATAACTGTAGCTGCAATTAATGGCTCTCCCAGAGTATCTTTAATCACACCTTTTATGTCATTTTTCTGTGCTGAAAGAAATATATTCAGAAAAATAAAGCTGGACAAACACACCATTCTCATCATAGTCAGGAATTTTTATATTGCGTTTAAGAAGGAATAAATTAATTCAGGACGAAAAGTAGATATAAAATATTTCCAGACAATCAATCAAACATTTTTTAACACAATTTTAATACAAGATTACTCATATTCATCACCAAGCTATTGCTTTTCAATAAAATACATACCTGATAAGCACTACATATATTATACTATGCCGCTAAGATCCGGGGAGTTCTAAACTATTAAAAACAAACATTTATTGCGCTTTTTTAGAAAAAGTAATCAGCAGTTTGTCTTTTTCAAGTACAAAACCTTCTGCATAACGATCCTTTATTCTGAACGTATCCTGTGTGTCGCTTTCACTGGTTTTGAGCAAAAAATAATCATCGTTAACCAACCATGTGGCATCTTTCAGACCCAAACTGATTAATCCACCTTTGGTTTTGATCTTCCCATCCTGTAGTAATTCCACATCAATATTTATATTTTTAAGAATAGATTCAGATAAACTAATACCATCCACAGCAAGATTTGAAAAAAGGTTACCCATGTCTTTTCCGAGTTCCCCCATATTGACTCCAATATCGGCCATCGATTTACCAAATTTTTTTGCTGCAAATTCTATTTTACCTTCAGTAGTAGTAGTGTCGATGTCGTTCAGGTTCAATTCTTTTTCGATTTCTTCTTTTGCTTTTTTTATGTCAACTTCAGCTTTTTCCATGGCTGTCTGTATCGAATCTCTAATGGCACTTTTATTGATTGTTCCTTCGGCTAGTGATGCCGTCACAGAGTAGTTCCCCACCATATCTGAAGGAAAGGGACCACTTTCTTTACAGGCCATCAAAGAGAATAAAATTGAAAATGTAAAAAAAAACTTTACGCAATTTTTCATAAAAAAAGAGTTGGTTTAAAATGTTAATAATGTTTGTCGGGATAACAACTGAAAAGAAGTATCCGGAGTTCCGAAAATACAGAATAATCGATTAACATATTGTAAAATCAGATCAAAAGAAAAAAGATGACAAAAAAAGTGGTAATATATTGTTATGGATGTAGTAATTGTAGTCTTACATTCATATTTTAGTTGTACCCGGAGCCGGAATCGAACCGGCACGGCCATTACAGCCACAGGATTTTAAGTCCTGCGTGTCTACCAGTTTCACCACCCGGGCATAGACTCAAAAATAATTTTTCTTAAAAAGGTGGAGCGAAAGACGGGATTCGAACCCGCGACCCCGACCTTGGCAAGGTCGTGCTCTACCAGCTGAGCTACTTTCGCAATTTGCTTTAAACATGGACTTTTCCAAAAGCGACGCAAATATAAGGACATATTTTGCACTTCTGCAAACTTTTTGAAGGTAAAAATTAAAAAAAATATTAAAACTGTCCTCCAAAAACTTTGACCATCGTTCCCTTCTCTATCATTTCATTGAGTTCCAAACCATTAAGTATCGCCAACTCATTATGTTTTGCCACAGGCATTTTGTAATCATTGAGTATCTGTTGTAGTGATGTGTTTTTATTACTTTCCACCACTTTGATCAATGTAGGCTGTTTATTGATTTTAGTCTGATCAGTCAGTACCTTAAAACTTTTCATGGTGGTCTGAAAATTGCTAAAGTAATTATTAAAATCTGCCTTTGTGCTCAGACCATGAAATTTATAGATCATTTTATTGTATTCTATCAGATAAGTCAGCACCTTTAGAGGTTCAGTGGCCTGTTGGCCTTGCTGCACTTCCTGTGCGATGTCAGAAAGTAAAGCAATGGCCGGAAGTCCGTTTACATTGATATTGGTTGATTCCAAGACGAGGAGTTTGTTCTCTTCGATGACTTTGTTTTTTGCTGTATTCAGATCTGTCCCTTCGGCCAATGACATCACCATGAGTGCCTTGCCGTCATCAGGGGCCATTTGTACTTGTGCAGGTGAATTGAGCAATTTCCAACTGGCCGGCACTCCAAATTGAAACTTGAGCTCCGGATGATAAAATATATTATTTTCTACAAATCCCTGTTTTGGGTCATCGCCATAGATGATGCCATCTATCATTTTAAGGTAATTGTTTCTATTGACTTTAAGTGTGGAAGGGTCCAATGTTTTCTGTGCTGCATCTGCCAATTGATTCACTTTAACATTTCTATCTCCCGGGTCAGGGTGAGTAGAAAGAAAGGTGGGAATAGATCCGTCAGCACCACCTAATTTTTTTAAAGTTTTAAAAAAACCAGCCATTTCATGAGCATCATATCCTATTTTTGTACTGTATTCCACTCCCAATTTGTCAGATTCGGTTTCATTGTCTCTGCTGAATTTTAAGAATAACAAACCTATACCCTGCTCCGCTACGTCTGCAAACTTCCTGAAATCTTCAGATACTATCATGCCGCCAATAAACAAAACTTGTGTCAGCATCTGTTTGCTATACTGTTGTGCAGAGTGTTTGGCGGCTATATGTCCGATTTCATGCCCCAATACTCCCGCAAATTCTGCTTCATTATTAAAATGTCCCATAATACCTCTGGTAAAATAGACATATCCTCCAGGTACTGCAAATGCATTTACAACCGGCGAATCAAGGATTTTAAATTCATAATTCAGATTGGGTCGATGGGAAATGGCAGCCATCTGTTTTCCCTTTTCTGTGATAAAAGCCTGAAGTTGTGCATTTTCATACACTCCGTATTGGGCAATTATGGAAGGATCAGATTCTTTTCCCAAAGCCAATTCCTGGCCTTCAGACATCAGCATTAATTCTTTTTTACCTGTGACCGGATTTCGTGCACATGAATACATCAGGGAAAGAGCCAAAGCAAATATGAAAAGTTTTTTATTGATATTCATTTTTATCATTTTATACATTTAACAACGAACTACAACTATATTTAAGACTTAAAAATATTATAAAGTTTCAATTTTGCTAATAAAAAAGCGATAAATTTATAATAATTATGCATTTAGGCTTATAATTTCAATTGATTCCGCGTGTCCAAAAAGTAAATAAAATTTCTAAAAGTAAAAAAAATCAGACAATGAATTTGAAAACTAAGCTTCACATTCATTTTTGATTACTTCTCTCCGCTCTCCAGTATTTTTTTAAGTTCATGCAGCTTGAGCATACACTCAATTGGGGTCATGGTATTGAGATCCAGGGTTTTTATGTTTTGTTTTAGTTCACCTGCAATAGGATCTGCTGTTTCAAACAGACTGAGCTGAAAGTTATTCGGCACGATATTTTTAGCATTCTGACGGGTATCTTTTCTATTGGGGTCATCATGTCCTTCTATGGTTTTGCTTTCCAGATCTTCCAGGATCTCCATGGCCCGTGTGATTATATCTCTGGGCATGCCTGCCATAGCAGCTACATGTATTCCAAAGCTATGTTCACAGCCTCCTTCCATCAATTTACGCAAAAAGATGACTTTATTGCCAATTTCCCGGGTAGCAACATTATAATTTTTTATCCTTGGATATTTTTCAGCCAGTTCATTCAGTTCATGATAATGAGTAGCAAAAAGTGTTTTGGGTTTTACTTTTCCGTTGTGAAGAAACTCGGCGAGGGACCAGGCGATAGATATTCCATCATAAGTAGAAGTGCCTCTTCCGATTTCATCCAGAAGGATGAGGCTACGCTTTGAAATATTATTCATGATGGATGCGGTCTCATTCATTTCGAGCATAAAAGTAGACTCTCCGCTGGATATATTATCACTGGCACCTACTCTGGTAAATATTTTATCAATGAGTCCTACCTTTGCGGTTGACGCTGGCACATATGAACCCATCTGTGCCATGAGTGCTATCAGAGCGGTTTGACGCAGTACGGCTGATTTACCGGACATATTTGGTCCAGTGATCATCATGATCTGAGTATCATCATTAGAAAGACTGATGTCATTGGGTACGTATGCCTGTCCTAAGGGAAGTTGTCTCTCTATCACAGGATGTCTGGCTTCAGTAAGGGAAAGCTCAAAACTTTCATCTACATCCGGTCGACAGTAATTGTATTTGGTGGCTATGTTCGCAAAAGATAGAATACAATCCAAAACAGCAATATTTTTAGCGTTTTGCTGAATGGCATCCAGATATCCCGCTGCTGTGATGACCATCTCCATATATAACTTTTCTTCCAGCTCAGCTATTTTTTCCTCAGCCGTCAGAATTTTAGTTTCAAGAATTTTGAGATCTTCAGAAATGTATCTCTCCGCATTGGCCAGTGTTTGTTTTCTGACCCAGGTATCTGGTATACGATCATGATCTTTGTATTTGTTGGTCACTTCCAGATAATAACCAAACACATTATTAAAGCCAATTTTCAAACTGGAAATTCCGGTTTTTTCTGCTTCAGATGTTTGTATTTCAAGCAATAAATCTTTGCTGTTTTTGATCACATTGCGCAGATCATCCAGTTCTTCATGACAGCCGGGTTTGATTACATTGCCTTTTGAGACCATAGATGGCGGATCATCTGTTAGTGTTTTGGATATTTCTTCTCTGAGTTTCTGACAAAGGATCAGTTTATCCCCCAACACCCCCAACGCTTCATTGTCACTTGCCTTTAATATCATGAGAATATCAGGTAATAACTCCAGTGATTTTTTTAGTTGCAACAACTCTCTGGGTGAAATTTTCTCCATCGCCAGTTTGGATGCTATACGCTCAATGTCTCCTATTTGTCGCAGTAAAACAGTAAGGGATTCCTGATTAAAGTATTTTTCTACAAAATAACTGACCATATCCAGTCTGGCCTGTATGCGTTCGATAGACAATAATGGAAGCAATATCCAATTTTTAAGCATTCTGGCTCCCATAGGAGTTACGGTCTTATCCATCACTTGTGCCAAAGAACTACCTGAGTCATGAGCACTTCTGATCAGTTCCAGATTTTTTACTGTAAATCGATCCAGCCAAACAAAATGTTCGGACTGAATTCTGGTAATACCTGAGATATGGGCTATTTTGTTGTTTTGGGTAGAAGACAAATAATGTAAAATCGCTCCGGCCGCTACCTGTGCCAGTACAAGTTCTTCTATACCAAATCCTTTAAGATTTGTTACAGAAAACTTATCCAACAATTTTTCACGGGCATAATCATGTGTGTACACCCACTCTTCTATTCCATAAAAATAATATCTTTCACCAAATGCTTTAGAATAATCTCTGGCAAAAGCTTTGGAGTAAATAATCTCAGAAGGGCTAAATCCGTCGATAAGCTTTTCTATTGTAGATGCACTGCCTTCAGAAACCATAAACTCACCGGTCGAAATATCCAAAAAAGCTACCCCATATTCATTTTTTGGTGTGAAGTATATAGATGCAAGATAGTTATTTGATTTACGATCCAGGATGGTGTCATCAATGGTAATGCCGGGAGTGATTACATCGGTGACACCTCTATCCACTATCTTTTTTTCCTTGCTGGGCTTCTCTAGTTGTTCACAGATGGCTACCCTATAGCCGGCACGTACCAATTTTGGTAAATATACATCGAGCGAATGATATGGGAAACCTGCCAATTCGATATCATTGCCGCCATTATTTCTCTTCGTGAGGACAATGCCGAGGATGTCAGCGACTTTTATAGCATCTTCTGCAAAGGTTTCGTAAAAATCGCCGACACGATATAACAGGATGGCATCAGGATGTTTGGACTTCAGTTTAAAATACTGCGCCATGAGCGGAGTTACCTTGCTCATTTCTTCTACAGAAGTTACCGTTTGTTTTGCCAAAATTTAGAATTCTCAGGTATATAATCAATAACAGACAAAAATAGGAAAATGTCTGTGAAGAGAAAATAAACCAATCAATTTTATAATAATTATATTACCCTGCAAAGGATTTTGTAAATTTTACTTAATCTAAATGCATTAAGAAATTACTTCCATTCAGCCCAGGTTTTGCCTGATTTATCATCATAAAACAATGTAATTTCACTTATTTCGCTAAGATCCAGTCCTGTCCAGTAACGATCCTCATCTGATTCATACCCAAGCCAGGTAACATAGATATCCCACTTTTTAGTTTTTTCACCCGGGTCAAATGAAACTTCAACACTTTCGCCATCTTCCAACAAATCTCTTCCCATGATGTCATCTCCCCATGTTTGTTGTTTAGTGGGGGCAACATAAATATTTTCTATATCATATCCTGTCCTATTGACCAATACAAAATCCAGGTTTGGGGCTTCTGACAATAAACATTCCATATTGGAAACAGGGGTCTCAGCTATTTTGAATGCAGATAAACCAATACTCAGAAAAATAAATGATAAAAAAACTAATATTTTCATTTTTGTACTATTTTGTAAAAATTAAAAAGCAAACAAAGGTAAGCTTTATTACAGATAAATGACAAACATAAATTCCCATGCTGATTTATCATTAGTAAAAGATTGATATTGGCATTAATCCAACCAAACCCTTAAAAAGCTAAAAGTTATTAAAAATTTACTTTCTCTTAAATGACCAGGTGATATATGCTTTTGCTACTACTTCATCTCTGTCATTTCGTCCGGTGGAAATCATACTGAATTGTGCAGTATCACCCTGCTCTGTGAGCGAATCCAATACCGCCGCCAACTCCAATCCCTGATCACAGGTAAAAGTTATAGCAGTATTGGCTTTTTTAAAATATTCTGCTCTGAAATCAGTAACCAACATCGAATGCGGTACTCTATCTGCAAGCAACATCTGACAAAGCGCTCCTGTAGACAATTCAGCCGCACCTGCAAGCGCTGCAAAATAAATAGATTTAAAAGGATTTTGTGTTCTCCATGTGAATGGAATTCTGACCTTACAAAGTTGATCATCTATCCAGCTGATACTAATGCCCCAAAATACTACTGAAGGTAATCGCTTCAGCATGCCTATTCTGAATAACACAGGGTTCAACACTTTTTTTTGATATTGGGTGGATTTTACTTTCATACTTTATGATTTACGTGCGACCCAAATTACTTCAGGAAGATCTTTGGTGTGCCCAATATAACGAGCCAACACAAAAAAGTAATCTGATAACCTGTTCAGGTATATAATTATTTTTGGATCTATGGTTGAGTCTCTATCCAATGTGATTACCCTTCTTTCAGCTCTTCGACAAACTGTCCTGCATACATGGGCATATGCAACCGCCACATCACCACCAGGCAAAATAAAATTGCGAAGCGGTTCGAGCAACTGATCCATGGTATCCATGGCATTTTCCAGGGTATGAATGTCTTCGTCTCTAATATCAGGAGTAATAAGTCTTTTTTCAGGATCTGAAGCCAGATTAGAGCCAATTGTAAATAACCTTTTCTGAACTTCTGTAAGAAAATAATTTTGGGTTGCCTCGCTGAAGGTAGAATTTAGTAATCCTATAAAAGAATTTAACTCATCTACCGTGCCATAAGCTTCTATCCGAAGGTCATCCTTTGATATCCGTCTCCCTCCAAACAATGAAGTAGTTCCTGTATCACCTGTTTTGGTATAAATTTTCATAGACAAAGATTAAAGTTGATGGTACAATAAAAATTTATTTTTGACATTGAAACAATATAATTGAACGCCAAATATATAAAAATTAACAGTAGAAACAACACCATTGTTGAAAATACAGTGATTTCAGGTAATTAACTTTCAACTTATTTGTAATCTAAATTTTGACTATACAATTTCCTGATTCAAATTAAAAGAGAAGGTTAACATATTATAAACTTTTAGAAATTCAAGGCCATTGTACCTTTGTGGCCTAAATAAAATTATATGACAAATATATATAAGCTTCATCCATGGCATGGTGTTGATATAGGTAATGAAGCCCCTGAACTCGTAACTGCCTTTATAGAAATTATACCGAGTGATACAGTAAAATACGAAATAGACAAACACTCCGGTTATCTCAAAGTGGACAGACCTCAGAAATTCAGTAATATTGTACCTGCATTATATGGTTTTATCCCTCAGACTTATTGTGCAGAAGATGTAGCCAAACTTAACATGGATTCTACCGGCAGAACAGATATAAAGGGAGATGGCGACCCACTTGATATTCTCGTACTGACAGAGAGAGAGATTACTCACGGAGATATTTTAGTCAGAGCTTACCCCATTGGTGGATTCAGATTGGTGGACAGCAATGAAGCTGATGATAAAATCATCGCAGTGCTGAAGAATGACGATGTGTACGGCCAATGGAAAGATATCAAAGATGTGCCGGTCACTATCATCAACAGACTTAAACATTACTTCCTGACTTACAAACAAATGCCTGACAAAACGCCTACCTGCATCATTGATGAAGTGTATGGAAGGGAAACAGCCTATGATGTGATCAAAGCCAGTATATCAGACTATCATCATCATTACAGAAGGAATTAAGAATGATTATGTGATTGAATGAGTGATCAAGTGATCAAACTGAGTAGTGAAGTTGGTGGATTTTCGAATTTGCGGTGTTGCTAAATTGTTGGATTGCAGAGTTGCTGAAATAGCTTTCTGGAACATACTAATACATGTAAAAACCTTTTACACCATCAAAAATTGTGTCTATCCCTAGATATGCCTGATCCTAGATCGAGGTTGATTGTATTTTAACCTAAAAATCTAAAATGAATTTCCTATTACATATCAAAACTGCTTCAAAATCATTCACTTTGTTGACTTTTGACTTCGCACCGTAGCGATGCTACGATTTGTCGTCAAAAATCCTGATTTTATTGCACTTTTTGTCTTCATAACGGAAGCCATTATAGATATTTAGGTTTAAAGTAAATGTCTACTATTTATCTTCCTTTGCGGCAGGATCATTTTCAGGAAGCGTAAACTCTTTTTGTTTTTTGCCGAAAACAGAAAAATGTGCATATCTTTTTGGATTCAAACGTAAATCCTGCAATAGCAGATTAAGATTTTTAGTTGAAGCTTCTATATTGTCATAAAGCTTTTTGTCATTCATTAGTTTTGCCATGGTGCCCTCCCCTTTCTCCACTTTATTGAGGACATCACTCAAGTCTTTCATGGCAGTATTTGCTGAATTTAAAGTAGTCTTCAACTCTGTGATGGCCACTTTTGAAGCATCCAGTGTTTCGTTGGTTTTACTGATGGTACTATTGAGATCCGATTTGGCCAGGTCTCCTGTGATTTTATCCAGGTTATTGAGCATGGACTCTATTTTCTTATTGCTTTTGGCGAGATTGGCTGAGATGGAAGCCATGTTATCAATGGTCAATTTTAGATTAGCAGATGACTTTTCTACCAGACTATTGGTATTACTTGTGACAGAAGAAAGGTTTTCAGCAATACGCTCAATCTCTCTGAATGTTTCATTGATCGCACCTGTTTCGCCTTCTTTTCCAATATTAGCTATTATTGCTCTGGCTGATTCTGTGATTTCAGTACTGTATTCGCTGATATTTTCAGTACCCAGCATACTTCCCAACAATCCTATGGAACCTCCTTTGAGTTCGTCCCCGTTTAATGCACAATCCGATCCTGAACATTCTTTGTCAAAATCAAGAAATATTCCTCTACCCGAAACAAATCCCAGGCTTTTTAAATTGGCAATCGCATTTTTAGGTATTTTATATTCGCTGTCGATGAGATAGAAAACATCCATCTTTTTGACATCCGTTTTGTTGATCTTTATTTTTGTGACAGTACCGATCTTATATCCATTGACAAGGACAGGAGATGATACATTCAAATCCGTCACATCATCATACGTGGAAAAAAGTTCGTTTGATGCAGTGAGAAGGTTTCGGCCTTTCAGAAAAGTATATCCCCATATCATGGTCACTAAAACTATGAATGTTAGGATTCCTATTTTTATTTCACGAGACATACTGGTAAATGCTTAGCGTTTGAGATGCAAAATTAATCAACTTAACGAAAGCACGGTGCAAAATGTTTATCTTCCTGATATTATTCGTTTAGAGCAACGATAAAAGCGCCCTTGTATCCCAGATTTTTTAATTTTTCCCGCGCTATCTCAGCGGAAGGTCGGGAAACAAAATCTCCTACCATATATTTATTGACATCATTCTGCTTTTTGACAGTAAGTGATCCGATTTTGCGCAGCTCCGCCGAATCAATATCTGCCAGTTCACTTTTTAAAGCCGCAATCTGCACTTTAAACTTCTGAATTTCACCAACACCAATGTTTGTATTGACGGTATTTGTTTCTGATTTGACTGTTTGTGGGTTAGATTTTGGCATAGAAGAAGATATGGCCTCCTTTATACTCGAAATTTTGGCATCTGAAATATCAGGATTTTTTCCATTCTTAGTATTAGCATCGGTGGTATTATCTGCTATTTGGTTTTGTTTGGAGATATTGATTTTATAATATTTATCAAAAGCCCTTACCACAGATTCTGAGACTACCCCCTGACCGTCTTCCGACAATAGAAAAGCTTCTTCCACATCATTGCTCAAAAACCCTGCCTCTACCAATACGGCTGGCATACTTGCTCGGCGCAATACTGCAAAACCCGCTTGTTTTACGCCCCTGCTTTTACTGATGTGCAATTTTCCAAACTGTTCTTCCACTGCTGCAGCAAACTCAATGCTCTTATCCAGATAATTGTTTTGATACATAGACAGCATGATATGACCTTCGGGTGAGTTGGGATCATAACCGTCATAATTGGCTTCATAATTTTGTTCCAAAAGTATAGAAGCATTTTCTCTTTTAGCTACTTCCAGATTATCTCCTGCACGATGTAAACCCATCACAAATGTTTCCGTACCTCTGGTCTTGGGATTGCTTATAAAATTACAGTGAATGGAAATAAAAAGATCCGCATTTTGCTCATTGGCATATTGAATTCTTCGAAACAAAGGTATAAATACATCTGTGGTTCTGGTTTGAATCACCTCCACATCCGGATATCTTGACTGAATCATATCCCCAACTTTGAGTGCCAGTTTAAGCGCAATATCCTTTTCATAGGAATTTTTGCCTACTGCTCCACTATCATGTCCTCCATGTCCGGCGTCAATGACTATTTTAATTACTTTTTTCTTCCGGTCACCTGTTTTAAGTAGGTTTTGCATTAACCACAGGTCTTCCTTTGAGCCTTGCATCCACTCTTGAGAGGATAAACTTGTATTATTTAATATAATTTTAACATCAGATGCCCTCAATGTGGATGACACATAATAGAGAAGTGACGTTATTATCAACATGATACGTAAGATTGTAACGTTCTTTTGGATGAAATCTGAGACCATTGGCGTATTTTTGTGATTTTTAAGGGACAAATATAACGATTATTTATAATATATCATACATAATAAACTTGAAAATAAAGCATTACATAGTATTTATTTTTTTAATATTTAAAGTGCCGCCTTCATTTAGTCAGGTACCCTTTGAATATATACCAAATAAATCTAATATATCTGATACAATAATCGTTCCAATTGACTCATTAAAGGCGTTTGGTAAAAAAACTTCTTCGAAAAAATTTTACAAAGAGATCAAAAGCCGGGATTCAGCTTACGCTGCCACCGATACTTTGCCTGAAATACTTATAAATTACAAATTGTCAAAAGATGCCATAGAAGCTGAAGTGAAATATGATGCCAGAGACTCTTCTTGGGTTGACCTGACCAATGAAAAAATTCATCTCTATGGTGGGGCTGTGGTAGACTATCAAAAAATAAAAGTCACAGCAAACTATATGATCATTGATTTTGCCAATAATATCATAGAAGGTTATTTTAAGAAAGACAGCATTAATAATGACAAAGACAAACCAACCTTCAGTGATGGTGAGAATACATTTACCTATAAAGAAATCAGGTACAATTTCAAATCCAAAAAAGGCCTGGTAGATCACGCCATCACAAAACAAGGTGAATTTAATCTGGTGGGTTCAAGGACAAAATATATCTCCGGGCAAACGGATTCTCTCGGCGTCAAGGCGGATGATGAAATTTACAATAAAAATGCCATCATCACTACCTGTACTCACGACCCACCACATTATGGTATCCGTGCAGATAAACTCAAATTTGTTCCCAATAAACTGGCGGTACTTAGTGTGGCACAGGTAGAAATAGCCAGAGTACCCACTCCTATTTTTTTACCTTTTGGATTTTTTCCTTTGGCAAAAGGCAAGTCATCAGGACTGATATTCCCATCAAGTTATGAATACAACGAACAATTGGGACTTGGATTCAGGGAAGTAGGATACTATTGGCCGGTAAATGACTATGTGGACCTAAGGGTCACCGGTGACATCTATACCCGCGGATCTCATGGTATCAGGATCAATACCAATTATAAAAAACGCTATGGTTATACGGGTGGTGTACTCTTAGGTTACAGCAATAATATACGTGACAACGACGTAGATGGCGGCAAGTTATCGCAGAAGTCTTTTAGCATCAATATACGGCACAACCAGGACGGTAAAGCTCATCCTTACCGTCATCTGGGAGGCTCTGTAAATATTCAAACCAACCGGTACGAACAGCGTGTATATGAAAATCCACAGGCTGCATTACAAAGTCAGTATTCATCCAATTTTACTTTTTCACATGATATGCCGGGCACACCATTCAGATTCAGTGCAGAGTTCAGACACAGCCAGAATACCCAAACAAGAGTCATGGATATCACCTTGCCCAATATGTCACTCAGGATGAATACTATTTTTCCATTCAAAAAGAAAAACAGTACCAAAGAAGTATGGACGGATAACATAGCCGTTTCTTACAGTTCTGAGTTCAGAAATTTTGTAAAAACCACCGACACTACCCTGTTTACGCAACAGACATTAAAAAATATTCAGACCGGTCTGCAGCAAAAAGCATCTGTCAGCACCAATTTCAGATTGCTGAAGTACTTTAATGTCTCTCCCAATATTAACTATGATGAAACCTGGCTTCTAAAAAAGTATCATTTGACTTTCAATCCGGATAGTGTTATTATTAAAGACTCTATCACATTTGACACTCTTGGATTTAAGCCACCGACAGAATCCTTTGAATCAGGATTTAATGCCTTCCGGAATTTTAATGCTGGAGTATCTGTTAATACTCAGATTTTTGGTACAAAAAAATGGACCAAAGGTCTGATACGAGGGATAAGACACACCATGAAACCCAACGTAAGTTTTTACTATAAACCAGAGAACAAGGATCGCTACGAAGCCATTGTCGATACAGATACCAGAGATGATTTTAATAATCAAAGAACCTATAGTATTTTTACCAACAGTCCTTTCGGTACGCTGCAGGGATCCGAAGAACAAATGGGTATTAGTTATGGTTTTACCAATATATTTGAAGCCAAATACTGGTCCAAAAAAGATACCACTGAAAAAAATGTCAAATTATTTAACAACATCAATGTCAATGGCTCATACAATTTTATAGCGGACTCTATCAAATGGAGCAATATTAGTATAACAGGCAATACAGTAGTGCTCAAAGGATTGACCAATTTTTTCTTTTCCGCTGCCTACAGTCCTTATGTGTATGATGCCAAAGGCAGGATCACAAAAACCAGTGTATGGGATAAAAAGAAAAGACCACTGGAATTCCGTAATTTTTCAGGACAGTTTTCCACTGGCATATCTTTTGGACGTATCAGGGAAATGCTGACCGGCAAAAAACAACAGCCACAAAACAATGCTTTCAACCAAGCCAAGTCTTCTGAACCCGGTCTGCAGACGACAGAAAATAACGCAGCTGATGCTGAAAATGAAGAAGATAAAAAACCCAAAGAGACATCACTTGCAGAGTGGTTTGAAAACTTCAATATCTCCCATGCGCTAAACTTTGAATACAGAAAAGTGAGCGACAGAGATACTTTCCTGATCAGCAGTCATTCCGTCAATATATCGGGAAGTGTACCTCTGACCAAAAACTGGAGCATGAATATCGGCAATATAGCTTATGATTTTAAAAATAAGTCATTTGTTTATCCTTATTTCAGTTTTGCCCGAGACCTCCATTGCTGGCAGATGAATTTCACATGGGCTCCATCCAATGGCGTATATAGTTTTTTCATTGGCGTCAAATCTTCCGCACTTAGTTTCCTCAAATACGACTATGGTCAGAGAAATGCCAACACTCTTTTTACGGGCCAGAGAAGATAGTTCTCTATAGTATCCCTGAAAATTTAGACAGATTAGACTATACTCAAAACAAATAGGTTTGCGAAAAATGTCTTTAACACTGTTTTGATTTTGAGTAAGGAAGAAGTTTATGTTTACCCAAAGCGGTAACACGAAGCGTGTCTTTAAAGTATTTCATTGTCAGGACATTTATTCTCCCGGATATTATATCGTCGAATACATAAAGACATTATAGTTCTAAAAGAAAATTATTGCCGGTATAATTCTGCTTTGTCAACTTATGAATTTTCAGGAAAATCTACTTGTTTGCTTTCGGCTGGTAGTTTAGCACTTCAGCCTGAATTGCTTTGAAAACCTGGTTAGCACCACTTTTTATTCCCACCACTTTTTGGTTTCAGCTTTTTTGTCAACTATTGGTTTTACTATTGCATCATTTGGTGCCATATTTTCTAACATATAGGTTAACCATCCATTTTTTACATACTTTTCTTTCACACTAAATTCTCCCACTCCAATGTCAAGGTCGCCACATTCCGGAATTCTATAGTCGCCCCAATTGCATTTTTTGGATGCGTTAGTTTTAAAGCTTGTCCAACTGCCAACAAACTGATTGTTTGAAAAGCCGTCCGCAACAAACATTAAAGCATCATATCTCAACTGTCCTTTGTTGTCGATTAGAAATTCGCTTTTCAATTTACCTTTTATAAAACCAGTCGAAGGTTGCTTTTTGTCTTCATACAGAATTACGTCACAGGTCGCAAAACCTTGTTTGTAAGTTGGTATGTCTCCGCTTTTATAAATCCTTGCTTGTCTAATTGTAATTATCCCTTGAAAAGAACATATGGTCTCCTTCACTTTTGTCTTGCCGTAAACCAAATAGTCATGAGGGCTTGTCGGGTTTTGAATTACTGAAACGAAATGAATAAAAAATCTTTGATAGTCGTCACCAATGAAACCTAAAATTTCTGCTCGTTTAAACTTTTCTTTTCCATCTTCTCTGTCCTCGGTTAAAATACTGTCTGCCACCAAAACGGTCGAAAGGTCGTAGGTTTTTATTTGGTTAAAAAAGTCAGTAGTTGTCGTGTCTTGAGCATAGGTCTTGCCAAATAATAAAAATGTCAAAACGATGAAGGCTATATGACGCAGTGCTATAATCATAAAAATTGATACTAACCAAAAAACAAATGAACCTAAAACCAATCTATATTATTTAAAAATAGTGAATAGTAAGTCAAGATGTCTACACTTGAACTAAATCATAATCAGTAATCAGTGATTGAGCTGATATGCCAAGATGTACATTAAGCTTCCTGATCATTTCAAGACTTAACTTTCTTTTTCCATTAAATATTTCACTAACTCTACTTTTTGAACCTAATATTTTTGCCAAATCGCTTTTAGTCACTCCCAATTGGTCCATTCTAAATAAAATAGCATCTATCGGATTGGGTGGCTCAATGATAAATGTTTTGTGTTCGTATTCTTGAATGAGTAAACTTAAAACTTCCAATTCATCTGATTCAGCTGAATTCGCTTGAAGATCCATTTGCATTAGTGTGTAAGCACGAACTAAATACTGCTCATGTTCTAACTCATTTTTTATTACTTTTAACATATTCAATTGTTTTAGCATCTATTAAATCGTATTCATTGTGTGTGCCAAACCAAACAATAAAAACAATTTTTAATCGAAATTCAATATCAACAATCAGTCTATAGTTATTTCCATTAATATTAAATACTACTCTCTTATTTGAAATAATTGAAGCACTGTTAAACATTTGCTTCAGCTCCTGTGGAGTACTCCATTCTGCAATCTTTATTTCATAAAGCCATGATTTTAATGCTTGTTCACATCTTGGGTATTGCTCTATATAAGAAACTAATGTATTTAATGTTATTACTCTCATAAACAGCACAAAGATAGGGTTCAGTTCCCAAATCGGTAACAAATCTTAAAATATTTCACGATAAAATAATTTATAAACAGGTTCATTTCCCGCATATCTCAAAAACTTGTAGGACGCATATTTTCATTCGGCTGTCCTGATGAAGTCGCATATATGCAATAAATACAATCTATAAATCCACCTGCAGCTTTGGTACTAACAAACTTCCCATCTACAAAAGACTTTAATACAATAAATTTATTCCATTTGATATCTTAATGAAAACTGTATTTGTCACCATCAGATTGGATTCCCAGCTATAAATTCTTGGAAGTACTACTACCCGGTGTAACAATTCTATGCCTGTACTTCCTTTCACCTGATGCTCCATCTTAACTTTTCATTTCAGATATTCCCCTTTTATCTCACTCCATGAAGGTAATTTTTTGT